>Ga0265293_10012685_pt1 | contig 11114 bp, 8 predicted proteins | sample Munlanlewell138R_FD_192505 | JGI IMG/M metagenome (GOLD analysis project Ga0265293, IMG submission 192505) | Leachate microbial communities from a municipal landfill in Southern Ontario, Canada - Leachate well 138R | ecosystem: Engineered > Solid waste > Landfill > Unclassified | place: Canada... | reverse complement strand
GACCCGGTGCTCGCGCGCGGGCGCACGCTCGCTCGGCAGCACAGCCGCGTGTCACCCTCGTTGTTCCAGCGGCGCCTGCGCATCGGCTACCTGAAGGCGGCCAAGCTCATTGAAATTCTGGAAGAAGAAGGGATCGTCGGGCCACGCGAGGAGGGCGAGTCGCGCCGCGTCCTCGATCGCGTCGCGGCCGCTGACGATCCCTTTTGATACACTGAGCCGACGACGATGAGGACAATCCGCGAGCTACTCCGACGCAGCGACCAGGAAGACGGCATCGAGCCGGTGGAACCGGCCCGGGAGCAGTGTCTTTCCTGTGGTGCAGATCTCGAAGGCTCGAAATCGTACGACCGCTACCGGGTCTGCCACTCCTGCGGGTTCCACTTCCACCTCACCGCCATGGAGCGCATCGCCACGCTGCTCGATCCCGGGACGTTCCGCGAGTCAGACCGCGGCGTCACCGCCATCGATCCAATTTCGTTCTCCGGCAAGCAGTCCTACAGGTCGCGCGTCATCCAGGCGCAGCGGCGCACGGGCCTTGCGGAGGCGGCGCTAACCGGTACCGGGACGCTCTTCGGGCGCGAAGTGGTCGTGGCGGTGCTCGATTTCGCGTTCCTCGGCGGCTCCATCGGCGTGGTGGCAGGCGAACGGCTCGCTCGGGCATTCGAAAAGGCTGAGGCGCGGCGCACGGCGGTTATCACCGTCTGTTCCACCTCCGGTACGCGTATGCAGGAGGGCCTCCTGGCGCTCATGCAGATGCCCCGCGTCATTGCGGCCGCCCAGAAGCACAGTAAGGCCGGCCTGCCGCACATCGGCGTCTTGACCGACCCGACGACCGGGTCCGCCTACACCGGCTTCGTGAACCTCGCCGACTTCATCATCGCCGAGCCGAATGCGCTTATTGGCTACGCGGCACTACGCGTCGTGCAGGAGCAGGAAGGCGGTCACCTCCCGGCGAACGCACACACGTCTGAGTCGCACCTTGAGCGGGGCCTCGTCGATGCCGTGGTAGCGCGGCAACAGCTTCGTGACCAGGTCGCGCTGCTGCTCGACATCCTCATGAGCGACTACCAGCTCAGCGCTCCGCGCGAGCGCCACGAGACGCGCCTCCAGCACACGCAGCGGGGCGCCCTGCAGCAGCTCGAACTCTCGCGACACCACGCACGCCCAACGGCCGTTGACTTCATCGGCCGTATGACGACGTCGTTCACGCCCATCCACGGGGATCGCACGGGGAGCGACGATCCGGCGGTGGTGGCGGGCTTCGCGTCGCTCGCGGGCGAGGCCGTCGTGATCATCGGCCAGAACCGCCCGCACGATGCGGCCAAGGGCGATGGTTGGGTCCGCGCAGGCGGTTTCCGGAAGGCGGTGCGCGCCCTGCGCCTCGCAGAGAAGTTCCACCTGCCGGTGATCACGCTCATCGACACCGCGGGGGCCCACCCCGGTTTCGATAGCGAACAAGAGGGCCAGGGACCGGCCATCGCGGAGTGTACGGCGGCGATGCTCGAACTGACGGTGCCGACCATCGCGGTCATCACCGGCGAGGGCAACTCCGAGGCGGCCGTCGCCCTCGCCGTCGCAGACCGCGTCCTGATGCTCGACAACGCCGTCTATGAAGTGATTCGGCCGGAGGAGGCCGCCAAGCTGCTGTTTGGCAGCGGCACGGAGCACGCGGCGGAGGTTGCCGAGCGGCTTCGTATCACCTCGCACGACTGCCTCAAGCTGGGTATCGTCGACGCCTCCGTCCCCGAACCGGGCGAAGGCGCGCATACGGACCATACGGAGGCCGCGCTGCTCCTGCGCCGCAGCATCATGCGCGAACTCACCCGGCTCTCGCGAATGCGACCGAAGAAGCGGCTGCAGCAGCGGTACTCGCGCTACCGCGGCACTGGCACCACGCGATCCTGGGTCTTCGGGACGGTCGAACGGCGCCTCGCGCACCTGCTCGACCGGCTTGGCGGCGCCTGGGATCGGCTGCGGGGCCGGTCGATCCTTCGGCGTAGAATCGAATTTGGCGACAACCCGGACATCCCGGTCTAGATTCGCTCGACCGTACCCCGGCAGGCATCTCTGGAACTTGCTGACCTCTGGTTGATTGGACTCGGCCTGGCCGTTGGCACCTTCGGCACCATCGTCGGCGCCGGCGGCGGGTTCGTGCTCGTCCCCGTGCTCCTGCTCATCTACCCGGAGCGGGACCCGAAGGTCATCACCGCGATGTCGCTGTTCGTCGTCACGCTCAACGCGATCTCGGGTTCGTTCGCCTACGCACGGCAGCGGCGAATCGACTACTGGAGCGGCCTTTGGTTTGGATTGGCCACGCTGCCCGGGGCGGTCGCCGGGGCACTGGTCGTTGCCTACATCCCGCGCCGGACGTTCGACGCCATCTTCGGCGTCACCCTGGTCTCCATCGGGCTCTACCTCGCGCTGCGAAGTGGTGTCCAGGCCATCCAGAGGCCCGTGACGGGCTGGGGCGTGGTGTCGCGCAGCATCGGCGATATCTCCGGCCCCCGCTTCGTCTACTCCTACCAGCTCTGGAAGGGGTTGGCGATCAGCCTCGGTGTGGGTTTTCTCAGCAGCCTGCTCGGGATCGGCGGCGGCGTGATCCACGTCCCGGTGATGGTGACGGTGCTCCATTTCCCGGTGCACATTGCGACGGCCACCTCGCAGTTCGTGCTTTCGTTCATGTCGGCACAGGGGACCGCCGTGCACTTCTGGACGGGCACGCTTGGCTGGGACGAGCCCCTCGAGCAGGCCGTGCTGCTCGCGGTGGGCGCCGTGCCGGGGGCGCAGCTCGGTGCATTTCTCGCGCGCCGGCTCCCTGCAATCACCATCATGCGTGTCCTTGCGGGCGCGCTCATCCTGGTGGGTGTACGGCTCGGCCTGAAGGCCGCCGGGGTCTGACTAGGACTTGCTGTTGTCCCAGTCGGCCCAGCTGCTGCGCCGCTCTTCGATGACGTGTCCGGTGCCCAGCGGGCGGTTCACCGCCTGGTCGGGGTCCAGCCGGCGTAGTACGTACCAGGTGCCCACCGTGACCAGACACATCCCGCCCATGAGCATCGCAAGCCGCATCAGCCCGCGGCGCTTGGCCCCGCTCCAGTCGTCGTAGGCACTGCGGCTCAGCCGCAGCGCTGCTGCATGGTCACCCTCGGCGAGCGCTGATTCGGCTGCAGCCAAATCGCCATCCGGGTCGGCGAAGAAAAGTCCGATGCGACTGAGGAACGATGGGCGGAACTCCGCCTGCTTCTGCTTCGCAATGGCGATCATCCGCCCGGAGGCTACTTCGTTATAGGCGGTCGTCTTCGCGCCAGCTGCCAGCCGATCGGCCTGGGCGAAGTCCCCATCGGCGTACCGCTCGCGCGCCTCGGCGAGCTCGGCCAGGGCGGCCGAACCTTCAGGCTCGTTCGCGAGGTCGTGGGAGGCGCCCACGATAGCATCGATGGCCTGGCGCTGGTCGCCGATGAGCGTGCGCGTGGTGGCCGTGCTGACGGTCCCCCATGCGTTGGCCACGCCGTCGCTTTGCGGCAAGCCCGCTGCCGCTGCCTTTGCGATGACTGCGGCATATTCGTCCAGCACACTACCGGCCGCGGTCACCTGCGCCGCGATGGGGCGGAACTGCCATGCGTCAAGGTTCGCCTGGATATCCGAAGGCACGCCCGCCAGGCCGAGCTCGCTCGCCCGGTCCGTGAGCCCCCGGACAAGGTCGTGCGCGGCGCGGCGCTCAGCGAGCAGGGGCTCACTGGTCGTGCGGTTCCAGACCCAGGTCAGGAAGAGTTCGTCGAGGTGCTGGCCGCTGACGCGCTCACCGGTGTCCATGAACCAGCCGCCATCGCGCCGCGTGGCGTGGTCGTCCACGGCCGAGAGCACCCGGGTCATCGCATCTGGGCCTCCGATGGCCGCGGCATAGGCGTCCCAGAAGGCGGCCGACTTTCCGTACCAATACGCGCTATCCGTGACTGCTGAGCCGTTCCACCAGGTCGCAAGTGGGTCGTTGAACCCGGTTGCGGCCCAACGCCAATCACGTGGCGCGATCCCGAGCGTTGGCGCCAGCCGGCGGACCGCGTACTCCGCCAACCCCTCCCATTGCCAGGAACTCGCCAGGGTCTTGGGCCCGGCCCACTGATGCGCCAACTCGTGTACCGTGACCTCGTCATCGAAGCCGGAGTCACCGCTGTTCGTGATCAGCATCTCGCCCTTCGTCACGAACGCCAGGCCCGCTGCCCCGTTGAATTCGATGAAGTGGCTCTGGCGAAGGTCGGCGACATCGTGCGGGTAAGGGAACCCGAAAAGCGTTTCGAGCAGTGGAAGCGCGCGCTGAGCCATGGCGAACTGTCGCTCTGCCCATGCCTGGTCGCTCCTGAAGTACTTGAGCATCAGCCGCACCGGGCCGCGCTCCAGCGGTACATCGATCGCCAGCACACCGCGCTTCGCCTCGTCGGTAATCGACTGCGCGAAGGCTGAGAACGGCCCATCCGTGGCGCGCTGGCGGCAGCGGTCGTCGAGCCGCGCGCAGCGCTCCTGGACGGCCGCATCCTCCATGTTGAAGGCGATGGCCGCCGCGTCGCCACACACCCAGCGTTCGAGCCCCGCGTCGCGCACGTCGCCGGGCTGGTCCGCCGCGAGCAGGCAGCCCGGTTCGAAGTAGTTATCGCCTGTGGCCGGGATATCGATGAACACGAACGAGCCAGGCCCCTGGCTCACGAAGAGGGCCTCGATGTAGCCCGGTTCGATGGTCACCAACTCCGAGGACTGTGGGCCAACATCGTAGGCGAGCGTGAGGCGGGTCTTCAGGTTCGGCTTCAGCGGTTTTGCAAGCGTCGCGACGATGGCCGTCGGGCCGCCAACGACCGCGAGTTCAGTGAACGACTCCGTGGCGAGCGCCGTGCCGTCCTGCGTGACTGTCACATTCGCCGCGTTGGGCATGCCCCAAAGCAGGATCTGAGCGGTCTCCTGTACCGCCTTCAACTCAGCCTCGACCCGGACGGACATCCGCCCCGCCGCTACATCGAGCCGGTAGTACGACTCCGAGGCCATGTGGTACTCGACCTCCGGCGCTGCGCGGGAGGGGGCCGGGGCGACGGCAAGGAGGACGCAGAGGGTCGCGACGGCCGCGAGCGAGAGCCGGACGTTCATGTCTTTAGGTTCGGCCCTTCGTGCCCCCGGAGCAGGGGGGGAACCCGGTTCCCACCGGCCTGCGGGCAGGAGCGCAACCGCTACGGGTGCGGGATGCCGACTGCGCGGGGTTGAAGCACGCGACGGACGGGCGCGAGGTTCACCATTTCGTTACGGATCTGAGATGACTGTACGGCGTGCTGTCATACCCTTCCGAACTTGCGCCCCAAACCGCGCTGTTCATGCGCTGGAGGTATTCCCCGCTGAAATCGATTGCACGCTCGATGGCCGGAGTGGCAACAGCCGGCCTCGCCCTGCAGCCACGTGGCGACCATACCGGCGCCCGCATCTCCGACCGGGAAGTTCCCACCGCCCTTCGCGCCTTCTGGACCGACGGCCTGTTCGCCGCCGCCCAGGATGCGTTCATCCTCGCCTACCTGCCGCTCCTCGCGCATGCCCTTGGCGCCAGCGCGAAAGAGATCGGTCTGCTGGCCGCCAGCCAGAGCCTCGGTGGCGCGCTCGCGCTCTACCCGGGGGCGTTCGCCGCGCGTCGTGCGGCGAGCCTCCGCTGGCTTGTCGTCTTCTACTCCGGCGTGCTCGGGCGCCTCACGTTGCTCGGTGCTGCCTTCGCCGTCGCCTTCATGAATGGCAACGCTGCGCTCTATTCGGTCATCGTGCTCTTCGCGTTCCGCTCGTTCATCCAGAACTTCACCGTGCCGGCGTGGACCGCGCTGGCCGCCGACATCATCCCGCCCGCGTTCCGGGCGAAGTATTTCGCCTCGCGCAACTTCGCCATCCAGGGCGCGACCCTCGCCATCACCCCGCTCGGTGGCCTCGTGCTCGACTACGCCGGCTTCCCGGGTGGGTATGTGGTCGCCCTGCTCGTCTCGTTCATCTTTGGCATGTGCGCCACGCTCGCCTACGCGCGCATCCCTGAGCCGCCACGCAAGGCGGCCGAGGCCCAGGAGCGGAAGCCGCTGCGGCCGTCGCTCATCGCGCGCGACGCGACGTTCCGGAACTTCGTGCTCGGCACCGTGTTCCTGCACTTCGGGGCACAGATGGCGGGGCCGTTCTTCAACATTCACCTTGTCGAAAATCTCGGCGGGTCGAATTTCATGATTGGCGTGGTGGCGATGGTCGCGTCACTCACCGGCGTGGTCGGCCAGCTCGTCTGCGGCGACCTGCTCTCGCGGCGGGGTTCGCTCTGGCTCAGCCGTGCGACGCTGGTCACGATGCCGTTGGTGCCGCTCCTCTGGCTCGGTGTGATGACGCCCTGGATGGCGATCATCCCGAACGTACTTGGCGGCTTCATCTGGTCGGCGTTCGGGTTGGCCAACTTCCAGCAGCAGCTCGAAATCATGCCGGAGGAGAACCGCGAGGAGTACGTCGCGGTCTTTCACCTCTCGCTCTTCGCCGGGATGTTCCTCGCGCCCTTTGCCGGCGGTGCCCTGGTCGACGCGTTCGGCTACCGCACGGCGTTCGTCGTCTCCGCGGTTGTCCGCGGCGCAGCACTCATCGTCTTCCTCTTCGGGCGGACGGAGCGGCCACGCAAAGTGGCCTATCCACTGGCCGAGGGCGTAGGCGCCTAGTCGGGCGCTTCGCCAGCGTGGAGGTCGCGGGCCCGGCGAGCCGAGCCCGCGGCCACCAGCATGTCCAGTGCCTTTGTGATGGCCTGCAGGTCGTCCTCCGTGAGGTCCTCCATAAGGCCAGCAGCGTACGTCCGGGCGTCCTCTTGCACGCTGGTGATCGCTTCGCGGCCGCGCGGCTCAAGCCAAATGCAGATGCCGCGCCGGTCGTTCGGTGAGACTTCGCGGCGAATGAAGCCGCCACGCTCCAGCCGCTCCAGCAGCGCCGAGACCGACGGCCGGGTGACATACAGCCGGTCGGCGAGCTCGGCGTTACTGATGCCCTCCGTCTCGAGGAGGTGTCCCAGCAGGCGAAGCTGCGTGACGGTCAGGCCATCACGGTCCCACAGGAGCAGACGAAGGGGGTCCAGCAGTGCGCTGGCCCGGAAGAGTGAGGCGACGGCCTCATCGAGGGTGTCGGGGTCTTGATGTTTCGGCACGGGCCCGCACTATACGCCCCCGCACGCAATATTTGCAGGCGGGGGCGCCACTTCCTACGCCGCCTGGAGCTGGGCGATGATCGAACGTACAGCCTCTTCGTCTTCCGGCGAGCTGATGGTCGCGCTGAAGCCGACCCGGTCGCAGACGCCCCCGTAGCGCTCCGTAATCGCCTCGGCAACTTTGTCGTAGGGGGCGATGACGGCGAACTCGCTGAGCATCTCATCTGGAATGACGGCGGGCATCTCGGCCCACTTCCCCTGCAGACTCATCTCGTGAAGCCGCGTCGTGGTGTCACCCCAGCCGTGATGGTCGAAGACGGACTGGTACGTTCGCGTGGATCCGTAGAAGGAGAGCTGCCGCTTGATCTCCTGGGCGTTCTGTTCGGCATCGCTCCAGCTCTTGCCCGTGGCGAGGAAGCCCCCGCCGCAGATTTCGAACTGGTCGCGTGAGCGGCCGCTCTTCTCGAGGCCCTTCATCACTTGCGGCAGAAGGACATCCTTCGTGTACTTCATCGTGTTGAAGCCATGCAGCTTCATCCCGTCACAGACTTCGCCCGCTACGAACGCGTTGCGCTCGTTGACCGCGGCGATGTGCACCGGGATGTGCGGGTGGTCGATCGGCCCGGGATTGAAGTTCGGCGTCATCAGCGTGAACGTGTAATGCTCGCCGACATAATCGAGCTTTTCGCCCGTCTGGAAGGTGTTCCATATGGCCTTGAGCGACTGCACGTACTCGCGGATGCGCGGTGCAGGCGGGGACCAGGGCACGCTGAACCGCCGTTGATTGTGGCCCTTCACCTGCGTGCCCAGCCCAAGCGTGAGGCGTCCCTTTGAGTAGCGCTGCAGGTCCCACGCCATCATCGCGGTGACCATCGGGCTGCGCGGGAAGGCGATGGCCACGGACGTGCCGATGCCGATGCGCTCGGTATGTTCGGCGGCGAGCACGAGCGGAAGGAAACTATCGTGCGCTGTCTCGGCCGTATTGATGCCGTCGTAGCCGAGTTCTTCGGCGCGCTTCGCGGCGGCGCCCGCTTCTTCGAGGCGGGCGGCATAGAGGCCCGTTTCGACCTTGAAACCCATGTTGATTCTCCCGGTAGCTATCGAAGTGTTTGCCGCCGGATTCTGTCAGCCGCGCGCGAGGCCCGCAACCGGGCCCCCAGGGCATTCGCCTGCGTTCACGGCGAGGGCACGACGGCCGTGGCTGTGGCGAAATCAACGTTGCGACCGGCGCTGGCACTGCCGTTGGTCGCGCCCGGTGGTGGTTCGAACTGGAAGGTGCTGTCTGGCATCCGCCTGAACTCGAGCGATGTCAATTCTGCGCGGATTACCTGCCCATCCGGGCGCTCCTCGTCGGCTGTGTAGCTCAGGGATATGAGGGTTACCGGGTCGACGCAGATGGTGGCGTGGCCACCGTAGCTTTCGACAACCGCAGGCGCGCTACCCGCGCCCGCTGCCCCCGTCTGTTGGTGCCAGATCGGGCTATAGGTAAAGCGGGTGCATGCACGGTCGAGGATGACCCCGGTGCCATTCTCCCCGACTGTTCCGGAGGCACCATCCCTCTCCGCGAGCCGCTCCAAGAGTGCCGGGACTTCCGAGAGATCGGCGATCTGGAGCGGGCCGATGACAATGCCCAATCCGACGAACACCGTTGGCCATACCGGGGAGGGGGGAGGTAGCTCCTGTTGAAAGTACGTCCGGTCTTCTGGCGAGTAGCTCCACATATTCTTGCCGTCAGCCACCTGGAGCATGCTCCCGCTGTCGGTCACCACCGACAGTCTCCACCGTGTCCGGTCCAACAGCGTCATCGAAAGCGACGAGTCCTGGACCTCGCCATCGCTCTCCACCTGCACTGTCGCCTCAAGTACGAACGGAGTGTCAGGTCCCAGCGCCTCCGGCTCCGTGGGTGAAGCAGACGGCCAAAGGAAGAAGACCATGCCCGCGACGGCTGCTACTGCTACACCGACGGCTGCCGTCCACTTCGCGACGCTGACCGGCGCCAACCCGCGTACAGTACGGCTAAGCCGCGCGGCGGGACGCTGGTACCAGCGCCAGAAGGCGGTCGCTTCTTCGCGGCTCGCCAGCCCGAGCTTCGTCAGGATCTCGCTGACGTTCCATTTCGCGCCATCGAGGGTGATGCCAAGCTGCTCGCCGATCTCACCGTTTGTGCAGCCCCGCGCGATGAGCCGCAGGACTTCGCGCTGCCGCTCGGTTAGAAGGTGTTCGCAGCTCGCGGCGTGCTCGAAAGCTCCATGTTTCGTGTCCACCTCGGCACGGTAGGCACTCCCACTCCAGGAGTCACTACCCGATGGCGTTCATCACTTCGGGCAATGCGCCTACTTCTCGCGTGCCGCCCGCGCCTCGTCCAACTCACGCTCCATCGTTTCGCGCATACGCTGCTCCTCGTCTGGCGTGATCGAGGCTGGTACGTACTTCGCCGCGTTCTTGTCGGGGTGGTCGGCCAGCCATTGATCGTGGCTCTGCTTCTCTCGGCCCAGGATTCGACGCAGCCATCCCATTGCGTGCCCCTCTTTCATCTCATAGAGAGATGTGGATTTATCCGCACTCTACGCCTCCTGGAGAGGTCATGCGCAACGGAGTTCGCTCTTCACGGTGAGACAGGTGCGAAAAGCCGGACGCCTTTGTCCTCGGCGCTGCTTCGCGCGCCCAGGCGTTTCTGCTACATTGCGCGCCGACGGAGGAAAGTCGAATGAAGTTCGGGATTTTCTACGAGCACCAACTCCCTCGCCCCTGGGAGGAAGGCGCCGAGCAGAAGCTCTACCACGAAGCCCTCGACCAGGTGGAACATGCCGACCGGCTGGGCATCGATTACGCCTGGGAGGTGGAGCACCACTTCCTCGAGGAGTACAGCCACTCCTCCGCGCCGGAGGTCTTCCTCGCGGCTGCGAGCCAACGCACCAAGAACATCCGCCTCGGCCACGGCATCAAGCTCATGCCGCCGAACTACAATCACCCGGCCCGTATCGCCGAGGAAGTTGCCACGCTCGACCTTGTTTCCAACGGGCGTGTCGAGTTCGGCACCGGCGAGTCGTCCGCCCGCATCGAGCTTGAAGGGTTCGAAATCGACCCTGCGCAGAAGCGTGCGATGTGGCGCGAAACAGTCGAGCAGGTCTGCCGGATGATGGCGGAGGCGCCCTACCCGGGCTTCGAGGGCGAGTTCTTCTCCATGCCGGCGCGGAACGTGGTGCCGAAGCCCGTCCAGAAGCCGCACCCGCCGCTCTGGGTCGCCTGTTCGAACCGCGACACCATCCACCTTGCGGCGCAGCTCGGTATCGGCGCGCTCACCTTCGCCTTCGTGAACCCGGAGGAGGCGAAGCACTGGGTGGAGGATTACTACGAAACCTTCAAGAACGAGTGTGTGCCAATTGGCAAGGCCGTGAACCCGAACATCGCCATGGTCACGAGCTTTTCGCTCCACAAAGACGAGGCGGAAGCGGTCCGGCGCGGCGCACAGGGGTTCGATTTCTTCGGCTTCGCGCTCGGGCATTACTACGCCTTCGGCGAGCACATCCCCGGCGAGACCAACATCTGGGACGCCTTCCTGCGTTCACCCGGCCAGTCACCCGATCTGTTGAACAACAGCGCGCGCGGGGGCATTGGCCGCCCGGACCAGGTGCGGGCGCACCTGCGCCAGTTCGCCGATTGCGGTGTCGACCAGGTGGTCTTCATCCAGCAGGGCGGCAAGAACCGGCACGAGCACATCATGGAGTCGCTCGACCTCTTCGCCAGCGACGTAATGCCGGAATTCCACGCGGACGAAGCGGCACGCCAGGAGCGGAAGAGGGAGGAGCTGGCGCCGTACATCGAGAAGGCGATGAAGCGGAAGGAGGAGGTGCTGAACGGCCACCCCAACGGCCGGCGCATCGAACCAGTGCCCGCCTATGGCCGCACTATCGCCGAAGGCACCGTCGGCCGGAAGGCCACC
>Ga0265293_10012684_pt1 | contig 11115 bp, 6 predicted proteins | sample Munlanlewell138R_FD_192505 | JGI IMG/M metagenome (GOLD analysis project Ga0265293, IMG submission 192505) | Leachate microbial communities from a municipal landfill in Southern Ontario, Canada - Leachate well 138R | ecosystem: Engineered > Solid waste > Landfill > Unclassified | place: Canada... | reverse complement strand
GAGAACGGCCTGGTGAACAACCTGCTGGACGCACTGCTGGGCGACAACGGCCTGTTGGGTGGTCTGCTGAACGGCCCGCTGCTGGGCGATGACGCCGATGGCCTGCTGAGCGGCTTGCTCGGTGGCGATGGGCTGCTCAGCGGTCTGCTGGGTGAGGGCGGTCTGCTCGGCGGCCTCACCGATGGGGACCTGCTGGATGGTCTGCTCGGTAGCGACGGCCTGGTCAGCAACCTGCTCAACACCCTGCTGGGTGACGGCGGCTTGCTGAGCGGTCTGACCGAGGGTGAGCTGCTGGGCGAGAACGGCCTGGTGAACAACCTGCTGGACGCACTGCTGGGCGACAACGGCCTGTTGGGTGGTCTGCTGAACGGCCCGCTGCTGGGCGATGACGCCGATGGCCTGCTGAGCGGCTTGCTCGGTGGCGATGGGCTGCTCAGCGGTCTGCTGGGTGAGGGCGGTCTGCTCGGCGGCCTCACCGATGGGGACCTGCTGGATGGTCTGCTCGGCGACGACGGCCTGGTCAGCAATCTGCTTAACACCCTGCTGGGTGACGGCGGCTTGCTGAGCGGTCTGACCGAGGGTGAGCTGCTGGGTGAGAACGGCCTGGTGAACAACCTGCTGGACGCACTGCTGGGCGACAACGGCCTGTTGGGTGGTCTGCTGAACGGCCCGCTGCTGGGCGATGACGCCGATGGCCTGCTGAGCGGCTTGCTCGGTGGCGATGGGCTGCTCAGCGGTCTGCTGGGTGAGGGCGGTCTGCTCGGCGGCCTCACCGATGGGGACCTGCTGGATGGTCTGCTCGGTAGCGACGGCCTGGTCAGCAACCTGCTCAACACCCTGGTGGGTGATAACGGCCTGCTGGGCAATCTGACCGAGGGTGAGCTGCTGGGCGACAATGGTCTGGTCAACAATCTGCTGGCGACCCTCTTGGGTGCCAATGGCTTGCTGGGTGGACTGCTGACCCCGGAGCAGGGGGAGGGCTTGCTCGATGGCCTGCTCGGTGACAGCGGCCTGCTGAGTGGTTTGCTCGGTGACGGCGGCCTGCTTGGCGGTCTGCTCGATAACCCGACCGAAGAGGGGGCAGGTAGCCTGCTGACCAACCTGCTGGGTGAAGAGGGCCTGCTGGGCGGCCTGCTCGGCGATGGCGGATTGCTCGGCGATGGCTTGCTGGGTAATCTGGGCCTTACCGATGAGCTCAGTGGTCTGCTGGACGGTCTGCTCGGCGATGAGGGCCTGCTCGGTGGTGTGCTTGACCTGGTGAGTGGCGATAAAGGCTTGCTGGGCGGTCTGCTCGGAAAAGACAGCCTGATCGGTGGCTTGCTTGGCGATGAGGGTCTGCTCGGTGGTCTGTTGGATGCTCTTGGTCTTGGCGGGCTCTTGGGCTTCCTTGGCCTCGGTGGTGACGATGGGCTTCTCGGTATCCTGGGTGCCTCGAGCGGTGATGGCCTGGTGAGTGGCGGAGGCGATGGATTGTTTGGCAGCGAACTGTTGGGTGACGACCTGCTCGGCAGCGAGCTGCTGTCTGCTGGTGATCCGGCACCGACAGCCGACATGGCCAGCGCCGCAGAGTTTGCTATCGAGCCCTTCTCGCTGGATGATCTCCTGTCGCAGAATAACGGCTCGATGATCTGACGGGGACGACCTAGAGCGATCGTGCAATACGGCGGTATCCGGGTGAAAGCCCGGTGCCGCCGGACGAGGTTCCTGCGAGAATGTGAGAAGTTGAGTCTGGAATGATAGGAATGTGGCGCTCGGAGTTGTCATGGAGATTGGGGTTGGCGCTGCTTGTCAGCGGTTCACTATCTGTTGCGGGAATGTCTGTTACGGAAATGGCCGTTGCAGAAACGGCGGTAGCAGAAACGGCGGTAGATGAGAGGAGTGCGGCTGCAGCCTCCCAGTCTTTGGCTGAGTCTGTCTCCGCCGCCGATGGTGTGTCACCGCCGTTGGAAGGGGCGTTGACCGCCGCTGATGATGAGGCCAGTGATGGGGAGCGCGAGCGACCCACCACGGTGCTGACCCTTGAACAGCTATTGAAGCACGCCACGGTTCGCTCCACTGCCGATAAGCCGCGCGAAGACGGTTCTTTTACCGATGCTGATGCAGGCACTGTTGCTGACACGGACGCTGCCCCGGCCGCCGCCATTGACAGCGCTCCGACAACCCAATCGCAATCATCACAACAGCGCCCCGCGCTGTTTTTTTCGTTGGTGGATTTTGTGGCTATGACGGAGGCGCAGGATCGCGCCGAGCAGGCTCAATTGCAGGTGGCTGCAACGGAAGAGGCTGTACCGGAAGAGCCAATCGAGGATGCTGCTATAGCGGAAGCTGCTATAACGAAAGATAGTGTGGTGGTGGCAGAAGACCGCGGGGTAGCGGAGACACCGGTCGGCGAGGACGATATCTATGCCGACCAGCCCGCCGCGCCGCCTCTCGCGCCAGCGCCCACAGAGGCGCTTGTGGATGCGCCTGTCGATGATTTGCCTGTGGAAGAGAACGCCACGATCTCTCCGTCTCGTGAGTCTTTGACATTTGACGAACAGCCGCAGGCCCAAGAGTTTTCAGGGCCTGCAGAGGGGCTTTTTGCCCGCTTGAAAGCCACCGTTTCCGCGCCTGATACAGAAGCAGAGGAGACTGTCCCACCGCTGGATTTAAGCGCCGAGGCCCCGCTGGTGGATAGGGCAGGGGAAGGTGCTGATGAGCCCGGCGTCTCTACTTGGTCCGATGCCTCAACCTGGTCTGATGGAGTGTCGTCAGAGGCTTTCTCTCCCATTGTGGTGGAAGGCGCGTTGCTGTCTGCCTCGGATGATTTATCTGCCCCTCTGCAGCTTGCCGACGCGGTGCGCCGCGCTATTGTCAGCCATCCCGCTATCGCTGAGTCTATGGGGCGGCTGGATCAACAGGGCGAGCAGGTGGCTGTTGCCCGGGCTGGCTATTGGCCGCAAGTATCCACCGGCATCAACACCGGTTACCGCCACTCGACCGGGCGCTCGGAAGAGGCGTTCACCCTGTCTGCCTCTCAGATGCTCTACGACTTTGGCAAGGTGTCAAATGCTGTTGATGCGGCTTCCCGGGGCGTCGAGCGGGAGGAGGCCGGGTTGTGGCTGACCGTGGAAAACCTGATCCGGGAAACGGCTCATGCCTTTATTGAGGCGCGGCGCTATGAAGTACTGCTGGAGCTTGCCACCGAGCAGATCGACGCTATCGCCGACCTCGAAGCGCTGGCTACCAAACGCTCTGCGCTGGGGGCCAGCACGGCGTCGGATCAGATCCAGGCCAGGTCCCGCCGCGAGGCGGCGCGAGCTACCCAGTTGCAGATGAAGGCCCAGCGCGACCAGTGGCATCGGACATTGGAAAAGCTGATCGGCGTCGACTGGCCAGTAACCCTGGCCGAAGAGTATCCTGCCCCCCTCGAAGCGGCATGCCCCAATATCGTGGAAAATTTTGAAGCGGCGCCGCGGGTGATTATGGCGGAGGCGGGGCGCGCCGAGGCGCAGGCCGTTATTCGTCAGGCCCGCGCAGACATGCTGCCAACTTTGTCGCTGAGTGCGGATTTTGAGCATTATCTGAACAGGGAGGACGAGCGTTTGCAGCAACTGGATGATCAGGAATTTATTGTCAGCCTGAACCTCACCAGCAGCCTGTTCCAGGGCGGTGCCTTGAGCGCCCGCCGCCGGGCTGCCGACCACGCGCTGCGCAGTGCCACGGCGGCCCGCGACGCAGCGGTGCTCGAGCTGTCCCGTCTTTACCGCGAGAGCCGGGACCGGTCGGCCAGTCTGGCCAGCAGCCTGACGCTGCAGGATGACCGCCTGGCCAGTATTACGCGCACCCAGGAGCTGTACCGGCACCAGTACCTGTCCCTCGGCACCCGCACCCTGCTCGACATCCTGAATACCGAGCAAGAGATATTTCAGACGCGGCAAGATAAACACAACACGCTGTTCGATCTGCGCCGCTTGCAGATCGACTGTCTTTACAGTATCGGCGAGCTGCAGGCAGTTTTCCGTGCCAGCGCCCCACTGAGCTCTCGTGTGGAACTGAGCTCTGGAGTGGAGGTCGCACCGTGACGGTACAGTCTGTGGACACCGATCGCAGCAACGGTTTTGAGGGCTGGATCGAGGCCCTGCTGACGGTGGCCAGCCACTATCGGCTCGACTGTTCCGAGGAAAATATTCGCCTGGCAGCCGCCTGGTCAGAAGAACGTCCGTCAGAGGAAGTGCTGGGCAGACTGGCGCGGCAGATCGGCCTGAGTTGTCGGGTAATACCTTTCGATGCCAGCCAGCTGACATCCTGGCGGCTGCCTCTGGCGGTGGAGCTGGAGGATGGGCAGATAGCCGTGGTGGAGGCCATCGGTAGCGACGGCAGGCTCAGTGTGGCTCTCAGTGGCGACGGCGGCTTGCGCAGCGAGCTGTCCCGCGAGCAGCTGTGCGGGGCGGCGCGGCGTCTTGCGGTGCTGCGCCCGGCCAGAGCGGTGCCGGATGCCAGGGTGGACGACTATATCAAGCCTTACCAGCCCCATTGGTTTCGCCATATTGTGCTGCGCGATATCAAGCCTTACGGGCATGTGCTGCTGGCGTCGCTGATGGCCAATATCCTGGCCCTGGCCGGGATACTTTTTTCCCGCCAGGTCTACGACCGGGTGATTCCTGCTGAATCCATGGCCACCCTCTATGTGCTCTTCACCGGCGTTCTGGTGGCCATGGTGTTCGACTTTGTGCTGCGCAGTGCCCGTGTACGCATCACGGACCTGGTGGGCAAGCGCGCCGATCTGATCGCCTCGGACCGGGTGTTCGGCCATGCCCTGCGTATCAAGAACAGCGAGCGGCCGCGCTCTACCGGCACCTTTATCGCCCAGATACGCGAGCTGGAGCATGTGCGGGAGCTGATGACTTCCACCACCGTGACGGCGCTGGCGGACCTGCCGTTTTTCTTTCTGTTCTGTCTGATCCTCTGGTATATCGCCGGCCCCCTGGTGCTGGTGCCGGTGGCGGCGCTGGCGCTGCTGATTATTCCCGGCCTGTTGGCCCAGCGCCCCCTGCGGCGTCTGGCCAGTGAAGCCATGCGCGAGTCTTCGCTGCGCAACGCCATGTTGGTGGAGTCGGTGCAGGGCATCGAAGATATCAAGAGCCTGCAGGCAGAGCAGCGCTTTCAGCGCCAGTGGAACCACTACAATGCGGTGACCGCCGACGTCAATTTGCGCTTGCGCTTTATTGCCAACACCTTGTCGGTGTGGACCCACACCTTGCAAAACGGTGTGTTCGCCGTGGTGGTGCTGTTTGGTGCGCCGATGGTGATGGCGGGCAACCTCACGGTGGGTTCCCTGGTAGCGGGCTCGATTCTGGCATCGCGGATGATGGCGCCGATGTCGCAGATCACCCAGGTATTGAGCAAGTGGCAGCAGGCGCGGCTGGCCCTCGGTGGTTTAGATGCGATCATGGAGCGGGCGGTGGATGATCCGGGCGCCGAGCGCCGCATCCACCGGCCTGTTATCGCCGGCGACTATGAGATCGACCAAGGGGTGTTTCAGTATGATGAGGATGCGCCGCCCGCCCTCCGGGTGAAGCGGCTCACCATTAAGGCCGGCGAGCGCATCGCCGTGCTGGGGCGCAACGGGGCCGGCAAGTCGACCTTGCTGCAGGCCCTGGCCGGCATGGTCGAGCCGTCTTCCGGCGAGCTGTTGCTGGATGGTGTGCAGCTGTCGCACATCGACCCCGCCGATGTGCGCCGCGATGTGGCGCTGATGGGGCAGAACGCACGCCTGTTCCACGGCTCTATTCGCGACAACCTGCTGCTCGGCGCGCCGCGCGCGAGTGATAACGAGCTGCTGTCTGCGCTGGAAATCAGTGGCGCCGCTGAGGTCGTGCGCAAACTGCCCGCCGGCCTGGATCATGTCATCCAGGAGAATGGGCTGGGGCTTTCTGGCGGCCAGCGCCAGGCCTTGCTGTTGGCCCGATTGCTGGTGCGCCAGCCGCGGGTACTGCTGCTGGACGAGCCGACAGCGTCGCTCGATGAGACCACCGAGAAGCGTTTTATCCAACAGCTGGGCCCCTGGCTTGAAAACCGCACCCTGGTGGTGGCCACTCATCGGCAGAGCATTCTCACCCTGGTGGATCGCATCATCGTGGTGGACAACGGCCAGATACTGCTGGATGGCGCCAGGGACAATGTGCTGGGGCGGTTGATGCAGCCGGCCAGAACACGGCGCAGCGCCGCTGCTGGAGGTGGGGCATGACGTCTGCCATGGCCAGCCTGCGCCGTGCCTTGAGTCGCCGGGGCCGCGATGCTGGTGCCGGTGGGGAGAGGAGCTCCGCCGACAATGGCACCCATTACAGTGACGACATCGACGGTCTTCAGGTGGTGCGCGCTACCCGCATCACCTGGCTGTCGACGCTGGCCGTTGCGGTACTGCTGGTGTGGTCCTATTTTGCCGAGCTGGTGGAGGTATCGACGGGGGACGGGCGGGTGATTCCTATCTCCCGGGAACAGGTGATCCAGTCTCTGGAGGGCGGGATTTTGCTGGATCTGATGGTGCGGGAGGGCGATATCGTCGAGCCGAACCAGGTCCTGGCCCAGATGGACCTCACCAAAACCGAGTCGAACGTAGAGGAGAGTGCTTCCCGCTATCGGGCCACCCTTGCTTCGGTGGCGCGCCTGGAGGCGGAGGTGAATGGCACCGAGCTGGATTTTCCTGCTGAGCTGGAGGACTACCCCGACCTGATCGCCAGTGAAACCCGGCTCTACGATACCCGTCGCGAGGGGTTGCGCCAGACCCTGGCCGGGGTAGAGCGATCTCTGGCTCTGGTGCGCGAGGAGCTGGGCATTACCGAGTCTCTGATGGAGATCGGAGCCGCCAGCAATGTCGAAGTGCTGCGCCTGCGCCGACAGATTTCCGAGCTGGAGCTCAAGGCTGGCGATATCCGCTCCGAATACATGATCCTTGCCCGCGAGGAGCTGGCGAGAGCGCGGGCCGAAATGCACTCGTTGCGCTCGGTGGTGCGCGGTCGCACCGACTCGCTGTCGCGGTTGACCATCCGCTCGCCGGTGCGAGGGATTGTGAAGAATATCGAGGTCACCACCCGCGGCGGCGTGTTGCCGCCCAACGGGCGCCTTATGGAGATTGTGCCCCTCGGCGACCAGCTGCTGGTCGAGGCGCGTATCTCGCCTCGCGATATTGCCTTTATCCATCCGGGGCAGTCCGCCAAGGTCAAGATCACGGCCTACGACTATACCGTGTACGGTGGCCTCGATGGCCAGGTGGCGATGATCTCCCCCGATACCATTCGCGATGAAACCAAGCCAGATGTTTTCTACTACCGGGTGTTTATTCGCACTGACGGCGATGCTCTGGTGAATCAGGCCGGTACCCGTTTCCCCATCGTGCCCGGCATGATCGCCAAGGTGGACATTCGCACCGGCCAGAAAACAGTGTTCGATTACCTGATGAAACCGATCAATGCAGCTGGCGAGGCCCTGAGGGAAAGATAATCATGGCACTGTCGGATCTGCTGGCGCAAACGCGCCCCTTAGTTAAACAACATATTGCTGCGGTGCCCGAGCCCTGGCCTCGCTATACGCTGTTTCTCTCTTTTAGTGACGGTCGCCGCCGCGCCAGCGTGGTGCATGCCAGCGGCGAGGATATCGACCGCTTGTGGACCATGGTCGCCGCTCGCTGCCGGCGCCTGGCCGTGAGGCGGGGCCTGGAGGTGCGTTGGTTGCGTGCCGACTGGGTGACCGCTGTGCGACCACTCACCTGGGACGCGTTGCGCGACACTCTCAAAGGCTTCAAACGCAATTATTTTCGCTTCGGGCTGGCTCTGGACCCCCATTTCGACCGCGCCTTTCTGGAGGGCGAGCTTAACGGCAATGCCATGCTCTACGGTGGCAGCGGCGTGAACCATGCGGTGGTCAACGAAAAGAATTTTCGGCTCTATGCCTGCCAGCGCTTTGCCGGTCAGGAGGTGGATTTCAGTGCTGAGGGGCAGGTTTTTGCCCTCGAAACCCAGGGTGTTTTCTGTGCTGGCGATACCGCGCCGGTGCTGTTGCACCCCACGGGCCGCAAGGCCGGGCGGCGCATCCTCAAGGCCCGCGACCCAAAGGTGGTGCGGGGGATGGTCGAGCGGGGTGGGCACTATCTCGCCACCCAGGTGCAGGAGAGCGGTCGCTTCCACTACGGCTGGCACCCCTGTTTCGATCGGCCTATTGGCACCTACAACGCCCTGCGCCACGCCAGTACGGTCTACTCCATGCTGGAAGCCTGGGAGGTTACCCGCGACCCGGTGCTGCTGCGCGCCATCGAGCGCGCCCTGGACTATCTCGTCACTGAGTTGATCAAGCCGGCGACACTGGCGGACGGCGAGCAGGCTGCTTTTTTGGTGGATCGCGGTGACGAGATCAAGCTGGGGGGCAATGCGGTGTGCCTGTTGGCCCTCGCCAAATACAGCGAGCTGTTTGACAGCAATCGCTACCTGGCAATGCTGGAGGCGCTGGCGCTGGGGATTGGCGCCATGCAGGACCCGGACAGCGGTGAATTTGTGCATGTCCTCAATTATCCCGATCTGACGGTCAAGGAAGCCTTCCGCATCATTTACTACGATGGCGAAGCGGCCTTTGGCTTGATGCGCCTGTATCGCTTGACCAAGGATGAGCGCTGGCTGGCGATGGTGGAAAAGGCGTTTGACAGCTTTATCGCCCGCGAGCACTGGCGAGCCCACGACCACTGGCTGAGTTATTGTGTCAACGAGCTGACGACCTACCGTCCCGAAGAGCGCTATTTTCGCTTTGGCATTCGCAACGTCGCCGACCACCTCGATTTTGTGCTGAAGCGGATCACCACGTTCCCGACCCTGCTGGAGCTGATGATGGCCGCCCAGCAGATGATCGAGCGCCTGGAGCGCGACCCGATTCACCGCCACTTGCTGGCCGAGATCGATCTGGAAAAATTCGACAAGGCGCTGCATTTTCGCGCCGGCTATCTGATGAACGGCCATTTCTGGCCGGAATACGCCATGTATTTCCGCAATCCCCAGCGCATTCTCGGCAGTTTCTTTATTCGTCACCATGCCTTCCGGGTGCGAATCGATGATGTCGAGCACTATCTGTCGGGATTTGTCGCCTATTTCAATCACCTGCAAAGAGAAGTCAGCAATGAGCAAGATGAGCGAAGCCGTCGACCTGTTGGGCGAGTCGGGCGAGTTGGATGAGCGTCCCCTGGCAGCCGCCGGAGCTGTGGCGCGCGAGCGGGTGCTGTGTGCCAGGCTGGCGAATTTCAAGGTGGACGTGGCCCGCTTGCGCGAGCACTTCGAGCAACAGGTGAAACGTGTTGAGCCGACCCCTTACCGTGATAATCGTGTCGATTATCTGGGGTGGGCGGTAACCAGTCGCGACGGCTCCATCGATGACGGGGTCAAGCGTATTCCCACCAAAGGGGCTTCGGGCAAAACAGCGGATGGCAAGGGCAACAAGCGCGGAGTGACCCGCACGCCGATCTGCACCGGTTATCTCGCCGAGGTGATCGACCAGCTGCAGGAATTGGATTTGGCTCCCTATCGAGCCCGTTTCATGTTGCTGGAGAGTGAAGGGGAGCTGATGCCCTTCCACACCGATGCCGCCCGTGAAGCCTGGCGCCTGCATATTCCCCTGGTCACCAATCCGGAAGCCTTGTTTGAGTGGCAGTTGCCTGCGGGTGGCGTCGAAAGTGTGCACCTGCCGGCGGATGGTTCGGCCTGGCTGGTGCGGGTGGATATCCGCCACCGGGCAATCAATCTCAACGGCGCAGCGGGTGGTCGGGTACATCTGTTGATGGGGCTGGGGAAGCCTCCGGCGGGCGAGCAGTTGGCGGCACCGCATCGAGTACTGCCTGCGTGATGCCTGTTAGAGCCGGAAATCGTTCGTTTGCACTGAAATGACGGTTGCCACGGCTTGTGGTTTGGGTGGTGAATCAATACCATTAATCGTTTGGATCGTCTCCTGACAGGTAGGTTTTTTGTGCGTCTTTCCTTGTGTCTTCCCGTTCTGTTCGCTCTCTCCGTCGGCTGTGTCCAGCAACCTGTTCAACAGCGCCAGGCGCACCAGTTGCCACCGCTGCCGGCAGAAGAGCCACCGGCAGAAAAGCTTTCGGCAGAAGGACCCGCTGCGTCCCCGGCAGGAGTACAGCAGGCTGCGGTGTCTGTTGCCGATGAGCGCCCCCCGGTTTTGCCACCGCCTCTGTCTGCGCAGCAGATCAGTGCAGGGCAGTGCTGGGTGTACGCACCGATCAGACCGCGCCCGGTGGACGATACGGTAGAGGTTGTCGTCAAAGACTCCAGTACGCGTATTTCCGTCACCCCGGCGGAGATTCGCCAGGGCTATCGGCAGGTGGTGACCCGCGAGGGCGTCACTACTTATCGCATCGTGCCGGCGACCTTCAAGGAGGTCACTGAGCAGGTGATGGTGAAGCCGGAGACACCGCGTATTGTGGTGGTGCCAGCAGTCTACGAAGAGCGCGAGGCCGTGCTGACGGTCGAAGAGCCCCGCACGGTGCTGGAGCCGTGTCGCGCAGCGGGTACTCGCTACGGTCAGAACACTGGCGCCATGGCGTTTTGTGCCAAAGAATTGCCGGGTCGCGAGGAACTGGTCAAGGTGCAGGTAATGGTGAGCCCGGAAACCACCCGAGTGGAATACGAGCCGGCAGAATACAAGACGGTGACCCGCTGGGTGGTGGATCAGCCAGCCCAGGTCATCGAGGTGAGCACCGAGCCTGAGGTGGTGGATGTCCCGGTCAAGGAAGTGGTGACGCCGGAGAAAACCCGTCAACATCGGGAGCCGGCGCAGACTCGCCAGCTGACCGTCACCCGCTATGAGGGTGAGCCGGAAGTTGTGGCTCGCCGGGCTCTGTGCGATCACGAGATCAAGGAGTCTCTGGTGCGCCGGCTTCAGCAAGAGCTGTCGTCCCGCGGCTACACGCCAGGGACTCTCGACGGCCTGCTGGGGCGCAATACCATCGCGGCACTGACCGACTTCCAGACTGGCAATGGCCTGGCGGTGGGAGCTCTGACCTATGAGAGCCTGGAGGCGCTTGGGCTTTCGGAAGAGGGCTTTTAAGAAGGTTAGTGACTATGATCAGGCTGTTTGCCAAACAGG
>Ga0265293_10012683_pt1 | contig 11117 bp, 6 predicted proteins | sample Munlanlewell138R_FD_192505 | JGI IMG/M metagenome (GOLD analysis project Ga0265293, IMG submission 192505) | Leachate microbial communities from a municipal landfill in Southern Ontario, Canada - Leachate well 138R | ecosystem: Engineered > Solid waste > Landfill > Unclassified | place: Canada... | reverse complement strand
CCATATTACTGCTTATTGCCTTGTTGAAATCGGTAATATACAGCCATCTCCCATTACCGTTATTATCTTTGAATATAGAATAACAGTAATTATTATAACCTTTCTCTAAGTATAGAATCTCTTTTCCGATGTTATTTACATCAAAAATAGCATCTACTTGATCAGGAAATTTTGATAGTGTAGTTGTTGGAGTCGTAGCATATGGTAATATCACAAAGCGTTGTACAAGCCTATCATACAAAACTCCACCAAACCTGGTTGTAGAAGGGAACTGCTCGGGTATGTATATAAATGGAGCTAACTTTACCTCTTCCGCATTAAGAGTTCCTTCATTAGGTGGCAGAGCATATGAAAAAGTCACTTCCCACGCTAATTGATTAGCAATAGTATGCAGTTGAGAGTTATTAATCAGCAACTGATAATTTGCTGAGATTCCACCTATTTCATATTTCTGAGGTTTAATAACTGTTGGAAGTATTGTGAATAGCTTAGAAGAGGTGTACTCTAATTCAAAAGTTTTTCCATTTACTTTATAAAGTTCATTTTCAGTTCCAATGTATACAGAATTGATTACTGTATTATTCCTCCGTGCACCAGCTATAAAAGTAGCTTCTCCTTCCATTTTTGAACCGTTTACCAATGAGTAAATGTTACTAAAATGCCTTGTTTCTGTTATGGTTGGTACTGAATTAGTAGTTGCAATATAATCTAAATCACTCTGATTATTATTAGAATGAACAACTAGCCAGCCTGATATTATATCTGAAGTTATCCATAAAATAAATTTTTGCTGAGCTGATACTCCTGATATTTTATCTTTAACCTCAAGTAGTAATACATAGCTGGAAGCACTGGAAGGCTGTGTTATTTTCTTTTTAAAGACTCTTTCTGCTCCTACCAACTCTGAATATGAGGTGGAATAATGTGTATTAAATATTGTCCATCGATATTCAAGATTAGCTTCAGAAATATCAGATTTTGTGAAAGTTACATTTGGAGCAATGGTAAGTTCCTCGAATTGCGTCACGTTATATTCTGTGGATATATTAGATACATCAATAACAATTTCATTTATCTCATTATAATCATAATTGCCTTTATCTATATAACAACTTGCAAGTAGAACCAGCGATATACAAATAATATATTTTTTCATAAAACTCATTTTTTAATTAAAACTAATCTCGATTTTGGGATCTGCATTATCGTCCATATATATCGGTCCATTTATTTTTCGATACTCCTCATATGATTTTTGTAATTGATAAGCAAATGCAAAAAGCTCGGCTGCTGTATATATACCTTCAATTGGCTCAGTTTGATAGCGATTAGCAACGGGAAAATCTGTGATACCCAAGATTTCTATAACAAATCTATATTTATTTTCGCTGTAAGTTCCAAACCCATACCATTGAGGCCAATTAGTAGGTTGTGTAAGTATATCACTTATTTCTAAAGTAATATAAGAGTCCTCTGCTACTCCAATATCAAACCATTCATTCTTCAAGAACTTTAGTTTTATTCTAAATGATTGGTTTTTCATTTCTGGAGTACGGATTACAGTTACTGGTACAGTCCCTTCATATTCTCCAGCCTTTATCAAGCCTTCATTCAGTCTGAAGTGTATACCCTCAATTGCAGTCGTACTGTCTGGAACATATCCTACCTTGACTACTCTATCATTATTTGAAATGCGCCCTTGAAGCCTTAAATTTACATTTACATTATCCTCGACAAGTGAAGATGGCTTTACAGCAAAAGAGTAAATTAATTTTTCAGTACGACTTTCAACATATCCCAAATACATATAGCGTTCATAAAAATGAATCATATTTTCTCCTGAATAATCCATTACTTCATTTTTACTACATGAAGTAACGATGAAAATCAGAGTAATTATCGTTATTAATAAAAAATATATCTTCTTCATAATATTTTCTTTGTTTATTATCTGTTAGCAAGTTCGGAAAGAGGTATTGGAAGCACATATTTATTTTTAGAAAAAACACCCCCATAAAACATAATTGATGAGGCATCAGTCCTTTTATAATAATAGAATAATTGTCCTTCACAGACGAATTCTTTCATGTACTCTTTAAAAATTTCATTTTGCAGTTGTGCTTCTGTGAAATCTAAAGAAAGCTCAATCATTATATTACGTTTAGAACGAACCGTGTTAATGTAGGGTACCGCTTCACTTACACCAGTGGTTTTAAGCTTACACTCCGCAGCAATATAATAAGCTTCAGTGAAGCGCATCAGAGGTAATCTCCTGGAATAGGTAGATATTGAACTTTCCGGTTGTTGTAACTTTAAGCTATAACGTTTATAAGCGGTAGGATCATAATAAGTAAGGTATACGTAACGATAATCTGCCCCATATCCTGTAAGAGATGTTTCATAAGTTTGCCCCCAATAATAATCTGATTTTAATAGAGCACTTGAACTAGAAAACCAAGATGAATAGTCATCTCTTAAAGAAGGGATATTAAGGCCGAAAATCATCTCTTGGGCAAAAATCCTATTTCGGTTTTCAACAGTAGTAGTGGTAATCTCACTTGAAGGGGTCCAATAATAAGTAGTTTGTCCAATTACTTCTTCGGCAGCACTTAAAGCTGCTGAATAATCTTTTTTATATAGTAAAACCCTTGCTTGAAGTAATTTCACAGCATAATAATTAAACTTTAACTCTCTGTTTCGCATCCAGTTATCATCCCAATTATTAATTGTGCTATGTTCATAAATCGGATCAAATTTTAGAGCATCTTCTGCTATCTGTAAATCAGCAATTATTAAATCAATAACTTGGTTAACTGTCAATATTGGAGATAGTTCTTTCCCCATAGTTTTAACATATGGTATTGCAAGATTATCGGCTCCAATTTTTACAGATGGGCCAAAAAGTCTAAGTAAATCAAAATGAATAAAAGCTCTCAACCCATAAGCTTCTCCTTTTATTATTTCTTGATTATTTGCAGTAAAAAGAGAAGGATCTGCATCATCAATATATGAAATCAGAGTATTAAGGTTAGCAATTGCATTATAGGCGCTATTCCAAACAGCGTCTATAAGATTAATACTGAGCTGATTCGAATAATCATAATTGGATAAATAGTAATACATACTTGATGAAGGGATGTCAGTATATTGCCTTCCTAATACATCAACCAAACCATAAGATAAATCTCTTCCATAGAGAGAACTGTTTGTTAATAGCAAATATACACCTGTTAGTGCATCTTTATAACCTTGTTCATTAGAAAAATTCTCAGATTCTTTAATCTCTGTCTTAGGACTAATGTCAAGCCATTTATTGCATGAAAACAGAGAAAGAAAAACTGCTATAATAATTATATAAGTAATATGTTTTCTCATAATTAATCGTTTCTTTATTTGTTAAAAATTTGCTTGAAGACCAAATGAGAACGTTCTTGCAAAAGGATAGGAAGTGCCTCTTTCTACTCTAACAGTTGAAAGCCTTCCAATATCATTCATATTAAAATTAATCTTGAATCGTTCAAACACAGATTTCCTGAACAGTTTAAGGTGGCATAAATCATAATCTATACTAATAGATGAGAATAAAAATTCATTTAAATCTTCAACAAATCGGGAGGTGGTTTTAGTCGTTGTATAATCCCTTATTGATTTGAACTTTGCCTCTACACCTGGAGTATTCCACCTATGTGTCAATGCTCTTAAATCTACATTGTGATTATTTATATCTACATTTTCAATTTTATTAACAAGAGTGGAATTATAGGTTTGTCCACCAAATCTATATGTAAATGCAAAATTTAGGTTAAACCCACCCCAACCAATCGTTGCTCCGACATTACCATTATATTTTGGATTAGAATCACCACAAACAACCTGGTCTGCAGCCGACCATTCATATGTAGTCGTACCATCTCTTTTCACAAACACTTCACGTCCATTAACCGGATTAATCCCCAAAGAGGGTACTGCCCAAATAGAGGTGAGGCTTTGTCCTTCTTCAAAACGAATTGAAGGGTCTCTTTGAAACTTAAGAAGACTTGGATTAGTCATAGCATAATCTTCTTTCATTGCATCAACTGCATCATTGTACGCTTTTAGAGCTTCTGATATTTTACGCACTTTATTGCTATTATGAGCAAGGTTGAAATTAATATTGATATAACGCTGATTAGTATTGTCCGAAAATATACGAAAACTTGATCCTAGTTGATATCCTCTATTTAAAGTTTCTCCTAAGTTTTCTTTATACGTGGAAAATCCAACTGATGGAGCTATTGAAATATCAGCAAGAAGATCTTTTGTTATATTTGAATAGAAGTCTAATCGCAATGTAGCGATTTTGAATAATTGTAAATCTGCGCCAATATTACGATCTAATTGTCGCTGCCATTTTAATGCCTCGTTTGCCAGAGATGAAATCACTAAACCCATATCGCCGTTATATATTTGATTAGTAATATAATTATAGGATGGTATAGCTTGATATGCACTGAAATTTTGCGAACCGGTATAACCAATTGAAGCTCGTAATTTTAACATTTGCATTATATCTGAATTAATCATAAATGCTTCATTATGAATATTCCATCCAATTCCCGCAGACCAAAATTTTCCAAATCTATTTTTTGAACCAAATTGAGAAGAACCATTGAGTCTCCATGAAAAATCCATAAGATACCTATTATCATAGGAATAGTTCATTGCTATTGTTAATCCTGCGGCGCGTGTAGTCGATTCACTCCCTATTGGTTTACCTTCAGCATAATTATTACCGGCACCAATATAATCTAGCTTATCAGATGGAAAGCCTAAAACTGTTATAGCATAGCTTTCTGTATTATTTTCAGAAATGCTAAAAATAGCATTTGTGAATAATACGTGCTTATTTTTATATAAAGTATAATTAATCCCTGCATCAAGAGCAGAATTTATTAATTTAGCAGATGATTTTGTAAACTGACCACGTGTTATGTATCTATCATCCCAGACAGGAATATTAAGATAAGAACTATGATTAGAAGGTTTAAACTCCTCGCTTTCCGAATTTTGAATCGCTATACCTAAACGTGCTGTAATTTTTAAATTATCAATCGGAGACCATTCACCGTAAAAATTTTCGGTTATCATATTATACCCACTCCTATCTTTTCCTCCTACAGTAACGTCATATAACGGATTATAAATATTATTTCCATAACTTTTTATCAATAATCCATTTTCATCATATATTCTCCAGTAAGGATTCATATTGGCATATTCAGAAAAAGAGCCGTACAATGAATTATTAGAATTGTTATTGTCTACTGAGAGAGAATTTCTAAAAGAGAGTGACTTCCATCGATAAAAAAGTGAGACATTACCTGATATTGTTTTTCTATCTGAGCCTTTCATTACACCTTGAACTCTGTTGAAGCCTATACTAGCAGAATATCTCATAGCATCATCTCCTCCATAGATGTATGCTGAATGTTGTTGCCCTATATCTGTACGCAAAGGCTGTGAAAGCCAGTAAGAATCAACACCGCGCAACACTTCTTTGTAAAGCTCGTTATATTGTTCATTAAGCGTTGCTTGTTCTAAAGGATTAGGTGAGTAGTATTTGTCAGCTAATACTTCAGCCTCTAGTTTCTGGGCAGCATTACAAAGATTATAGCTTGTTAAATCTGGCATATTAATATTAAAAACAGCATTATAACTTACTTTTAACCTTCCTTGCGCCGGAGGAATTGTCTCAATAACTACTACGCCATTCGCGGCTTTCGAACCGTATATAGCTTTAGCTGTAGCATCTTTAAGTAAAGTCACACTTTGAATTAGATTGATATTTAAATCATAAACTTTTTCAATTGTAGTTTCAAATCCATCCAAAATAAATAGTGGCTGGTTTGGGTTACCTTCATAATCACCACGGAGGTTAGGAATTGAAGTTTGTCCACGCATTTGAATCTCCGGTAATTTATTTGGATCACTTCCGAATTCAATGTTTTCTGTTACTACAAATGAGGGATCCATGTTTTTAATACCAATAATGAGGTTTTGGTTTGCTACACGTCGTAAATCATCCCCCTTAATAGTAACTGCCGATCCGGTAAAACTTTCAGCACGCCTAGTAAACATACCTGTTGCAATTGCTCCCTCTATCTCCATCTCTTTTTTCTTCATTTTCACATCTATTACAGAAGAGGCGCCTACCACTTTTCTTTGGCTTTCGTATCCCAGGAAGGAGAATACTAATATGCCTCCCTCGGGAATATTGTTGCCGAACTGATACTTACCGTCAATGTCGGTAGCTCTGCCTGTTGAAGTTCCCTCAAGAATTACAGCTACCCCCGTCATTGGGATGTTCTCTTCATCAAGTACGACTCCGGAAATGCTTTTAAGCACGGGTTGTTTCTTCTCCTGCTTCTTAACGGTAATGAGGATGTAGTCTTTAATTTTCTCGTAAGTGTAAGGTGTTGATTTAAGAAGCTCTGTAAGGATTGCATCCAGGGTTTTGTCAACTGCCTGTATAGTTAAATAGATCTCATCGTTTACCTCTTTAGTGTTGTAAACGAAATTGACGCCAGACTGAGCTTTAAGATTGGCCAGCGCTGTTTTAAGGGTAGTGTTGGTAAGTTCTAACGAAATTTTCTCTTGAGAATACCCTGTAATGGGCAAAATTAATAGAACTACTACCATTGTCATAAAGAGATGTTTAAGTCTCTTTTCTACTTTTGGATTCAAAAGTTTTTTTCTAATAAGAATTTTTTTCATACTTTTAGATTAACATTTAAGATTATGTGGTATAACTTGCAGGTTGCAACCACCTATTTTAAAATGTAAGAGGGTGATGCTCTCCATCATCCTCTTTATTTTTTTGTACTAACAACAACCTTACCCTCTACAAAGGCAAAGCGTGCAGAAGAGATCTTCTCAATTAACTCCACTATAAACGAAAGATTTTCATCTTTTGGAAAAGTGGCTGTGAAGGTATTATTGGCCAGATTTTTATCGTTGAAGGTGAACTCTACATCGTACCAGCGGGATAGTCTCTTTACAATCTCTCCCAGCGTAAGGTTGTCAAACTCAAAAAGACCATCCTTCCATGATGTGAAGAGTTGCGGATTTACATTAAAAGTGGTGATTTCATTATGGGAGACTACCCCTTGCATCCCCGGTTTAAGAGCTGCAGAGCCGGTACTACTAAAAAGGGTAACACCGCCGTTAATCAATGTGGTAACCATTCTGCCCTCTTCATAAAACTCGACGTTAAACTCTGTTCCGGTAACTTTAACGGAATTGCCGTTACAATTGACAACAAATGGCTTTTCTCTATCATGTGCCACCTGGAAATAGGCCTCCCCTTTTAATGTCACCTCGCGTTTTGCACAACTAAAAGAGACAGGATAGCTCAATTCACTTTCCGAATTTATCCAGACTTTTGTACCATCAGATAGAGTTACAGAGTAAGTTCCGGCGCGGGGTACAATTATTGTGTTTGTTGCCGGTCTTATATTTTTTGCTTTTATGCTTTCGCTTTCATAATTGATGCTTTTACCGGCAATAACAGAGATTTTAGCCCCTGCCACATCGGTAATTTTGATATCACTGCTATCGGTAAGTGTAACTTTACTACCGTCAGACATAATAAGCATGGCTTGATTCCTGCCAGGATCTGCCGATACTACGCTTATTGAGTCTAATGTGCTATTTCTGGGTATAAATATAAACAGGAACAGAATTGCAACAGCAGCAACAGAAGATGCAGCTACTCTCCATCTAACTATTTTCGCTCTTTTAGTTTTGTCTATCTTATTTTGGGTCTCTCTCCAGCCTCTCTCATTATCTGCATAACGGCTCATTAGCAGCATTCGCAGATGTTCTTCATTTTTTCTATCCATTTTTGACATGCATTTACTACCATAAGCTCAAAAATGGAAAATGGGTGACAAATTTTGAATTATTTTATAAAAAACAGTCCAAAAATTAACTATAAAAGGAGAGTCTTTATATCAATACCCAAAGCTTCTGCTACACCTTTCCCGTAGTCCGGATCTGCTTTGTAACAGTTCAAAATATGTCTTTCCTGAATAAATCGTTCGGCTGGTCCAACATCGGCAGCTGTGTTTTTGAACAAACATTTTTGCTGCTCGCTGCTCATAAGTCTAAATAGATTTCCCGGCTGTGTGTAATAGTCGTTATCATCCTCTCTAAAGTCATAATGATCTCCATCACCTTCAATTTTTGTAACAGGTTCGACGTACTCCTTCTGTTCCTCCCATTGTTGGTAACTATTAGGGAAATAGTGTAAAGTTTCGCCTTCGTTACCATCTACGCGCATAGCACCATCCCTTGATGAATTGTGAAAAGGGCATTTAGGTTGATTTACAGGAATCTGGTAATGATTTACTCCCAAACGATAACGCTGGGCATCTCCGTAAGAGAAGAGTCTTGCCTGTAACATCCGGTCAGGAGAAAAGCCAATGCCAGGAACTATATTAGCCGGATTGAAAGCAGCTTGCTCCACGTCAGCAAAGTAATTCTCCGGATTTCTGTTCAGCTCTAAAACGCCTACATCTATCAGCGGATACTCACTGTGAGGCCATACTTTAGTCAAGTCGAATGGGTTAAAAGGGCACTTTTTAGCCTGCTCATCAGTCATTAGCTGAATCTTTAATTTCCAACGAGGGAAATCGCCTTTTTCAATCGCATTGAATAGGTCTCTTTGATGGCTCTCCCGGTCTGTTGCAATGATTGCAGCGGCCTCTTCGTTGGATATATTTTGAATCCCCTGCTCTGTCTTAAAATGAAACTTTACCCAAATTCTCTCATTATTAGCATTTATCAAGCTAAAAGCATGACTTCCATAACCGTTCATGTGACGGTAAGATTTAGGTATTCCTCTTTCGCTCATTGTAATGGTAACCTGGTGTAAAGCTTCGGGCAATAGTGTCCAAAAATCCCAATTGTGATTAGCGTTTCTTAAATTAGTCTTGGGATCGCGTTTTACAGCTTTATTAAGATCCGGGAAGCGATAAGGATCTCTCAGGAAAAACACAGGTGTATTATTCCCTACTAAATCCCAGTTTCCCTCCTCTGTATAAAACTTGATAGCAAAACCACGAATATCCCTTTCAGCATCGGCTGCTCCCCGTTCTCCTGCTACAGTAGAAAAACGTACAAAAACATCGGTCTTTTTCCCGATTTCTGAAAAAATCTTCGCTTTTGTATATTTAGTAATATCATGGGTTACCGTAAATTCTCCAAAAGCTCCGGATCCTTTAGCGTGCATTCTCCTTTCGGGAATCACCTCTCTGTCAAAATGAGCCAGTTTTTCAACAAACCAATAATCTTCCAACAGCATTGGACCTCTTTTCCCGGCAGTTTTCACATTTTGATTCTCTGCAATTGGACGACCTGATACAGAGTGCAACTTCTTTTTTCTCTTTTTATTTTCCATATTTATTTTATTTTAAGTCTTTAATAATTAATTTATCAGATGTTAACCTAATCTGGTGGCAGCGCATACATTGTCTCTGCCAATAACACCCATGCTAAGATACAAAAAAAATATTACAACGCACATCTCTCTTTACAACTGCAGAGTGTAAATTATCTTATAGCTCTTTTGGGAGATATGGGGATCAATCAATTTAGAGTCTTTAAATAAGGAATATAGCAATAATCAGTTCAAGAGAGCTTCTTAACTGCTTTAGAGCCCTGGACAGCTGAGTTTTAACAGTATTAACAGAGATGTTTAACAACTCAGCTGCCTCTTTGTATTTCATATTTTCCACAATCACAGCGTCAAACACTTTACGGCAATGAGGTGGCAATTTATCAATCTCTTTATAGATAAAAGAGAGATCCTTTTCAGAGGAGTCAATCATGTCAAAAACACCATCGGCCTCTTGAATAATATCTCTTTCTGCAATAGGCACTGTATTAGATGATCTGGAAAGTTTAATACTATTATTTCTGACAGATGAAAAGAGATAAGCCTTTAGGGAACCTGTGAATCTTCTCTTAGAGTATCTAATCCAAAAAGAGACAAAGAGTGATTGTACCATATCTTCTGCCTCTTCAAAATCATCTATAAACTTAACAGCATACACGCATAATGGTTTATAATAGAGATCAAACAGCTCCTTAAAAGCCTCCTTATCTCCTGCAAAAATCTTATCTGTAATAATTATGTCGTCTTTGCACTCCATTAATGCAAAGATAAAATTTTTAAAAGTTTTAAAAAGTAAAAAGAGGGAAACCAAAAATCTCTTTTTAGTCACCCTCTTTCGAGTAACTATATCAATAAAAATTTAATAAATATGTAGAAATTGGGGCAAAATATGATTTTCTACATTTCAATATTACAAATATGGGGCAAGAAAACTTTCTATCTCTTTGGAAGAAGGGCGTGGAGCTCTGACATTCACAATCTTAGTTTGCACCAGGTTGCCCATACATCAATGAAGATATTTTTTCCACGAAGATCAGAAAGCATAATTTTTTAGTCATGGGTGTTTCATTTTGTTTTTTAATTTTTATGTTCCCGAAGATAGTTCTGCTTGAAGAGCAAGTACACAATAAACAGTAGGAGAAGCATTTGTTGCATGACGAATAATTTTTTTAATAAACAATATAGCAATTTCTCCTGTATTGATTTTGAAAGCGTAACAGTGACCAAGTATCAATTCCACCTTCTCTACTCCTTTATTTTCGAAATCGATATTTTGAAAATCGGAATCTTTAAGTTGTGCAAAATCTTTTACTCCTAATTCTACATAACGTACACTATTCATTTTCGATATATCATATAACTTATAGCTACTCAGTGCAGAAAGAGAGTCTGGAATCCAAGCTTGGTCCGGCGAATGCAAATACATTGTACCTCCTTTTTTGTCCCACAGATCAGTAAATATAAAACCATATGTATTTGGCCCATAAGTAGTATTAGTCGAATAAGTATAATTTAATGCATTCGTAGTGATTCCAGTACGGACAGTTATTGTTTTACCGTTTTCGTCCAGAATATTTTTACCCGCCTCATCTTTTAATAAAGTAGTCGAATACCGAATGGAGAGTAGAGGGGCATTAGTATTATAATCCCTTACTCCTTTAAGCCATTTACCATAGTATAG
>Ga0265293_10012682_pt1 | contig 11118 bp, 10 predicted proteins | sample Munlanlewell138R_FD_192505 | JGI IMG/M metagenome (GOLD analysis project Ga0265293, IMG submission 192505) | Leachate microbial communities from a municipal landfill in Southern Ontario, Canada - Leachate well 138R | ecosystem: Engineered > Solid waste > Landfill > Unclassified | place: Canada... | reverse complement strand
ATATGATGGCGAAAGATTCTGTCAAAAAACGCCTGAGTGCCGAATCCAATGTGGGCATGTCTTTCACGGAATTTTCGTATCAGCTTTTGCAAGGCTATGATTTTCTTTACCTGAACGAACACAAAAATTGTAAATTACAAATGGGGGGCTCCGACCAATGGGGCAATATTACTACTGGTACAGAATTAATACGCCGCAAAAACGGAGGCGAAGCTTACGCATTAACCTGTCCTTTGATTACCAAGGCCGACGGAGGAAAATTCGGCAAGACCGAATCGGGCAATGTCTGGCTCGATCCCCGCTACACTTCCCCCTATAAATTTGTCCAGTTTTGGTTGAATGTAAGTGATGCTGATGCGGAAAAATACATCAAGATATTCACCTTTCTCAGCCGTGAAGAAATCGAAAGCCTAAGTGCAGAACATAATAAAGCACCTCATTTGAGATTGCTGCAAAAAAGGCTGGCCGAAGAAGTTACCTGTATGGTACATTCCAGGGAAGAGTATGAAGCAGCCACAGAAGCAGCAGCCATTCTTTTTGGATCCTCTTCGGCCGAACAATTGCTCCGCCTGAACGAAAAAACCTTTTTAGATGTTTTTGATGGAATTCCCGGTTTTCAGGTAAACGTCGATCTGTTCAAACAAGGCGTGAAAGCCGTTGATCTTTTGGCCGAACATTCATCGGTTTTCCCTTCTAAAGCCGAAATGCGCAAAATGGTACAAAACGGCGGCTTGTCCATAAACAAGAACAAGTGCCTGCAGTTTGATCAGCTTTTGGATGCTAGCTTCCTATTGCACGGCCGCTATCTGTTGATACAGAAAGGCAAAAAAAATTATTTTTTGATCACTGCAACTTCCGAAATTTAATAAAACACTTGACAGGTAACGGAAAAAATACCTATCTTTGCAGCGCTTTTTCAGAAAGCTAAAAACAGGATTGTCTCATGGTGTAATGGTAGCACTGCAGATTTTGGTTCTGCCTGTCGAAGTTCGAATCTTCGTGAGACAACTACAAAGCCCCCGGTTCATTAAGGATGCGGGGGCTTTTTGTGTGAAAAAAACTTAAATATTAGTACTATGTATTGCATAGTACTATATGTGACATTATATTTGCCCCCAAATACCGGATGTTATCATTTAAACCGGACAAAATCAATAATTAAAACACATGAAAAAAGTTGTTTCAAAAGGAATTGGGGGCTATTCTTTTCAAATGGAAGAAGATGCCTGCCGCATTTTGCAGGATTACATTGAACAATTTAAAGCCAAATTGGGAGAAGCCGAAGATGTGTCGGAAATCATGGACGATATCGAAGCCCGTATTGCCGAAATAATTCGTGAAGAAATCAGTTCTCCCAATCAGGTAGTGGGCGAAGGCCTGATCCGGCAAGTAGTAGCCCGCATGGGTATGCCTGATGGCAGTAATGACTTTACCGAATATCACGTGCCCTATACTTCAAAAAAAAGAGGAGCCTCGCGCAGGCTCTTCCGTAATCCCGACGACCGTAAGATCGGTGGAGTTTGCGGAGGTCTGGGAGCCTATTTGGGAGTAGATGCCACCTTGTTGAGGATTTTATTTTTACTGGGCCTCATTATGGGATTCTTGACGTTTTGGATATACATTATTTTGTGGATCTGTGTGCAAGACGCAAGGACACCGGCCCAAAAACTGCAAATGCAGGGACTTCCGGTGACGGCAGAAAATTTATTGCGTTATTCAGCTAAACAATCAGAGAAATGAACCAGGAGATAAATACAGACAATGTTAAGGCTCAGATGAGAAAGGGGATCCTGGAATACAGCATTTTATCCATCTTGTCCAAGGGGGATGAATATGCTTCTTCCCTGATCAAGATTCTTAAAGAGGCCAGCATGATAGTGGTGGAGGGAACTTTGTATCCCCTGCTTACCAGACAGAAAAATCAGGGCTTACTCAGTTATCGTTGGGAAGAATCTCCGCAAGGGCCTCCCAGAAAATACTACAGCATCACGGACAAAGGCAGGGAAATGCTCTCGGAGCTGGATGTGACCTGGAAAGAAATAATTGATAGCATAGAGATCATTCGTAATACCCCAAATCAATGAAAAATGTAATTAAAGTAAGCATAGGTCGCTGGGCCTTTACCTTGAACGAGGAGGCTTATGCTTTGCTGGAAAACTTTTTGGACCAGCTGAAGGCCTATTATGAAAAGGAAGCTGATGCAGATCAGCGGGTTCAGGACATCGAAAGCCGCATAGGGGAGTACTTGTCAGATTGTATCAAGTCAATCGATCAGGTTGTGGACGAGAAACAGATCCGGCAGGCCATTGAGTCGCTGAATTTGCCCGATTTCGGAGAACAGGCTGCTTCGGCAGGCAGTAGCACTTCAACTGAAAGCAGTAATTACACCCGGAGTCCCAAACGACTGTATCGTAGCGCAGAACGCAAGGTGCTGGGGGGAGTCTTCAGCGGCATGGGCGAATATTTTGGAATAGATCCTGTTGGCCTGAGGCTTTTGTATGTGGTTTTTGTTGTGATCGGATTGTTTAGTTTCCGCTTTGATATTGGCGACCATACTCATTTCCGCCTGTTTGGCATGGGAGGTTTTACAACTTTTCTTCTTATTATGTATTTAATCATGTGGATTGTTGTGCCTTTGGCGCGCACTCCTCAGGAAAAAAGAGCGATGAGGGGAGGACGCACTTCAGCCCGGAGGGTTGTTCACGATCTGGGGACTAAGTCCGAAACGACATACCGGCAATCGGGGAATTCTTCCCTGGGCGGTTTTTTGCTCAGTTTCTTCCGGATTTTTGTAAGTATAGTATTGATTCTGATAGGGGCCACAGGCTTGCTGGTATTGCCCATGTTGTTGTATTTCTGGGACATACCTGCCGATTGGTTTGGCTATCTGGAATTATTGCCTTTGCGCCCGGGTTTGCCCTGGTTCAAGGTATTGACTCTGATTGCTGTCTTTGTGCCTTTACTATTATTTTTATACGAAGGCATAGTACTGTTATTTAAATTGAGGGTGCGTAAATTGAACCTTGGAGTTATCTTTCTAACAATTTGGATATTATCCGTTTTTGTCTTGGCTTTCAGTAGTTTACTTGCCAGCCGTTCTTTTTGGGGCGAAGGTAAATCCCAAAATACCCTGGCCTTGAATCTGCCCTCAGATACTCTATATCTAGATATGGAGGCCGATCTTTCTTCGCCCGAACAGTTTATTTGTACTTGTGAAGACGATTTCTTTGTTTATTGCAACAAAGGCAGCTCCGAAAATAAATTTCTTTATGTTTTTCCCAAAATCCGCCTGAGCACCGGTGATTCTCCCGAAATGACGCAGAAAGTGAATTTAAGGGCCAAAAACAACTTTATTGCGCAAATGAAGGCAGAAGATGCTGTTGATTTTGTAAAAATAGAAGGAAACAGAATTAAAGTCAGCCCTTTGTATTTTGACAAAGAACAACCCTGGTCTTTTGAACAAACGAGCCTGCAACTTAATTTGCCCGAAAGTTGTGTACTTTACGTACCAGGGAAAAAGGGTAAATGGCAGGAATTAAAACATAACCGTGGCGCTTTTTATCCTTACGTGGGCTACGCCAACGAGCATAAAGGCTTTATAATCAACAATTCTTTTTGAATTAATTCAATAAGTTTTAGATAAAGAAATCCTCCGGAAATTGTTTTAGCTTCCGGAGGATTTTTTATAAATATCCCTTTTTTCTCAGTATTACAAAGCTATTGTAAGAATAGGAAAACTATTCGTTAAGGAGCTTGTCAATAAGCCTTGGATAATGGAAGTATTCCAGTTCATGTATCCTCTGCGCCAGCTCCTTAGTAGTATCCGAAGCCAATACCGGACAAGAAGCCTGAAAAATAATGGCACCCTGATCGTAATGTTCATTTACGTAATGGATGGTAATTCCGGATTCCTTTTCGCCTGCCTGTATAACTGCTTCGTGTACGCGGTCGCCGTACATGCCTTTGCCTCCGAATTTGGGCAGCAGGGCAGGATGAATATTAATTATTTTATTTGGATAGGCTCGGATGATTTCCTTGGGAATAATTTGAAGATAGCCTGCAAGAACAATAAAACTCACTTGTTTATCTTGCAGGAGTTTCAATATGTGACCCTCTTCCATTTCTGTTTTTTCAAAGGCGAATGAAGCGATTTTCAGCTTTTGTCCCCTTTCGAGCACGTAGGCATTTTTTTTGTTGGAAAGGAATAAAACTATTTCCACATCTGCCCGTCCGGCAAAATAATGGACTATATTTTCGGCGTTTGAACCGGAGCCTGAGGCAAAAATTGCCAGACGATGCTTTTTGAGGATTGTCATAAAGTTTTGATATTCAATGAATAATTAAAATGTGAATAGGGTTTTTAGAATATTTACAGCACAAAATTAGTGTTTGTTTGAAATATTTCATTCCTTTGTCGTCTCAATTTTTTTTGAGATAAACCTATTTATTCACTAAAAAATTAACTGTTATGTCTGAAACTGCAGATAAAGTTAAATCGATTATTGCGGAAAAATTGGGCATTGAGCTTTCGCAAGTTACCCCTGCTGCAAGCTTTACCAATGATCTTGGTGCTGACTCTCTGGACACCGTGGAGCTCATTATGAGTTTCGAGTCTGAATTTGGCATTAGTATTCCTGATGAAGAAGCTGAAAAGATTTCGACGGTCAGTGATGCAATCGATTATGTTGAAAAAACTCTGAACAAATAATTCCGTACAGGAGTTCCCGGTACTTTAGAGGAATACCGAGTACGGAACTTCTTGAACAATTCCCAAATAAATGGAATTAAAAAGAGTTGTCGTAACAGGCCTTGGAGCTATTACCCCTTTGGGCAATTCCGTTTCAGATTACTGGGCGGGATTAGTCAACGGAGTAAGCGGTTCCGGGCCTATTTCACGTTTTGACACCAGGCATTTTAAAACAAAATTTGCCTGCGAGGTAAAAAATTACAATTCCGAAGATTTTTTCGATCGTAAGGAAATACGCAAATACGATCTTTTTGCCCAATATGCCATAATCGCAGCAAAAGAAGCCATTTCCGATTCTTGCCTGATACCGGAGAAGGAGGATTTAGATAGAATCGGGGTAATCTGGGGTGCCGGTATCGGCGGTATTCAGAGTTTTGAGAACGAAGTGGCCGGTTTTGCCACCGGAGACGGGAAACCCAGATTCAGTCCTTTTTTTGTTCCCCGAATGATTGCCGATCTGTCGGCAGGACATATTTCAATTATGTACGGCTTCAGGGGGCCTAATTATTGTACTGTATCTGCCTGCGCCTCTTCGAATAATGCTTTCTTTGACGCTTTTAATTACATCCGTTTGGGTAAAGCAAACATTATAGTTTGCGGAGGTTCCGAAGCGGCCATTACTCCATGTGGAGTGGGCGGTTTCAATGCTATGCGCGCTATCTCTACCCGCAACGACGAATACGCAACAGCCAGCAGGCCTTTCAGCAAAAGCCGCGATGGTTTTGTTCTGGGCGAGGGCGGTGGTTGTCTGATCTTCGAAGAGCTGGAGCACGCTCTGGCCCGAAACGCTCCCATTTACGCCGAAGTAGCCGGTTGCGGTTTATCGGCGGATGCTTATCACATCACCGCTCCACATCCGGACGGGCTGGGCGCAATAAAGGTAATGCTAAATACACTGGAGGATGCCAATATGCATCCCGAAGATATTGATTACATCAATGTTCACGGCACATCCACTCCTTTGGGAGATCTTGCCGAAGTTAAGGCCATCAAGAAGATATTTGGTGAACATGCCTATAAATTAAACGTCAGCTCCACCAAATCCATGACCGGACACCTATTGGGTGCAGCCGGAGCTATAGAATCCATAGCCTGCGTTAAGGCTATTCAGGAGGGCATAATTCCTCCAACCATCAATTTTACGGAAGAAGACAAAGATCCCGAAATTGATTACGATATTAATTTTACTTTTGGAAAAGCCTGTAAACGTCAAGTACGTGCGGCTTTGTCCAACACTTTTGGATTCGGCGGGCACAATGCCAGCATTATTTTCAGGAAGTGGAACAGAGACGATTAATTATTCCGGTTTTTTTCAGTAAGGCTTTTTATAAAAAGAAAAACAGGGAATCCTATGCTGTATTTAAAAAGATCCTTGGATATTATCCACGTAATCTGGATTTGTACGAATTGGCATTAAGACACAAATCGGCTTCGGCCAGAGGACAGGATGGAGTCTTACTCAATAACGAACGTCTTGAATTTCTTGGAGATGCCGTTTTGAATGTCCTGGTGACTGATTTGCTGTTTAAACATTTTGAATCCCAAGGGGAAGGGTTTTTAACCAACACACGATCAAAAATTGTACAGCGGGAAACCTTGAACAATATAGCCCTGGAATTGGGATTAGATAAACTGGTACTCAAGGCCGAACACACATTATCTCCCAGGAAATCTATTTTTGGAAATACGCTCGAAGCTCTAATCGGAGCCATCTATCTGGATAAAGGCTATCGTCGCTGTAAGCGTTTTCTTGAAAAGAGAATTATTCAGCGCTTCATAGATATTGAGCGTATAGCCAATCAGGAAATCAACTTCAAATCAAAAATTATTGAATGGAGTCAGCATGAAAAAATCAAATTGAATTTTGAGCATACAGAATTGCCTGAGAGAATAGAATCCCCGCTCCATTTCGAAGCCCGTCTTTTTTTAAACGGTATTTTTGTAGCTTGCGGCAAAGGATACACCAAAAAGCAAGCCCAGCAAAAAGCCTCTCAGGAGGCCCTTGCTATTTTAGAAAGTCGTCAGGACTTGTATGCAGACATAATGGCTACTGCAACATAGCAATTACTTTACAAATAAAATTATTTTTGAAATTTAATTCACGGCTTGAATGCTGTGGAAAAATGCATTACTTTTGAAGCTGATATTCAAGCCCCCGGTGCTATGAGTGATTTTTTTACGGATATTGCCCAGTTATCATTCAAAACCAGACTGGAAGAATTGAAAGATTACGCCAATGCGTCTTTTGATATTCAGAATGAGCAGCTGTTCAACCTGTTGAACGAGGCTCAGGGCTGCTTTTATGGCAAAAAATACGACTTTAGGAGCATTTTTAGTTATCAGGATTTCCGGGAAAGGCTACCTATTCTGCAAAACCCAGATATTCAACCCTATTTGCGCAAAATGACAGCCGGTAAGCCTAATATCCTATGGCCGGGCGTCTGCAAGCATTTTGTAAAGTCTCCACAAAAAGGCAGCAAAAACTCCCATAACAACAAACACCTCTTGCCGGTAAGCGACCAGATGATCAGTGAGAATTTTTTTCAGGGCATCAACGATTGCTATGCCCTGTATTTGAAAGATCATTCCGATAGCCGTCTTTTCGCGGCTTTTTCTGTATGGCTGGGGGTAGACAGCAAAGAGGAATATTTGGGGAATATTTCGGCTGTTTTGCGTAAAAACATGCCTTTTGTTTTGAGTTTACTTACCTTTCCCAACGAACTTCCCGAAGATCAGGCTGCCAATGAGCAACTGGCGGAGGAAATTCTGAAGAAATGTCAGCAGGACAAAATTTCCAATTTTCAGGGAAGCCCTTCTCTGTTGAAGGCCTTTTTGGAAAAAGCATTTGCGTTTTTCGGTAAGATGAATATACAAGAAATATGTCCCTCGGCCGAAGTGTTTTTTCACAGGGGAACACCAGGAGTAAATCAAATGGAGCAGGGAGTAGAAGGGCTGAATTATCAGGCTTCGTATTGCAGTGCCGAAGGATTTTTTGGCATTCAGGACCAGCCCGGAGAGGCTGCCCTCTTGCTGATGCTGGACACCAGTGTTTTTTATGAGTTTATTCCTGTCAACAGCTCACTTGAACCTCAAAATGCAGTTCCTTTGGAAGAAGTTGTGTTGGGCAAAGATTACAGAATGATTATTTCCACCTGCTCGGGATTGTGGAGATATTGCTCCGAAGGCCCGGCTATTCGCTTTGTCTCCGAGAAGCCCTACAAATTCATATTATGCAACAACTGAGCATTTATAATACTTTAAGCCGGCAAAAAGAAGTTTTTAAAGCCTTACACGAAGGTAGCGTGGGGCTTTATGTTTGCGGCCCTACCGTTTACGGCGATCCTCATCTGGGACATGCCCGTCCGGCGATTACCTTCGATATATTGTTTCGTTATTTGAAACAACTTGGATACAAAGTGCGCTACGTTCGCAATATCACCGATGTCGGCCACTTAGAAAACGACTCGGACGAGGGGGAAGATAAAATAGCCAAAAAAGCCCGACTGGAAGAGCTTGAGCCTATGGAAGTGGTTCAGTATTATACCAACCGCTACCACAAAGCCATGGATGCGCTTCGGGTTTTGCCACCTAGTATAGAGCCTCAGGCCTCGGGGCATATCATTGAACAAATTCAGATGGTACAAAAGATTCTGGACCATGGATATGCTTATGTAAGCGAGGGTTCTGTCTATTTTGATGTAGAAAAATACAACAAAAGCCATCATTACGGTAAGCTATCGGGACGAAACATTGAAGATATGCTCTGTACCACCCGTCGGCTCGATGGGCAGGACGAAAAGAAAAACAGCATAGATTTCGCCTTGTGGAAGAAAGCTTCTCCCGAACATATAATGCGTTGGCCATCTCCCTGGAGCGAGGGTTTCCCGGGCTGGCACATGGAATGCACTGCCATGGGAACGCGCTACCTTGGTGAGCAATTCGATATTCACGGCGGCGGGATGGATTTACTTTTCCCTCATCACGAATGCGAGATAGCCCAGTCGGTGGCAGCTCTCGAGAAGGAAAGCGTGCGTTATTGGATGCACAACAACATGATCACCATCAACGGCCAAAAAATGGGCAAGTCTCTCGGGAATTTCATTACTCTGGAAGAATTTTTCCAGGGCAGTCATCCCATACTGACGCAGGCTTATGCTCCCATGACCATTCGCTTTTTTATTTTGCAGGCTCATTACCGCAGCACGGTGGACTTCAGCAACGAGGCTTTGCAGGCTTCGGAAAAAGGTTATGGCCGCCTGATGGATATCTGCAAACGCTTGCAGGAACTTAAACCTGCAGAGAAATCGACGGCAGACCTCAGTGATTTGAGACAGAAATGCTTCGATGCCATGAACGATGACCTGAATACGCCTATTGTCATTTCGCATCTCTTTGAAGCAGGCAAGGCCATCAACAGCATATTTGATGGAAATGCAGGCATTACAGCGGTTGATCTGGAAGAACTCCGGGACGTCTATGCCTTGTTTGTCAACGAAATACTCGGCCTCGATTCCCAATCGGAACCTGGACAGGACAATGCAAACACTCAGGCAGAACGTGCAGCTTACAGGGCCGCCATCGATATGTTGCTGGAGCTCCGCATGGAAGCCAAAGCCAACAAAGACTGGGAAAAAGCCGATAAGATTCGCAAACAGCTCGCGGACCTGGGCTTCGAAGTAATGGACAGAAAAGAGGGCTTCGACTGGAAATGGTCAGCTCCCTGATTGCTTAAGCTCTCGGGGAAATCATTTTGAATTTTCTTGCGGATAACGTAGGTTTTCGGCGTATTCGAACACTGCCTTTACCGAACCTACGCGGATAGGCGATTCTATTTGCAAAGGCAGACGATTGAGGTCGTTGCCCAGCCATAGTTTCAACACATCTCCTTTTTTAAAGACAGAGCCTTCGATAAGGCTCAGTTCAAAATAATGAGCATGATGGGTTTTACCCCTGTGCAGCTTTATGAGTGCTTTGCCCTTGTAGCTGAGCCAGACATCGTATTGTCCGTCGTCCAGCCGCACGGGGATATGAATAGCTTGTCCCGAAAACAGGCGTTCATCAGGTATATTGCGCATACGGTAAACGCTGCTGATTATATCAAATCCGCAATCCCTGGTATGCTCGTAGACTGGATCTTTCCACACCTCCCTGCGTTTTAATTGAGTGCGAATATTCCAGCCCTCGCTGGTATCGGATGGCTGGAACAGAAAATTATCCTGGCCATGCCATTTTCCTTCGTGGGTATATTTTTTTCCTTCGTAGGGAATAAGATTAAGCGGGTTGACATAAGACTCCAGAGTATCCCTGACCGAAAAAAAAGGATCGTAAGCTCTGTGGGTAATGCCTGTGGCTTTCAGGTGCAGGGCTGTGTGGCTTTCAGGTGCAGGGTTTTTTGGTGGGTTCACAACAGCTGGTTTGGCGGCTAAGACTTCTGTTGCCCAGGTAGTCATACTTGTTTCAAAATCGCAGATTCCGGCAGGGATCCAAAGAAAGCCGATATTGTAATACACCTGGTAGCGGATTTTTTCTCCAGGTTCAAAGCTGATGTTTTGCAGGGAACAAGCTTCCTGGCCGGATAAATTCTGACTTATGATCAGCCCCGCAAAAAACAAACAAATTGTTGAAGGGATTTTCATACAGAAGCTTTAAGGTCTTTTTGGTTGAGCCGGTTTCAGGTCCTTGGGTTTTTGTTCCGTCAAAGGCAAGTCTCTTATGTTCCAGCTTTCGTTGATTTCCCAGTTTGCCTTGAGATTGAACAATTTGTTGTTGTAAAAAACTTCTTCGGGCTGGAGCTTCATTGCATAGTTACCGGTATCCCAAAGCAGATTGTCGTTTGCATCGTCAATGGCTCTCAGATAATAATCGCCCGGCTTGAGAAATAAAAAGTCAGCCACACCCGCTTCGAGTTTTACTTTCCGGACGACTTTGTCGCTTTTGTCAAGCAATTCCGCAAAAGCAGGGCCTTCAAATCCATCTATGCTTACAGTCAGACGAGAATACTCTTTTTCGGCTTTAATTGTAAAACTTTGGCTGAACTTTGCGTTGGTTTTGCCGTACCAGCCTTCTACACTCCCGGAATCGATTTCTACTTTGTATTGGGCTTCGAAATCCCAGAGAGCATCCAGCACATAAGTTCGCAACTTCTCCGGATGAGGTTCAACAGTGAAATCCGTGATTTCTATCCATAGCGTATCTTTTTTGCGGTACAAACTGAAAGGATCGCCCTGAATGTTTTTTATTGGTGTTTCCCAGGTAAAACGCGGGCTGGAGTAAATATCCAAACTTGGTTTTATGCTTGTTTGCAGTTTAAGATGGTCAACCGGTACGACTTGTGCCGCAGTGTCTTGTTCTCTGTCTCCTCTGCGGCCTCG
>Ga0265293_10012681_pt1 | contig 11118 bp, 6 predicted proteins | sample Munlanlewell138R_FD_192505 | JGI IMG/M metagenome (GOLD analysis project Ga0265293, IMG submission 192505) | Leachate microbial communities from a municipal landfill in Southern Ontario, Canada - Leachate well 138R | ecosystem: Engineered > Solid waste > Landfill > Unclassified | place: Canada... | reverse complement strand
TAAGTTAATAAGCAATGAATTAGCGATTGAAGGAACTTCGCTTTTACTTGAATCATCTGGTGGCTATAATGGTGCTTACTTAGTTCCTAATTTCAAGTGGACTGAAAAAGCAAAGTATTTAATTACATTTAATTATAAAATATTAGAGTTTTCTGATACCATTTATTTCCAATTAAATGAAAACGGTGGTGGAACTGATAATCTATTTAAAGAGTTTGGTGCTCATAATGAAATAAATGAAGTTAAAACATTTGAGTGGGAAGTTACTTTAGATGAAAATGACAATTATATTGGTCAAATTTTTCCTGGCAATAATTTAGATTTAACAAAAGTCGTAATCGACAATTTAAAAATCGAGAGATTAGAGGATGAAGAAACAGATGTTCCTAATCAAACATTATTTGAGGATGATTTTGATAATGGGCAACGATTATTTAATTTAGACCCATCTCAAACTCCCAATTCTAAGATTATCGATGATGGAATAGATAATAAGTCTTTATATTTTGAATCATCTGGTTCATTTGCAACATTATTCTTGCTTCCTAATTTTAATTGGACTAAAAATGCTACTTATAGTTTAACTTTTGATTACCAACTAATTAGTTTCATTGATACTGTTTATTTCCAATTAAATGGTGGAGGTGGTTCTAACGTTATTTTCAAAGAATTTGGACAAGTTGATGAATTAAATAAAGTAAAACAATTTAGTTGGGAATTTACTCTAGGCAATTATGATGACCATTTAATCCAGATTTTCCCTGGAAGTGAAACTGGAGATACATCATTATTAATCGATAATATTAGACTTGAATTATTACCAGATGATGTTTCTAAAACAACTTCTGGTGAAATATCCGAGGGTGATTATATATTTGAAAGTTTTGGCGATTTAGATAATTCTCCATTTACTTTAGACTTAGATCCAGTTCCTAATTCTTTAATAATTGATACAGAAGATGCAATAAAAGGAAACTCACTATTATTTGAATCACCTGGTAACTACAACACAATGTACTTAGTTCCAAAATTCAAATGGACCCCAAACGCATCCTATTTAATTACATTTGATTATAAAGTTTTAGATTTTGTAGATACTATTTATTTCCAACTTAATGACAATGGCGGTGGGACTGGAAACTTATTTAAAGAATTTGGAAGCCATGATGATATTGGAGACATTAAAACATTTTCCTGGGAAGTTACCCTCGGTAATAATAATCTTTATTTAGGACAATTTTTCCCGGGCGGTTCTAGTGGTACCACTAAAGTCATTATTGATAATTTAAAAATAGAAAGATTAATTGATAATACTTTATATGATAATTTTGATGAAGGGGATAGATTGTTTAATTTAGATACAATAGAAACTCCTAACTCAGAAATCATTAACGATGGAATTGATGGTAAATCATTATATTTTGAAAGTGAAGGATCATATGCAACATTATTTATGTTACCAAATTTTAATTTTGAAGAAAATGAAACTTACGTAATAACCTTTGAATATAAATTATTAACATTAGTTGATACAGTTTACTTTCAATTAAATGGTAATAATGGTTCCGATATACAATTTAAAGAGTTTGGTAACCCTGAAGAAATCAATGAAATAAAAACCTTTACCTGGGAAGTCACTCTAGATAATTATGCGAATTATTTAATTCAAATTTTCCCTGGTGGTGGAGTCGGGACAACTTCTTTACTCATAGATAATATAACAGTAAATAAAACATCATAATTCTATCAAAAAATCATTTTTAAGAGGTTGAACTATATATGTTAAGCCTCTTTTTTTAATGTTATACTATATGTTATTTAGTGCTGTCATAGTTTAAATTTAATATAATTATTCAAATTAACGATAATTCATCAATTATATCAACTTATTATCTTTATTTAGTTATAGATTACTTTTTATGTTATATTTTATAAGTTTTTTCAATATATAATAATAATATGCATATGTAATAGTCAATAGTTTGTAGACACTAAAAAAATTATTTATAGCCTAATTCGCTTCTAAAGCTAATTGGGCTTTTATATTCTAATTTAAATGAAAGTCTTTTTTGATTATGATATTTGATGTATTCATCAATCACTTCAAATATACAATCTCTGTCTTTATATTTGAAATCGTATTCTAGTTCATCTTTCATCCAACCATTAAAAGATTCTATTACTGGATTGTCCGTAGGAGTTCCTGCCCTTGACATAGATCTTATAATTGGTGTATCATCTAAGTGAGCATTGAATGCTCTTGAGGTATATATAGGTCCTTGGTCGGAGTGGAGAATTGTCTCCACGTCTATATATCCTCTTTTTTGTTTTTCTAATAGAAAACTCTTTAAAGCACGATGGTGATTTCCAACACTATGTCCAAAGTTAGAAAGCGTTAAATCGTATGATATAATTTCTAAATTAAACAGGTCAACATATAAATTTAAATCATAAACTTTTCCTTTATGACCAATCATAGTTGTATCTGTACATACTTTTTCAAATGGAGAGTTAGCTTCAAAGTTACCCTTTATTAGGTTAGGGTATATTTTATGATCATTACCAGGCTTTTGTGTTTTAGTTTTTATTCTAGATACACAGACCAATCCTAATTCATTCCTTGCTTTCCAAACTAGATTGTCAGACACTATCCAACCGTAATTCTTCTTAATTTGCTTATTTACACGCCTATAACCCCATGTTGGACTTTGTTTGTAGTAATTTAAGACTATTTCTTTTAAGTTCTCTCTTTGTAATTCATAACGATTCAAAGTGTCTTTTCTTTTTAACCATTTATAATAACCAGACCTAGAAACATTCATTGTTTCACAAAGTGACTCAATATTATAATCTTGAGATAAATTCAATATTATTTGATATTCTTTCCGAATTAACTCTTGTTCTTTGTATGAATCACCTCCTTTTTTATGTAACCTTTTTTTAAGCGCTCATTTTCAATCCTCAATTTCATGTTTTCATATTCTAACGCTTCCATAGGAGTTAATTTTTTTCTGTTTTGGTATTTAGACAATGGATTTCCCGGTTTTCTTTTGTTTTCTAAAGCTTCTATTCCTCCTTCTTTATATGCTTTCATCCAATTGGATAACATACCTGAAGACATATTATTTTGTCTTGCTATTTCTGACTGACTATATTCACCTTCCATTATCAAATTTAAATATTCCAGCTTTTCTTCAGCTGTATAAAATGTATATTTTTTCTTACTCATTGTGATTCCTCCTTATCACTGTTTGTTATCTCCTAACATTATAACTTAATACTTATGTAAATAAAAAAGATGTTTGTAGTTTAACACTTTTTTGTGTGTCTACAAACATCTTATCACTTCACATAGGCGCTTTTTTACTAATATAAATTATGTTTAAGAAAGGAACGATTTATGACTTTAAAAATAACATCTAAAAGACTGATATTTTTTTTAAAAATCATCTTGTTTTCTGTTTTAGCAGTTGTTTCTATTTTTAAATTTAGTTATGCTAATTCAGAAATAGTTACCGTTACTTTAACTTCTATTTTAGATAACAATAATGTTATCGGTCCAATAGAGCACCAAGTAACAAAACATTCTATAATAAATATTAATGACTTTAATGACAATGATTATGATTTTTCATTTTGGTTGGTTAATGGAGTAGTAAGAACTGATTTAAATTCAACAAGTAGTTTTTTCGCATATGACGGACTAAATTTAACAGTTGTCTATCAACCGACAAACTCCGATTCACATCCTGTTATCTTTATTGATACCAACGGACATATTATTGATGATGTAATCTTTATAGACACAGGAAATTCTGTAAATGCTCCTATACTTTTAAAAGAGTATAGCAAACCAGGTTTAAAATTATTAGTTGATTCTAATAAAAAGCCTATTTGGACACCATTAACAGGTAATAAAACTTTAAATGAAATAACTAAACCTACCGTGTTTTCATTAACTTATGATGTAGCCGATAATATAGATCCAGTCATGATAAATAATCAACAGCATAATTACAATAAATTAGTTACTCTTAGCAATGAGAATCCGAACTTTAGTTATTGGGAAGAAGACGGGGTGATTTTATCTTATCAAGAAGACTTTATTCTATCAGCTCTTTATAATCGTAATATTACCGAGGTAAATGATGCCGGAATATCAAAAAATACTTTAGTTACAATATCACAAAATTTAAACCTAAGAGAAAATTATGATACTTTTTTAGGGCATTTTGAAATTCATAACGAAAATGAAACTTTAATAAACATAGGTTTTATAGCTAGTGAGGTTTTTGTTAATAACTTGACTTTTGAAACACCTAATGCGATTAAGATACCATCTAATAATTATAATTTAAATTCCAATGAATTCTTAAGATCAATTCCTAAAAATATGTTTATATCTTATCGGGCTTATTTAGAAACTAATAAAGGAATTTATTATTCCGAAACTATAGCGCCAAGATTAAATGATTCTTTAATGATTTATGAGATATATGGTAATGGTGGTTTAAGCGAATCATTATTTAATCAGAATTACGTAGTCCTATATAATGGCAGTAATTTAAGTTATGATTTAAATAATTATAGTTTGCATTTTGCTCATGATGATGAAAATTTTTCATTAAATTCAATAAATTTAAGTGGAATTATCTCACCAAACGAATTTTTCTTAATAGAGTTAAAAGGAGGAGGGTTAGATAACAACAACCATCTACCAGCAAAAATATCTTATTCCAACCAAAGCCTTGATATAAATTCTAATAGCGGAACCTTAGCTCTAGCATTAGATAATAGCGAACTTTCTTTAACTGGGTTAGATGATTCACGAATTATTGATTTAGTTGGTATAGGTAATTCAAATATGTTTGAAGGAGAAAACTCAGCTGATGGAACTCTATTAAAAAATAAATCTCTTAAAAGATCTTCAATGATTGATTCTAATAATAATGATAATGACTTTTTTATCTCTGAGATTGATTTATCATATCTTCCAGATAGAGAAAGTGCATTAATCACTTTTAACTCTAACGGCGGAACTAACATTCCAACAGAATCAGTTTATCTAGGTTTAAAAATTATTGAACCAGAGATTCCTTTAAAAGATGGCTATGAATTTATTCATTGGTATTTAGAAGATGAAAATATTCCTTTTGACTTTAACACAAAAATTGATAATGATATAACGTTAAATGCTAAATGGGAATTATTAACAGTCGTAGAAATGTATGTAACAATACCAGATAAATTAAATTATTTTATTGACGAAGCTTTTGATACAAAAGGATTGGCAGTAGATGTGTTATACAGTAATAATATCTATGAGACTTTAAATAGTAATGAATATGATGTTTCAGGTTTTAATAGTGATACTATAGGGACTAAAACGATAACTGTTTCCTTTATGAATAAAACATTTACTTTTACTGTTTTAGTTGAAGATATTTATGTTGTTTATATTAATATAGATGGCTTTCCTAAATATTATTATGATGAAGGGATAATTAGAGGAAAGGTTCCTAATCTCTCTTCTTATATTGGTGATGGACTATTCTTTGACAATTTAGAAACACTTCTACCTTCAGTGACCACTCCATTACAATATTTAATTTTGGGAGGCTTTAATAGTCACGAAGCTCAGAATGCTTACCGTTATTATGATACTAATACTGACACAGTTATTCAGCAAGGAAGAGAAATAGCTAGAGAAACATTATATGATGTTATCAAAGAGAAAGGTATTTCATCAGCTACTATTAGACATTTTCCTGCTGAAGGAATATTTACAACTAATAATTTAAATCATCTATATGTTAATGAACCCTCAGGTAGCAATCCAACATCAGATGTCAGATTTAATCAAGCTGTTAATTTAGTTAAAGGTATAAATTTCCAAAATGGTTCTAACACTATGAGAGTCAGTGAAATACCAAGATTTTTATCGGTTTATGTAGATGATTTAGACGCAATTGGTCATAACCAAGCAAACTATTATAATTATAGTCAAGCTACAAGTGAAACTGGTAGAATGAATAATGTTATGAATAAATTAGGAGAAATTGATGCTCAAATTAAACTACTAGTTGACGCCTATAAGGATAGAGGAATTTATCATAAAACGGTTTTCTTTGTTACAACTGATCATGGTATGACACCTTTTGGCGCTGAAAAGAATGCCGGTATTTTTGGAAGTAATGATAAATATCACAAAACTAAATGGCCAGCTTTAAGAGATAAATTAAAACAAATAAATTCAGAATATATATTTGAATATTTAGGTCCCGGTGAAAGTCCTAAGTCAACAACTACTGTCGTAGGCGTAGGAGCTGGACTTAATATGTATTTAACTTTTAAAGGCCAAAGAATAAGACCAAATGATTTAGAAACTATCAAAAATATTCTTTTACAAGAAGAGTATGTAGAAGCTGTATTAACTAAAGCTGAGTTAAATCAAATGGGTTATTGGCGTCAAGCAAACGTTGATATGTTAGTTGTACCAAGCGAAAGGTATCATTTCCATAATCGTGATAACTCAAATGGTGGTATGAATCCTAGAGGTCAACACGATTCTTATCATGAAACATCAAGACATATATTCGGTATGGTATTTGGAGGCCCCGTAGAAAAGATTGGACATTATTCAGATTTATCGTATGTTAATTCCTTTGGCGTAATGATGGCTGAAGCATTAAATCTTAATCTTGACCAAGCAAGTGCTCCAAATATTCCTTACCTTGCACATAAAATTGAAAATTAAAGGAGGAGATTATTATAGGAGATATTGTTATTGATTATAAAATAAAAAAATATAGAAAGGATGTTTATATGAAAAATAACTATATAAAAATAAAATCAAACTATATAGAACCAGAATTAGATATTATAAAGATTGATTATAATACTTCAATCGCAATGTCTGGTGCCGCTGGAAATGAAGAAATGTCCGGATGGAGTGGTTAATTTATGAGAAAAATAATTTTTTCTTTACTATCATTAGCCTTAATGATTTACGGAATTTCACATGTGAAAATAGCTCATGCAAATGAGGAATTAGTCACTGTATATTTAACTTCGGTATTAGATGATGAAAATATTTTAGGTCCTCATGAGTTAAATGTTAATTATAAAACAGTTGTTGATATTAGTGATTTTGATAATCCTAATTATGACTTTTCATTTTGGATTGTAAATGGTGTTGTAAGATATGATTTAAATTCAGAATCGCAATTTTTAGCTTATGATAACCTTAACTTAACTGCCGTTTATGAAAATCGTCTTGATGAAAATCACCCTGTTATCTTTATGGATACAAATGGCGAGTTAATAGGAGATATTGTATATGTTGAAAATACTAAATCTGCGACACCGCCTACTCTTGATAAAGAATACAGTAAACCAGGATATCAATTACTACTTGATAATGAACTTCCAACATGGAGCCATAAAGCTGGCAGCAAAGACCTCGATAATATTACAGAGGCAACAGTATACTCTTTAACTTATGAATTAAAAGATAGTGTGTTACCTATTTCAATTAATAACGATGAGTATGCTTATAACTCATTGGTAACATTGACAGCTAATAACCCTAATTTCACACATTGGGAAGAAAATGGAACTATTGTTTCATTCAATCCAACTTATACTTTTACAGCTTTATATGATCGAAATATTGAAGAAAAGACATCGGGGTCAAAAGAAACAATGGTAACCCTATCTAATCGTTTAGATTTAAGAATCGATGAAGGATATGAATCATATTTAGGTCATTACGAACTTAAAGATGATGAAATATTTATTGAAGCTGGTTTAATTTTTAGCGAAGATCTAAATAACGATTTAAATCTTTCAAATGCTGATTTAAAATTACAATCTAACTCTTTCCAAACGTATACATCAGAATTTTTAAGAACAATCCCAAGAGATAATTTTACTGTAGTAAAAGCTTATCTTATAACAGATAAAGGAACGTATTATTCAGAAGATGTAATTTTAGATATACCACCAATTGTTAAAGGTGTTTTGCATCATTGGATGCCAGATGCTATCGGAGCTGATGCCACATATGAAATTAAATTAGGAACTGCACCTGATTTAAATGAATTAATTGTAAGATACGATGGCAATGATTTAGAAGAATGGTATGATTATGAAATTGATGGCGATACTTTGATTCTATATGGTGAATATCTTGTCGAAGCTATTAATCTTATCGGCGAATATGAATTTGATATAATCTCGGAAAATGGTATAAGTCACTTCACTCTATCGGTTGTTGATGATCCAAGAGGAACATCCATTCCAACTAAATTTGTTACTGGAACACCTAGTATGAACTTAACCGAACCTATCCCTGATGCTCCTGATTTATTAATTACCGAAATGAGTGCTGATATGGGACATAATTCTATTCCTTTATGGGAATATATTGAAGTATTTAATAATACTACTGAACCTTATGATTTATTTAGCCACCGTATTGTATATGCAGCACCTAGTGCACAAACATTACTATCTACTCATGGATTGTTTGATTTACCACTTAATGATAGAGCTGCCGCCGCTTATATCTACCAACAAGATTATATTATAGATCCGCTTTCTAGCGCTATGATTTGGGTTGTAAATCGCTTCCCTTGGACTATTGGAGCTACTCCTGTTGATGGCGCAAGGCGAGTATCAGAACAAGATAATATGAAAGACCAAGTTTTTGGTCCTAAAACAGAGGATAATTATTTCTTAACATTAGAAAGATTTAGGAATTTTTGGAATTTAGACGATGACTATAAAGTTTTCCCTGTCAGATTGCAATATATCCTGCATAATAATGGATCAGCTTACAATCCAGAATACGGATTAGGTCAAGCCGTTGCAAGAGCTACTACTTGGAGCGGAATTAATACTGCTATGAAAGATAGGGGAATCCAAATTCAAAAAATTAATCAAGATATTTTCTTTCCGTTAGAAGGAGACGATAAAGTTCCTGTTGGAAGTAAATATTTCAAATATGAATGGCTAGTTACCAATAAAGAAGAAGATGTGTATGTTGATGGAGTTTTACAACATGATAAAATTAAAGCATACGGAACATCTGGTGCAAGTCTTAGAGAAACTATCAATGGATTAGCTATTAGAAAGGTATACTATAACTCAAATAAAGAAAAATTAGGATATGTTTCAGAAGCTACAGGTTCTAACAAACAGATTGATATGTATGGGGATACGGGATCTCGATTAAGAGACTTAGTTTATAAAAGAACTGTATCTCCTATAGCAACTGCGCTATTTTACCCTAATCTAATTGATAATTCTACAATCGAACGTTATGGTTATAGAATTAGTATGGAATATACAATTCCAGAAGCTAATTCAACATTAATGCGCTTTATTCCAAGACATAACTACTCTTATAGTGGAATAGACGGCTGGAATGATGATTTTAGATTAAGTGGCGTTTTATCCAACAACCTTAGAGATGACGTTATGGAAATTGAAGTGCCTATCAACCCTGCATATCCAGTTAGTTATATTGTTGAGGGAGCTGACACCAACACTGTTGGCAATACTATTTGGTATAATTTTTATACTTCAAATCCCCAAAACTAAAAATCTTATAATGTATAACAAACATAAAATAGCATAATTTTAAAAAGGTGGAATTCATTCTCGAATTCCACCTTTATTTTTGAGGTAGCGTAAGTTATTACAAATTTGATAACTAAACTATGATACAAATTAAATTATGTTAAGCCTGAAAAATTTTCTTAGCTAGTTTAGATGCACTCTTATATATTCTCTTATGACCTTTTTTTACAGCGTTTTCTAATTTTAAGCTTTGATTAATATTAATAATATCATCAAATATCTGAAAATCATTATTATAGTCAACAACTCCTGATAGTGCATATATTTTTATTCCTTTTGAAATACTTTTAGCTAACTTAGCAATTTTATAGGGGGCTTTACCAAATGAAGTTTGATCATCAATCTTTCCTTCACCTGTAATTAAAAGGTTAGTATTTTTTAATAATTCAGTAAGGTTTGTTAAATCATTAATTAAATCAAAGCCACTAATTATTTTGGCGTTTGCAAATGTAACTAAACTATAACCGACGCCACCTGCAGCACCAGCGCCAAGATAATTAGTACAATCTTTATTGGCTGCTTGATTTAATAAACGACTTAATCTAATAAATTCTTGATCGTATTTTATAATTTCATTGTTTTTTAATCCTTTTTGAGGACCATAAATAAAACTAGCACCATCTTTACCATAAAGGGGATTAGAAACATCGGCAGCAATTGTTATATTTACTTTTTTTAACCTTTCATCGATATTTTTAAAATCAACAAATTTAATTTTAAAGATATCTTCACCGTAAATACCAACTTCGTTCATATTTTGATCATAAAACTTACCGCCAAGCGCCTGTAACATTCCGATGCCTAAATCATTCGTTGAACTACTTCCAATCCCGATATATATTTTATTAAAATTTAAATCTAGCGCTCCCTTAATAACTTCGCCTAAACCATAACTGGTTGTATAGTTAGCATTAATTTCATTTTTCTTTAATAACTCAATTCCGCTAACTTTAGCCATTTCAATAATTGCCGTATTTTTATTTAAAATACCAATCGGAACTTTAATATATTTTCCAATTGGATTTTTAGCTTTTATTTTTATGGTTTTATTCGTTATCGCATTAATAAACCCTTCCCCGCCATCAGAGATGTTTATCAGATTATAACTAGCATTTTTGTTAACTTTTTTAAAAGCTTTTAATATTTGTTTATTTACTTCTTTTGATGTCATGCTGTCTTTGAATGAATCAGATGCAATTACAACCTTACAGTTTGTTTTTAAAGACATTTAAAACCTTTCCATTATAATTGGGTAATTTAACTTTTAAAGATTTAGCCATGGTGACACCAAAATCATAATTATAAGCTAATTGATTATAATAACCAATTTCTTTGGTGTCCCCGCCAAATATCCAACCAACTATTTCATTTGATGTTTTATTCATTGAATCATGCTGTCCTTTAACAAAGACATCCTTACTAATGTCTTTACCAAAATAATATCTTTCTTTTGGAGAAATAAATAAATCGGCA
>Ga0265293_10012680_pt1 | contig 11119 bp, 13 predicted proteins | sample Munlanlewell138R_FD_192505 | JGI IMG/M metagenome (GOLD analysis project Ga0265293, IMG submission 192505) | Leachate microbial communities from a municipal landfill in Southern Ontario, Canada - Leachate well 138R | ecosystem: Engineered > Solid waste > Landfill > Unclassified | place: Canada... | reverse complement strand
ATGAAATAGAAGAAGCACTTGCCCGCTATGTTATCATTATCGAACAATATGAATTACATGCCTTTATTAGTGGTCTTCAACTTGCTGATCCTGCTCGCCAGCCCTTACTGAGTGACCTAGCCTCTTCGGCATTTACCCTCCTAGCAGGACTAGCATTAGCGGGGATAGTGGCAACGTTCTTCTATACCATCAAAAAGAGACGAACAAACGAACTTTAATTTAATATCAGAATTACAGGTTGGAAAACCTGTTTTTTTGTTGTGTGTTTTTGACTTAGCATATTTTGTCAATGAAATGAACTGATACCAAACTTCATTTTAAATAACATGCATGCACAACATATTATAAGAAATAAACAATTTTGTGATGTTTCCTTTATTCGCTTCTTTAGGCACGCATTGCCGTGATGATGCTTTCGATATGAACATCACAAGATGAGACGTAGTGACTATTGAACTTTTTTTCAAACTGGCGGCCATCACATAGTAGGGGCAACTCCGTACAACCGAAGATGAATGCATCTACTTTGTGGCGCTCAAGCATGTTAAAGATCGGTATGATGGCGTCATTAGCCAAAGTAGTATGAGGCGCCATACCAGGAGAGGCACAGTAATCGCATAAGATGGCGTCCAAAGTTGCGAAATGGGGATTGTCGTCGGCAGATATCAGTTCGATTCCTTTCTTGTCGAAATCATTCTTCATGAAGTTGACGGTTACAGTGAGCGTTGTACCGAATATGAGCGCCGAGCGAATACCCTCTTTGGCGAGATGATTTGCCATGGCACTAACGATATCGACGAAGACGGCTTTCCCAAATTCTAGTTTTTCTTTGACAATATGCGCGGTGTTGCAGGCAATAGCGATGATTTCGCAACCAACCATTAGCAAATCATTGACCGCTTCTTGCAGAAACATGCGTAATCCGTTTAAATCGTTCGCTTCCGTATGGCGGTCAAAGATGGTATAGTCGATGCTCCGGATCGTGATGTCGCATTGGCCGCGGAGGGCATAGACAATTTGGTCATAGTAGTAAATTGTGCTTTTATACGAGTATCCACCGATAATGCCCAGTTTCTTCACTAAAATGTCCTCTTGAGAATGTCAATTACGGGGTTAAAATCATAGTTAAGGAGATTAACGTTTCGATTAATTTCCAGCATAATGGCACGGATGTTGTTGTCATAAAATGTGTTCAAGTAAATTTCATTTGGGACACTGACACCATAGTAAGGATGATTATGGCCAACGTTTAAACCTAATGAAACTAGGTAATCTTCGATTTCTTTTATGGCCTGAGGGGTGACAAAACGGTAATCCGTCTCATATCCGAGGCACACATCGGGATAAGGAGGCTGATGTTTGTGGGATGCGTAGGTAGTCGTGTAGGTATGGCAATTAATGAGGATGATCTTTTTGCCTTTGCGGATAAGTTTTTGGACGATTTTGGAAAAGCGATTGTTATAATCAAAAATATAACGGATTCCCTTCCTTTGAAGCACGGGATCGTATTTGATAAGTTCGGTGCCGTCATAAGCATGGCGGTTTAATGCCGGCCTATGGCTTTTTTCCCGTAGTTCGTTATAGTTATAGCGTTCGACGTCACAATAAATTCGTGATAACCACGCTTTAAAGACGATGCGACCCTTTATTGTAATGATACGGTCGGCATCTTTGTCGTAGGTAAGCTCATGATATTTGCGGAACGCATCCTTACTGATCAATAATCTTCGCCGGAAATACCGGGGCGTATAAGCGCTTTGATGCGGAATCACGACCAATACGGCAATATGGCTTCTTTCTTTTTCTCTTTTTTTCATGATAGAACCTCTTTCTGCCATAAGAGAAAACAAAAAAGCCCATAGTATCTATGAGCAACGAAGCATCGAAAGATGTTATTGTCCATAGATCAAGCTTTAGCACCTTACTTTGTTAAAGTAGGTTGCCGAAGGGTCATCGAGCTTGTCTCTCGCCTTCTCTTTATGGCATTTATAATTTATCATATTTTGCGCTACTTGTCAAGTTGTTCTAGAGTTTCGCTATGATGAACTGATACCAAATTGTTGACCTTTGTTACAATACAAGTATATGGAGCCTGCATCTAGTTTAAGATACAAGGAAGAAGAGGATAGCGAGCGGAGCATTTAAGTCAAGGGTTATTTAGATCTCATTAAGGTCAAATCATCTTACAGTTAAGTCGCGCGGTATAAAGGCGTGCGATTGATACTTTGTGGACAAGGATACCGAAAACCTCATAAAAACAAGAATGAGGTGTCGATAAGGAGAATGTAATCATCTATAAACCATGTACTAATTACAAGGAAGTTAAAGTACAGGTTTTTGGTATCAGTTCAAATGACGTTTGAAAATAACGAGGAATATTCCCTCTCGTATTATACGAACTCTAAACTCATGACTTCGTGCTTCTTTCGAAAAGGAAGCGCAAGGACAGTATATAGTGGTACAAAGATAATATATGAGGGGATAAGTAGCCAAATAACAGGCCAATAAAATTCGTCTCCATTTGTCAGGTTAAAGATATCCGTCTTCATAAATGGAAACGTCATATTACCAATCGTTTCCCCAACAATGCCCATATCAGGGGTTGGACCAAAAACAAAAGAGTTATTTAAATATTGACGGTCAATAAATAATTGTAGGGGCGTAAAACCCTCTCTTGTCGCAAGGCCTGTAAACGTAAGAAGCGCGGTATTAAGCATGATGATTGTTTCGTACGCCAGAAATAAAAGCGGCATAACCCACCATTTTTTTAAGTCTGGTTCACGAATGTTTAAAGCGCAAGTAAAAGGGGGATTGCTAAAAGCGACATATGGCAAAAATAAAAGCGGATCGTTTCAAAAGTAAATAGTGATTCACCAAGCGCTTCAGTCGGATAAAGAAGCCCGGCGCCACCCCCAACAAGCCCAATTAAAAACATAAAGTCATGAAGAACATTTTTCTTCTTGATCATCATAATAAACGGAAAAACAAGGGTTGATACCGCACATATATTCTCCGCTGTAGATTTACTTAATTGACTTATATCTTGATAAACTAACTGTTTAGCAAAGTGCAAGATAAAGCCTAACAAGCACCAGATGAAAAGATACGTATATTGAAAGTTAAGTGTTTTATTTTTTAATAAGTGATACGTTACGCTGATTACAATAACAGGTATTAGTAATTCAATATAATAGTAGACATTGCCAACTTCAATCATGTTCTTTTCCTTTGCGGCTTGCTAAGTTTACTCTAGCATAATTACTATATTACAATATTTAGATTTAAACTAAGAATATTGTTATAACAAATAACTTAAATCCTATAAAAAAGACCACTTTATGTCGTGATTATTTTTGAATTGATACCATTTTCTTGTACTTTATGTTCTTTGTAGTTATTAATCATTTATTGATTCATGAGTCTATATTGTATAGGAGAATATCCTCCTAATGTCAACTTAATCCTTTCGTGATTATACCAATAGATATACTCATCAATTGTTCTAATTAAATCAGATAAAGATTTAACCTTTTGTAAGTAGATTGTTTCGCATTTAAGCGTCCCGAAGAAACTTTCAACCACTGCATTATCATAAGCATTTCCTTTGGCACTCATCGATTGAGTAAATGATGATTTCTTAAGGTAATTACGATATTTAGGTGATTGGTATAGAATACCTTGATCAGAATGTATAAGGAGTTTTGATAAATCTTCATTTGGATTGATTGCTTTTTTGAGTGTTCGAGGAATCAAGTCCTGGTTTTGACTTCTAGATATTTGGTATGCTTTCACTTCACCATTATAGAGATCTTGTATTACAGATAGATATAATCGCTTACGATTGAATCTAAACTCTGATACATCTGTGACCCATGCGATATTGGGGTTATCTTTTTTAAAGTCTCTCTTAAGTAGATTGGGTGTAATTTTGTTTGATATTTGAGAGATATAGCGATACCTCTTTTTTCTTACCTTACAAACATCGATATGAAATGTTATAATATCGATAGATTTCGATATGAAAGGCGTGAATTGAATGAATCAAATAGTAAATATATGTAAAGCATTAAGTGGTGAAACTAGATTATTGATTGTTTCAAAACTAAAAAATGTAAATGAATTATGTGCTTGTAAATTATTAGAAATAGTAGAATGTAATCAATCGACATTATCACATCATATGAAGATTTTAGTTGATAGTGGACTAGTAGTAGCTAGAAAGGAATGGAAATGGGTTCATTATTCTTTAAGTAAAGAAAAAATAAATGAACTAATTAATTTTTTTAAATAGGTGAAAATATGGAATATACATTAGATGATAAATATAAATTAATTAAAGAAGAAGTTTTAAAAAGCAAAAGTAAAAAACCAACAGAAATTGTTAAATCAATTATGAATATGGATTTTATAAATATTCATGGACCAGAACATCATTATCTTGATGGAGCTAGTTTTTTAGTGGCTTATAATAATGCTGGTGGGAATATTGATTTAAATAAATCATTAGAAATGTTGGCTGAGAGAACCATAAAGATGCCAGGTGCAATGTGTGGACATTGGGGTGTTTGTGGTTCAACCACTTCAGTAGGTGCTAGTTTATCAATCATTCATGAAGTAAGTCCATTAAGTTCATCTAACTATTATAAAGAAAATATGGAATATACTTCAAAAGTGATTCAAAAGATGAGTAGAATTGGTGGTCCAAGATGTTGTAAAAGAAATGCCTTTTTATCATTAAGTACCGCAGTAGAATTTGTGAATGATAAATATGGGGTTGAAATGGGATTAGAGGATATCATTTGTGAATTCTCCTCTAAAAACAAACAATGTATTGGTTTAAGATGTCCATATTTTAAGGGTAATAAATAATGAAAAAAGTTGCGTTTATTTGTGTTCATAATTCATGTAGAAGTCAAATTGCTGAGGCATTATGTAGAGTGTATAGAAAAGATTTAGAAGTTTATAGTGCTGGAACTGAAATTAAACCAAAAATAAATAAGGATGCTATAAGAATTATGAAAGAAAAATACAATATTGATATGACAAATCAATATTTTAGTGAATGTTATCAACAACTTGCATCAAAGTGTTTTAGTTATTTGACATAGGATAGGTCATGAAATTAGATTACGATAAGGAAATAAATATTCTTTCAGACTTGCATGAACTTGACTTAAAAGAGTGTTTGATTATTTCAGATGACGAAGGCACTGAACACTATTGGAATACCGCGAAGATTATGGAAGATATTTTGTCTGATAATTGTTTTTTGAAATGGAAGGATAACACCTCGTCGCATTTCCCTCCCGATTTTATAAATACGGAAGATATGTTAATTATGGAAGTGATGAGATTTGATGATCATTCAGCAGATGGTAAGAAAAACCCTGTTTTGGCACGTGAAAGAACGATAGCTAATGAGATTAAGTCGAGTCTTAATTTTCCTCAACAGACAAGAGTGATGATTAATGCAAACACATCATTACCAACGGATGAAGATCACAACTATCGATTCTTATATACTAGTTTTCAAAGAACTGTCAGAAAGCATCTTACAAAACTTAAAGCCTACAGGAATAATTATCCAAAGACTAAGTCAATCTTCCTCGTATTAAATGAAACTAGTGGAAACTATTTTGAAGTGAATGATGATGGTCTTTGTCGGCCACATATTATTTTCTACGATAATAGATTTTTAGAAACATTCATTGATTCGGATTTAGATTACCTTATCCTATTTAATCCATACAACCATGTTGATGCATCATATGTCGATTTGGAACTTCCTAAAGTAATTATTTTTGATATTAGCAGATTGAAAAATAGCAAGATTATGAAGTTTTTCAATTACGATGAGTCAAGAATGAAGAGTAGTGAAATATAAGTAAAATATATCTTTCAATGGTCTTAATAAAACCGTTAAATCTTTGGAATACATTGTTTTATGAACAAAAAATTGGAAAAGAGGCAAAAACATGAAGAAATATGTTGAAATAGTTCAACACATCGAATCGATTGAAGATTGGCCAACTGAAGAGAAATTTCTGATAGATGCATTGATTTTAGGAAGTTCAAAACTATTTATTAAAGTATATGGTGATTTGAACGATAAAAGCCTAGTTTCTATCCCGCCTTTATTGCGACAGATACAAGAGAACATTGTCGTGATTATTGGAATAACTGAGCAAGTGTACACTATGAAAGAATTTGTTAATAAGCCACACGAGCCAAAAACGATAATGAATAGGATAAAAACGAAAAAATATCTTGGAAGAGAAGAGGAATTTGAAAAGATTAACGGCTACCTTCTAGGAATCAAGAAAATGTTAAGTGAATTTTCACACACAAACTTCAGTGGAACTATGTCTTTTTTCACTGAACGGTTTCAAGTACCTGAGTCAATTGCATTCAATAAACTTATAATGAAATATATGATTAATCTCTTAGAATTGATTTTTATCGCAATGGTTAATGATCTTTACTCATTGAAGCTAACAAATCCATCAATAATAGACTTTAAAAAAGAGCTAAAACAAATTGGAACGTTGAAATACGTTACTAGAAAGTTTCCAGAGTCTATAAAAAATTTTATTAATGAATCCGAAACACTTAAAAATTATTACACTGATACGATAAAAGACCTTAAAGTAAATTCGTTACTTATGTCAAATAGCGTCAAAAAAGAATCATAGTTCTTGGCACTATGGTTATTAGGGGTATTCACTCGTTAATCATTAGGGTATTCAAGGTATCAAATCACTCGTATAGTTCCAGGTATTTATTAACACTCATTATATGGGTGTTTTTTATTTTGCGGTGTCTATTTGGTGTCTGTGATGATTTATTAATGAATTTGAGGAATATACTAGAAGTTATTAAAAAAAGATGAGGAGTATGTGAATTCATAATTTTAAAAAAGAGATTCATCCTTTTTATATAAATATCAATCATAACTTGCTACGATATTAAAAATATTACTTTTCTATACAAAGATGGTTAATCATAGCTTAACATTTATGAAATATTGACAAACAGCATTATTAACTATAAAATCAAGGTACAAAGCGAGTATATTGACACATATATGAAAAGTATTCAAGCCAATTATCAACAAGAAACTAAGAACAACAAACTTAGATCATTTGTTATTTGCAGAATGTATGCCGGTAAATATATTTCAAATAAAATGGGAGGTGAAGTAATTAATCTATTGCATGATGATCATGATAATAATTATATTTATGTCAATCCATATGGATATATTGCAAGCAAGTATAATGACACTGTCAAAGCAGTACTTTTAGTAAGGCTATTGCAAAAAGGTTGTTTTGAAATCGTAGGAATTGCAAAGATTGGGCCATATGGTCAAATTGTGTATCCTATTGGAAACTCCACCAAAGAAAAACTCATGAGTTCCGGAGAACAATTAATGAGCTATGAAAAAAAACATAATATTAGATATGGTGGAATAAAACTAAGCGATATATTTTATGGGCAATTAAACGGCGCTATTACTTTTAAATCCGATGCATTATTAGAACCTAATAAACCAATATATATTACTGATTGTGCTCATAAGGAATTAAAACTTGATGATAAAACCATTAATCTTGATGATAAAAGATTTCCCACACAATCATTAATATCTTATATAGATAATAAAAATAACCCTAATTCTTTCACAAAAATAAATAATTTAATAAATGAAAACACCTTGTGGGATAGAAGAGTAAACAAAATAAATGATAACAAAATTATTGATAGAAACTTTAATTTTCTAAATGTTATAAAGAAAGAAGATGATGAGTTAGTCTATTCAAATCTATTCTATTACTTCTTTTCTAAATATCCGGATTTACTTGTAAATTTTGCCGCTAATGTTTTAAAAGTTAGCCTAAGATTACCTATAACCATCGAACGCGAAAAAGAAAATATAGATATTTGGATAGAGGACGAAAATAATATTATTGTTATAGAAAATAAAATCAAATCAGGAATCAATGGTGTTTCGCCACGACATGATTTTAGTGAAAAGGGTCTAGTTCAATCGCAACTTTCAAAATATTATAATTACGCAAATAATCTTAAAACAAATAAAAAAAGAAACTATTTTCTATTCTTGCCTGTGTATAACAGAATTGATATTTCTAAATATAGCGGGAGTCAATATTATAAAAAAATATCTTATAAAGATCTCTATGATTTCTTTTCAGCGGTTGATTTTCCAAAAGAAAAAATTGATGAAGTCTTTTATAAGGAGTTTGAAAAATCTCTTTACAAACACACTAAGGATCGGCAAACTGACTATTATGAAGATATGGCCTATCGATTTATTCAAAGGATAAAAACCATAAAGGGCAATAAAAATAAATAAGCATTCATTATTAGCCAAAATCTTAGTCTCATTAATAAAGGTTAAAGTAAATAATATATCCTAAGAATGCTATTACATTATATAAAGGAAAAAATATAATAATTTAATGTTTCTACTAATATAAAAGTCATGTGAAGGAAGAGAGGGTAAAATGGAATATAATCTACAACGGTTCGTTGCAGCTCAAGCCTTTACATATGAAAGAGCCTTGCAAGAGGTGAAAAACGGATACAAAGAGTCGCATTGGATGTGGTTCATTTTTCCGCAAATAAAGGGATTGGGACATAGTGAACAATCCCGATTTTACGCTATTTCGAGTTTAATGGAAGCGGCAAAATACTTAGAACATGAAATACTTGGTGCAAGGCTGCTTGAAATGACAAAGGAAGTGCTAGACAGTAACATTACCGATGCAACCATAATTTTTGGATACATTGATGTCATGAAGCTACTTTCATCGATGACGTTATTTGCACAGGTAAAAGAAGCGCCGCCTGAATTCCAGCAAGTAATTGACAAACTATACCAGGGAAAACCCGATATAAGAACGCTGGAAATTTTGAAAGGATAAAAAATTGTGACCCCTTTTCTTATTATATTGCCAATAGTTATATTATTACTTTTAGTTGTTTCTCGAAAACCTATTAGACTTGGGAACAGGGGCGAATTAAAGGTAAAGCGTGCTTTAGGAAAAAATATACAAGATGAAAAGTATGTAATCAATGATTTACTAATTGTTTATGAAGGTAAGTCTAGTCAAATTGACCATGTGCTCATTACTAGAACGGGAATCTTTGTGATTGAAACTAAGAATTACTCGGGAAGAATCTATGGTATTGGGGACCAACGCGAATGGACACAGGTGCTCCAATATGGAAATGTAAAGAATAAACTCTATAATCCGATCATGCAAAATAAGTCGCACATTTATGCACTAAGTAAAGTTATCGGAAGAAATGATTGCTTCGTGTCAATCATCGTTTTCCCCAAAGCTGAGTTAGAGATTAAGGCTGCTACACCAGTTGGGGATATTGATATTATTGAGGAAACGTTAAAGAGTCGGACTGAAATGATCTTTAAGGTCGAGGAGATAAATGAAATTTACGCAAAATTATTGGAAATTAAGAATAACCCGCAAATTTCTGCTAGAGAACACGTTAGTTTGAGAGTAATGTTATCTTATTATGTAATCTCACGCTTACTTGACTATGACTTTGGTTTGAGAGTAATGTTATCTTATTATGTAATCTCACGGCCACCAATCTATAAAGGTGTTTTCTTTGTTTGAGAGTAATGTTATCTTATTAGTTTGAAAAAGTTTAGTTTTTATTCCGTTTTTCCTACATTTTAATAATATATTCCCGTAATTATTCCATATTGTAATATTTCATATATTAAACAAGGAAAGTAATCCCTTTTCATTTACAATAGTAGAGGAATAACACTAATGTTAGTGAATGAAGGGAGAATATAACATGTTAAGTAAATATCATAATGATGATGTAATGCACATTAAGAAAATCTATTTAAGAGTGAAAGACATAAAAGCAATGCTTAAATATTATAAAGAAGCTTTTGGCTTTGTCCTTTTAAAAGAAGACTTTAATAACTATCACCTTGGACCTAAAGACGGTAATGCTTTAATTATCTTAATTGATGACCCTAGTATTGAAACGCATCAAACTACATATGGCTTATATCACTTTGCCTTACTTTTACCTAGTGTTAAAGATCTCGCTAATTTTTTAGTGCATTATGAAAAGACAAACTATCGTTTCGTCGGCGCTAGTGATCATCATGTTAGTGTTGCCCTTTACGTCGAAGATGTTGAAGGTAACGGTATTGAAGTATATGTTGATCGTCCTTCCAGCGAATGGTTATTAAAAGATAATGAAATTCATATGGCGACATTACCGTTAGACTTAAATAAATTAAAGAATGAGGCAAATATTAATGACTATACAGGGTTACCAAAAGAAACGATTATCGGTCACCTTCATCTTCATGTTTATAGTCTCACAAATAGCGAACGCTTCTTTAGTGAACTTTTAGGCTTTAAAAAGACTTTAAGATATGGAAAAGACGCTTTATTTTTAAGTGACGCTTTCTATCATCATCATATCGGCATTAATACATGGGTAAAAGATCCCCATCCTAAATTACCCGCGAAAAATCAATTATTAGGTTATACCCTGCATGTTCCCAAAGATAAGTTGCATGATTTAATAAGTCGTTTAAGCTTAGGTGAAGTTGATGTGATGAGTGCTGATGATACTTATTATCTTTATGATCCTAATGGAACTTTTATCTTTATTGAAAAATAATAAAGAACACTGTTTTAAAAAGAAAAACCCTGCATTTGCAAGGTTTTTTTATTTAGTAGCGGTTTCTTTTTATAAACCCATGAGCCATTTATAACCACGGGGGAATTCTTTCGCCCATGACGGTTCATTATGTTCTCTTCCTTGACCAATAAAGGTCGTAAATAAGTTACTCGGAATACCTTTATCATTAAAGAAGTTAGATAGCGTTTCTAAATAAGCATAACTTCCTTCTTGGTCCCCATGATATAAGTAGAGTTTAGGGAATGTTAAGTGCGCCGTTACTTTACTTTCTAAAAAGGCATTTACGGACGCAAAGTCATATAACCAGAAAGAACTAGAAAAGATAAGACCGTAACCAAAGATATCTTGATAATTTAAACTAGTGAAAAACGAAATAATTCCTCCCATACTCGAACCACCA
>Ga0265293_10012678_pt1 | contig 11120 bp, 12 predicted proteins | sample Munlanlewell138R_FD_192505 | JGI IMG/M metagenome (GOLD analysis project Ga0265293, IMG submission 192505) | Leachate microbial communities from a municipal landfill in Southern Ontario, Canada - Leachate well 138R | ecosystem: Engineered > Solid waste > Landfill > Unclassified | place: Canada... | reverse complement strand
GGCGGGTCATCGAGGGGGATATCATGACCAGAAGTGGTCAGTTCAAGGGCTGGGCACCTGAGCTTCTCCTTGGCGTTGAAGTCTACGGAAAGACGCTTGGAATCATCGGCGCAGGGCGCATCGGTCAGGCGGTAGCCAAGAGGGCCCTTGGCTTCGACATGCGTACTTTATATCATAATCGTACCAGACTTCCTCATACTGTAGAAGAGAAACTCAATATGGAGTACGTTGATCTGCAAACTCTTTTACGTCAATCGGACTTTGTCTCTCTACACTGTCCTTTAACCCCAGAGACCAGGTATCTCATTGGCCAAGAGGAACTGGCGAGCATGAAGTCTACCGCCATCCTCATCAACACGGCTAGGGGCCCTGTAGTCGACGAGACCGCCCTGGTTGCAGCACTTAAGGACAACATAATCTATGGTGCAGGTCTGGATGTATTTGAAGATGAACCAGCCCTAAAACGCGGTTTGGCGGAACTGCCCAATGTAGTCTTGGCGCCCCACATCGCCAGCGCAGCCGTAGAGACTCGTGTTAAGATGGTTGAGATGGTTGTCCGCGATGTGCAAGCTGCACTTGAAGGGCGGAGACCAGCTAACCTTGTCAACCCAGAAATCTACTAAGGAGGACCGATCGAATATGGCGAAACGGATTTTCCGTTCCAGAGAAAAAAAGGTAGCCGGTGTATGCGGAGGTATTGCAGAATATCTTGACATTGATCCAACGATTGTAAGGCTTATTTGGCTCATCCTAGCACTCGCTTATGGAACAGGACTCCTGGCTTACTTTATCTGTTGGATCGTGATCCCTGAGACTCCCTAATCCCTGTTGCTACAAGAATGCCCTTTAGGCGTTGATCCTAAAGGGCATTTTCTCCTTGGTATTGGAAAAAGCGGCCTAACTTGGCCGCCTCAAAATTCGATAATGGCTCCCCGGGTTGGACTCGAACCAACAACCCTTCGGTTAACAGCCGAATGCTCTGCCATTGAGCTACCGAGGAGTACTAACAATACTCTAGCACAGGTTTTTCCTGAAGTCAAGAGTAACACATCCTCCAATCTTCTCATATCTTGATATGAACCGTGAATGGGGTCTAGAGGAAATTAAGCCCCTGCGGTATTGATATGTAAAGGAGGATTCACTTTGGAAAACGACGACAAAGTCCATCATGATCAAGAGCAGCAAGCTGAAGTTTCGACTGAAGTGGGAGTCACTCAGGTCTGTGGACCAGGCACAACCCCTTATGTGGTACGCCCCGGGGATACGATGTTCTCCATCGCCCGCCAGTTCGGTGTCAGTCTCGATGCACTGATTGCAGCCAACCCCCAGATCAGGGACCCAAGCCAGATACGTCCTGGACAGATCGTATGCATTCCGCAGGTAGTCTGTCCCACAGGCACCTTCGCCTATATTGTACAGCCAGGCGATACGATGTTTAGTATTGCTCGCAGATTTGACGTACCCCTCCAACAATTGATCGACGCCAATCCGCAGATCCCCGATCCAGCGAGGCTTGTACCAGGTCAAACCGTTTGCGTTCCCATTACCACACCGCCACCTGTAACGTGCCCACCAGGAACCTTCAGCTACACGGTACAGCCAGGGGATAGCATGTTTAGCATTGCCAGACAGTTTGGGGTTTCCCTTGATGCGCTCATCGCTGCCAATCCGCAAATCCCAAATCCGAACTTGATTTTCCCAGGACAAATTGTCTGTGTACCTCGTACCGCACCGGGCCCATGCCCACCGGGAACTTTCCCCTACACAGTACAGCCAGGGGATAGCATGTTCACGATCGCCAGAAAGTTTGGAGTCTCACTCAACGCCCTGATTGCTGCCAATCCGCAGATTCCAAATCCCAACTTGATTTTCCCAGGACAAATTGTCTGCGTACCAGGGAGTCAGCCCCCACCGCCCGGACAGTGCCCTGCTGGTACCTTCGCCTATACCGTTCGTCCAGGCGATAGTATGTGGAGCATATCCAGAAGGTTTGGAGTATCCCTCGATGCACTGATTGCAGCCAATCCCCAGATCACAAATCCGAACTTGATTTTCCCGGGCCAGATTGTCTGCGTACCCAATCGATAAGAAAGACTGCTAGTGAGTGAAGCGTGCACCTTCTGAGCATACTAGTCTCAGGAGGTGTACCTTTACATGTTAAAAGCACAAGTATCCTTGTATCCCGTTCACCAGATGGAAGTGAACAACTTACGGGGCCTCTCCGCCCAGTTTTTGGACGAGCATGCCCTAGATTACGATTTACAGCCACGTCATACGTCCATCGACACCGTAATATCTGGCGAAGAAGATGAAGTGTGGACAGCCCTACGCCATCTACTCCAAGCTAACCTGCAGGTAGGTCATGATGTAGTCATGGTCACTACAATAACCCATTGGGATGGAGCCGAAAAGGCTTGACTGATGAATGAGAATTTGCTACTCTGAACCTGAGCACTGGTGAAAGTGTTCACCGTCTAATACTTTTGTGGAGGTATGTATGTGAAAAAATTATCTTTGGTCCTAACTCTAGTTGTGGTTTTATCCCTTTCGTTAGTGGCTCAGGCCGCATACGTCGATGGCACCTATGAAGCTTGGAGCGATGCGAGCGACAAGAGCATCCAATCGTCCAAAGTCTTCATTGAAGACGGTAAGATCGTTGCTGTTATTCTTCGTGAGTTCACGGACAAGCATGTAGAAAAAGATTGGTCAAGCTATGCGTGGCCGCAAGCCGGCGAAGCCGCACGCACCTTGGGTGCACAGTTTGTAGCAAACCAAGCCGCTGAAGCAGATATCGTAACTGGGGCAACAGGCAGTTCCACTGGCTGGATCCAAGCAACAGAAAGAGCACTCATTAAAGCTAGTGGCGTGGAGCCTACAAACAAGTATTTCGATGGTACCTTCCTCGGCCGTTCGGAAACCTCTTCTTATGGTCAGTACTATAAGGTCGTCTGGGTTACACTGAAGGATGACAAAATCGTTGACTACAAAGTTCAACGCGTTTTGCCTGACCACACCATCCAAGATCCCGCTGAATACGGCTGGCCTCTAGAGATGGCTCGCGATGCGTATAAGGAAGCAGCGATGCAAGCTGAACCTGGATATGTAGATGTGATCTCCGGCGCAACCGGTCTAACCCATCAATCCAACCACGCAGTGCGGGATGCTTTAGACAAAGCACTAACAAAGTAGCATCACCATTTCGCCCACTAGAAAAGCACCCAGATTTGATTCCTGGGTGCTTTCTTTGATCTACTAGTCCTAAAAGCCCATAATGTTGTAGCCGGTATCAACGTAGATGACTTCACCGGTGATACCGCTCGCTAGGTCACTGGCCAAGAATGCTGCTGTGCCTCCCACTTCACTTCCCTCGACCGTTCGCTTGAGGGGAGCCTTGGCTGCGTGCACCTCCAAGATATCTAGGAATCCAGAGACCCCCCGAGCAGCAACTGTGTTGATGGGTCCCGCAGAGATCGCATTCACCCTGACTCCAGCTGGCCCCAGATCATGGGCCAAGTAGCGAACACTTGCCTCGAGGGCTGCTTTGGCAACACCCATCACATTGTAACTCGGCATCACCTTTTCCGCCCCATAGTAGGTTAAGGTGGTAACGCTAGCCTTATCACTAAAGACTGGCGTGAGTGCCCGGGCCAGAGCAACCAACGAATAGGTACTGATCTCTAGAGCAGTTAAGAAATGCTCCCTTTCGGTAAAGAGATAGGCATTTTGCAAAGATTCCCTAGGTGCAAAGGCCAAAGAATGCACCAGTCCATGGATCGTCCCCGCCTCTTTTCGGACTGTGTCTTGCAGAGCGTCAATCTGCTCCGGGAAAGACACGTCGCAGGGCAAGATTGCCACCGGACTGTGAGTTAGTTCCTTGGCAAGGTCCATTACAGATCCCTTGGTCCGCTCGTTTTGGTATCCTAAGATGAGCCTTGCTCCCTGGGCATCCATGGCTTTGGCAATAGCCCAGGCGATACTGCGCTTATTGGCAATATTGAAAATAGCAATACGCTTTTCTTGTAGTAACACATGAACACCTCTTCAACTTGTTTGTGAAGGTATTAGGCACTATTCTCAACATTCCTGCGAACCACTTTTATGATCTGGTACTAATCTGCTTCTCCATCTCCTGCCCGCCGCTCATTGAGGCGAAACACTAGCCTGAGCAGACTATCGGTCAGATGCATATCTTCGACAAGTACATGATCTGGTACTGTCAGATGCGTCGGCGAGAAATTCCAAATGCTGTCTACTCCACCTTCTACCAAAAGGTCGCAAACACTCTGTCCTGCAGCCTTCGGCGTGGCAATGATGCCGATATCAGCTGGATGTTCCTTGAGATATGAAGTAAGTTCATCGACGGAGCGAATAATGCATCCCCCGTGGCGGTTGCCAATTAAGTGAGGATCGACGTCAAAGATAGCTTCGATTTCAAAGCCCTCCGCTCGGAACCACTCATAGCTACCTATAGCCTTCCCCAAGTTTCCCGCTCCTACCAACACCATCGCATATTTCTGCTTGATACCTAAGATCTGCTTCACTTGATCGAGAAGCTCTGCCACATTGTACCCATAGCCTTGTTGGCCAAAGGAACCAAAGTAGCTTAAATCAGAACGAATTTGGGCAGCGGTGAAGTCCAGCGCCTCTCCTAGTTGGGCTGAAGAAACTCTCTCCACTCCCGCTAACTCCAGTTCTGTTAAATAGCGAAAATACACGGGTAAGCGGCCGACAACTCCCTGTGGAACTGTCTCCCCTTTTTTCCTCCCTCGTAATGTCATCGTTCTCCTCCTCGAAAGTCAGTTTCCTTGATCCTGTTAATAATTCGACAAGAATTGCTTGCATCCTTTTTCACAAGACGATTTACTCCACTACAATCTCCCTGACTTCCTCCAGGCGCTGATCTGTGATTCCGTCCCGCACTGTGATCAAGGTCCGATAGATTCCTCGCGGTGCCCACCAAGGAATATCCACGTAGATGTAGAACCATGTAGTCAGAGGAGGCTCCAGATACCACTCCTCTAGTTCCAGAACATCCTTCTGGGTAAAGAGCCGAAGGCCACCCGTAGTCTCTAGGGCTACATCTATGTTGAGTTGCAGGTAGAAAAACGCATCCTCCTCCGCCACACCGAAATCTGCGATTTCCAGGTAGGCATATCCCCTCTCGCCCCGGGCAAACTTGCCTTCAGGGTTTGGATCGTATTCATCTTCACCTCGTACCTCATAGGCCCACTCCGCTACGGTAAAGTGCATGCCCGGAGCTTCTAGCACTTCAGCTCCTGCATAACCAGGGCAGAGCAAACCGAAAAAGATACACAGGCTTAACACTACCAACATATCCATACCCCTATTCTAACTAGGATTTACCCTATAAATGTGTAATACTTAAAGTGGGAAAGGATGAGAGCTTTGCTAAAAGAGTTGAACCAGGGAACCTGGAGTCGACCTACCGATAAGTCTGCAGTCTATCTGGAAATCGCCCCTGGTGATCGATGGGGGATTCGAGTGACACTCATCGATACATATGCCAAGGTCGAGGCTGTGGATGGCCCTAAGGGCGTTTGGTACAAAGCCCCTGACCGTTATAGCACCACTCTCTACCCGCCTGGATTTTTCGAACGACTTTCTGGCATTACTCTCGAGAGCAAGATCATGGCTGAGGTGCAAAAAAAGCGCTTGGTAGCCCAAGAAGAGAATGCCCGTCTCAAAGAGGAATCGTAGAGTCTAACCTTTTCGAGAATGTTCCCGCTGATAATGGGGGAGGTTGGGAGGATCTAGTTTGAAGTTTTTGATTGTTGGTGACACAGTTGATCCACAATTATATGACCATTTCCGACGCGATCGCTTTCCTGATTCCATCGACGCAATCCTCTCCGCAGGTGATCTACCTACTTGGTACCTATCCTATCTTACGTCGGTCTTTAACGCACCCCTCTACTATGTGAGGGGTAATCATGATGAGGACTTTCAGAGTAATCCACCCGAATGTGCCTATGATGTGCATGGCAAAGTGATCAGCCTCAATGGTGTAACCATTATCGGTTTTGAAGGCGCCATGTACCACCAGCATCGTTCGGCTATTCAGTATACCGAGCGGCAAATGAGGGCTATTTGGCGTAAAATGGCCTGGCGATTTTTGTTTGGCCGTAAGATCGACATCGTCTTAACCCATGCCCCACCTTTCGGTATTCACGACGGCGAAGACCCCAGTCATAAGGGGTTTCTAACGTTCTCTAGAATTATCCAGAAGTTTAAGCCCCGCTACTTCATTCACGGACATACACATTTAAGTTACGGACTCAAACAAAACAGAATTGACATCGTCAACGACACTACTGTTATCAATGGCTATGGATTCCACATTCTAGAGATCGACAAGTAGGTGAGGTGATTCTTGGTGCAAGAAGTACTATCCTTGTTACAATCCATGTATCCCAAGGCCATAACTGCGCTGAACCACAAAAATCCCTTTGAACTTCTAGTGGCGACGATCCTTTCGGCGCAATGCACGGATGAGCGAGTGAATATCATCACCGAAGATCTGTTTCCGGCCTTCCCCACCGCCCATCATTTGGCGGTGGGCTCGTATGACGAGGTGGCAAATCTGATAAAAAGTGCGGGTCTTTGGCAAACCAAGGCCCGCAATTTGATCAAGACTGCCAAAATCCTAGTCGAAAAGTATGACGGTGAGGTACCTCGCACCAGGGAAGAGCTAGAGGCGCTCCCTGGCGTAGGACGCAAAACCGCTAATGTGGTTATGGCCAATGCATTCCATATCCCGACGATTGCCGTAGACACCCATGTCTTTCGGGTAGCCAACCGCATTGGCCTAGCCAGAGCATCGAATCCTTATCAGACAGAAATCCAGCTTATGGAGGCCATTCCGCAGGAGCTTTGGATTGAAGCACACCATTGGTTGATCCTCCATGGGCGGGCCCTTTGCAAGGCCCGCAAACCACTTTGCCACGAATGTCCGATTAGCCCTCATTGTACCTTCTATCAAGAAAACTTCTAGAACCCGCCAAACAGAGTTTCGGCCGTAATCTCCGATAGATTCAGCAAGACATTAACCGGTAATAAGTCAAAGACCACTGTAGCTGCTGCCAGAATCAATATGGGTAGCAGCATTTTCATAGGTGGTTCTTTGATCATCGAAAAATCATGTTCCTCTTTCCGGAAGAAGGCATTAATGACAATCGGAAGGTAATACACTGCATTCAACAGACTGGAAATCAGAAGGACCAGAGCACTCAAGGGTTGATTCACCTCAAGGGCCCCTAGGCCGAGATACCACTTGCTCAAGAATCCATTAAAGGGTGGAATGCCGATCATGGACAAAGAGGCCATGGTAAAGCAGACCATAGAGATGGGTAGTCGTTTCCCGATTCCCTTAAAATCCTGGACCTCGGTCTTACCAGTCAGCAAGATTAGGGTTCCCGCGATTAGGAACAAACAAGACTTCATAATGGCATGGGTAAAGATATGGAAAATATCTCCCACCAAGGCCTGCTCCGAGAGGAGTGCAATACCGAGGAGCACATAACCCATCTGGGCCACACTGGAATAGGCCAAACGCCGTTTCAAATTGGTTTGCATGATGGCGAAAACCGACCCCAATAAAATGGTCAAAATGGCTCCCACTAGGAGCATATTGATCCACCCTACCTCTTTAAGGAAGGAGTACTCGTAGATATTGAAGATCACGCGCAGTAAGCCGAAGGCGCCGATCTTGAGCATGATGCCAGAAAGGAGTGCGCTAGCCGGAGACGGAGCAACAGGATGCGCTTCAGGTAACCAGACATGAAGGGGAAACATTCCTGCCTTGACACCAAAGCCGATGAGAAACCCGATAAAGGAAAACATAGATAAGGTCGAGTCTATCGCCAAAAAGCCGCCTTGCGTGAAGGCAACATTACCCGTCATGGTATAGACTCCAAGGATACCAAAGAGCAAGGCTAAGCCACCTGCAATGGTCATAATCAAGTAGAGGAAGCCAGCCCGCATCGCCTTGGCATCTCCTTCTTGAATCACCAAGACATACGAAGCAAAACTCATCAGCTCAAAGAACAAGAACAGTGTGAGGAGGTCTCCCGCTACAAGCGTCCCTAAGGTAGCGCCATAGGTGACCAATGTAAAGGTGTGGTAGCGCTTCACATTATGCATGGACTTCGTATACTCGAGAGAGTACACGGTAACCAAGAGCCAAATTGCGGATGCAATCGTCACCAAGACCGCTGTGAGCCAGTCAATCCTGAAGGACACACCAAAAGGGTGCAGTATTCTCGGATACTCCAAGACCACAACACCCGCATCCTGCAAAAAGGTATACAAAGATAATCCCAACAAACCCGTTATCGCTGTAACTGCTACAACGAAAGCATCCCTAACCCGGTCACTCATGTTCAGTGCATACACTAACAGGCCACCGATGATAGGAACAAAGATAATCAAAAACGGAAGCATATCCCACTCCTTGTGCGTTAAATTCCTATCTCATATTCTCTTCCGCTTCCGCTTTTCCTGCTCACATTATGCTCCATAGGGATTGGGTTGATCGGTACTTACTTGGGTTTCATCCACATCTGTGTAAATATACATAATACTTCCATAGTCAACGCGCGCTTCCGGGGCTGGCACCTGCCCAATAATCCTGGTTCCAGGTCCCACCACCTCCACTCGAAAACCTGCTTGCTTCAAGACGGTACTGGCCTCGCTTACAGACAGATTCCCCACGTCGGGTACCGACACTTGACGACTCTGTGTTGTACTTCTAGTACCACTTTTTGGCTCCACCCCAAGATAGGGCAAAACCTCCGCTGCCAGCCGAGCAAAAACGGGCGAAGCAATGATCCCTCCGTAGAAGGCACCCTGGGGCTCCCAAAGAACCAAGAGTGCGGCCATTTGGGGATCATCTTTCGGTGCAAATCCAGCGAAGGAGGTTACCATCTTCGAGTGGGAATAGCGACCATTCTCCACCAGCTGGGCGGTTCCAGTCTTACCTGCTACATCATAACCTGGTACTTCGGCCCTCTTTCCCGACCCCACCTCAACGGCAGAGCGCAGGACATAGGCAGTAATGTCCGCTGCATTTTCACCAATGATCTGCCTGGACTCCGGAATATCTGGGGGAAAGCTCCCCTCTTCCGTCACCATCTCTTTGACATAGTGGGGAACCGAATAGATTCCTTGATTAGCAATGGCGCCGAAACTTGCGATTAGTTGGACGGGAGTTAAGGTCAAACCCTGCCCAAAGCCGATATTGGCCCAAGTCACCAGAGGTACATTGGGAGACGGAGACCGTAGGGTACCTCCCATTTCACCGGGAAAATCGATTCCCGTCTTAGAACCGAGGTTAAACTGGGTGAGCCCGGTGTAAAACCTCTCTGGACCAAGATCAAGGGCCAGCTTGGCATAGTACGGATTGCAGGAGTTTTGCATCGTCTCGGCAAAGGATTGGGAACCATGCCCGCCCCGATTCCAACAACGCACGTTCCAGCCAGAGACCCGAATGTAGCCGGGATCAAAGAAACCTGAGTTCAGGGAGGCCACCCCTTCGTTCACCGCAATCGCTGCAGTGACAGCCTTAAAGGTTGAGCCAGGTTCGTAGGTATCGGTCACTGCAATATTCTTGCGTGTAGAGGCCGGATATGCTGCGAAATTCTCAATATCAAAGGTGGGATAGACTGCATTGGCAAGAATTTCCCCAGTCTTCGGATCGGTTATGAGGATCAAACCCAGTCTGGAGCCTGTCTCTTGGGTCGCCCTGCGCACCTCCGCTTCCGCTATGCGCTGCAGGAAGATGTCGATGGTCAGATGCAAGTCTCCACCCTTTTTACCAGACAAATAGCCTCGTACCCCATCTTCCAAAGCTCTCCCGTGGGCATCACGTTCAAAGACCGTTTGCCCCGGAGTCCCCCGTAGAAAGTCATCATAGTAGAGTTCTAGACCTTCCAACCCTTGATTATCAATACCCACAAAGCCTAGCACTTGAGGGGCAACGGACCCATAGGGATAAATCCGGGTGGAGGTAGGTATGATGCCAATCCCTGGCAAGTCCGCGGCCAATATTTGCGCGGCCTCTTCATCACCCACCTTCTTCTTGAGCCACTCTGTGGCGGAGCGTTTGTTCAAGCGCTGGAAAATGAAATCCTCTTCCAAATCTAGAATGGCGGCTAATACTTTGGCAGTACCAGCTGCATCTTCAATTTCGGCAGGGATGGCATAGACAGTATGTGCGCTGATACTGAGGGCCAGAGGCAATCCATTGCGGTCAAAAATGCCTCCCCGCAATCCCTCCACAGGGATCTTCTGAATACGCTGTTCCAGCGCCTTGGTCTGGAAGAAGGCGTTGTTCCAAAGCTGCAGAAAGCCCAGGCGAAATCCTAGAAAAAAGGAGCCCACGAGCATGACAAAGAGTAAGACAAGAATGCGACGTTGAATCAAGCGTTCTGACACTTTACCCATGGTTTCACCCACCTGTTCCCTTGAACATCCGTTTCAAGCCATTAAAGAGACGCCTCACCCAGGTGGCCAATCCAGTGCTCTGCTGGGCCACCAAATCCAAGCGGACAAACTCCTCGCCTCCCCGCTTAATGACTAGTTCACCGACTTTATCTCCCCGATCGACTGGTGCCCTTAGATTTGGCATAATCTCCGGTTCGGCCTCATACTCCAAATCAGCCTCATCCTTTGCTACCAGTTGAAATTCCCTAGCTAACACTGCATTTACCTGGTGATCTACACCGTCAGGCACTAAGACCGGGGTGATCACCTCTTCGGTGGAAATCAAGGTTCGTAGATTGGCAAAAGCCCAGTTCAACAGGGCCTCGTTCTCCTGGTTTCGCACTTCGCGACTCCGCGCCCCCAAGACGACAATGATCAACCTCTTTTCTTGTCTCTGGCAAGCGGTGATCAAGGTGTGGCCAGCAGGGGTTGTAGCCCCCGTCTTTCCCCCCTCTACGCCTTCACGATCTAGGAGAGGGTGGGAGTTTTTGATCTTACGATCATAAGACTCAATAAAATAGTCTGGTGTGGCAAGTATCTTAGCCAGGAGTTCATGCTCCAAAGCTGCCTGTAACAATCTGGCCTGATCAAAGGCTGTGGAGTAGTTGTTGCTAAAAATT
>Ga0265293_10012676_pt1 | contig 11122 bp, 12 predicted proteins | sample Munlanlewell138R_FD_192505 | JGI IMG/M metagenome (GOLD analysis project Ga0265293, IMG submission 192505) | Leachate microbial communities from a municipal landfill in Southern Ontario, Canada - Leachate well 138R | ecosystem: Engineered > Solid waste > Landfill > Unclassified | place: Canada... | reverse complement strand
TTGGACGCAGGTTGCGGCACCTGGGAACAGAAATAGGGATGCCTACCGCTGTCACGGTGCAAAAGGCGCAGCAAAAATTTGGAATAAGACTGCTGGGTCTTGACATCGAAGCTGTCCACCAAAGGCATAAAGCGCGCCGCCAGCAATGCTTGGATGGAGACACAACCGTCGCCGGCACCCGCAATCTCCTCATGCAAACGCTGGCGGCATCCTTCCTCGAACTGAGGCACCCGATAATCATAAACCGCCTGCACCAGCCCCTCCTTGGAACCAAAGTGGTGGTGAATGGAGTAACTGTTGACCAGTCCGGCTGCGGTGACGATCTGGCGTATGGACACGCCTTCCACGCCATGATCCCCAAATAACCGCTCGGCAGTGACGATCAGTTTCAGCGCGCCGCGGGTATACTCCCCTGACGGCTTTTGCCGACTACTCATCGCATCTCCAAGACACTGGCAAACTTGACGACCTCATAACTTTCTGCACCGTAAATACGCTCCACCATCTGTTCACGAAGAAACAATGCCAAACTACGCAGAGCTTCATCCCTTCGACACCGTGCCCATGTCTGCAGGATCGACAATGCCATAAGCCTTTGTCAGTGTAAATACGCCCAATCATTCACATAGACACCTTGACAATGGGCATCGCGCAGCCCTGAATATATTACGGCAAAGGCGAAAGGAGATGGCAGAAGGCAGACGCGGGCAGCAGGCAGCAGGCAGCAGGCAGCGGGCATCATTCATTGATGGAAGATGATCCCGACATTCATCGAATGCACCTCTGTGTCATGGTCGCCCAGCGGGATTCTTATGAAGAAATTTATTTCCTTCATCATATTTCTACTGATTTATGTAAGCCTTCCCCATACATGGGCGCCTGTCATCCATTTTCTTTACGAGAAAAAATTCCACGAACAAGTCGATGCCGGCCTCAGGAATATTTCTCGAGGGAACGGCTACTGCATCATCGCACCGACAGTGGACCCTGCCAGCAAACACCCTTTCCGGAAATGGATCGCAATCCATGATCCCGAAAAACTTGACTTGCAGCATATCCTCGACCATGCGATCAGGGAAAAACTGGTCTTTTTGGCCAGTGAAGGAAGGTCGCTGAAAGAGAGAGCCGAGATAGGCAGGGAAATCCATTTCGGGTTGTCTCTGGAGGATGAATTCTATATATGGAGCTTCCTGAGGGGAAGATTTGTCCGATTGCCTGTCGGTGGCCTGACCAGCTATGAGAAGGAGATAATCGGCAGCTATGCTGCTTTACGGCAATATCAAGATACCGACAAAGCCGCCATTGCTGTTGACCTCGACGATTACTATTGCCGGCATCTAACTCACGAATCGCCCTTGTCTGCCAACTCCAGGGCGCGACCATCGAGGACGGGAAGCCTCCACGGTCGCGACAAACCTGGCTTACCCCGGCGTCGGACCGGTGCCCTGCCGCAGCGGATTGCCCTTCCTCAGAATCCCCTCCTCCAGATTCCGCAGCACGAAAAATGCGGTTGAAATCATCTCGTAAGGCCGCTGGTCCAGTTTGTAGCCGACCGCCATCTGGATCGCGGCGGTATGGGACCACAGGTTGGTGTAGAACTCGTGTGTGGCGAGCAGTTCCTGCTCCGACAAGGCATCGGGCAGGAGCGATAGGTTGGCCTCGAATGCGATGGTCGACCACCGTGGCGCAGGATGACTGGCGATCCACTCCTCGCCGCTTTGATTGGCAACCGTGCGGATCGGATTGTCGAGATCGACGTCCGCCAGGTAACCGGCCATCACCCGGAGGTTGTGCGCGATCTCGGACTCGACCAGAATCCTGGCAACCCTGGCTTGCTCGCTACGCCGCCGTGCCGCGCGCCTGTCCTGGGCCCTGATCGACAGACCGAGCACCGCCAGTGATACGAGGGCACCGATACCGGCGCCCACCAGCGCCCCGATCAGACCGATCCGCGCATCTGCGCTGATCGTGGCCTGCCACCCGGTTGCCGGGGCGACCTCACCTTCATCCGCGACGGCAATTTCCACGCGGTCCCCGACAGGCTGTTCGGCGAACCCCGATGGCATGACACTGCCGCCGATGATAAGGAGCGCGACAAGCATCGTCTTTATTCGGGGTTTCGCCATAGGGCACCTGCGCGAGCGATCAAGTGGTCAAAGATTGGCAACGCCTCAAGAATACTGCCAGGGACGCAGAAAAGCCATGGATACGCGACTCTCGCCGACGACGAATGGGGCGAGGCTCTGCCTGGGTCGGCAATGGTCAATATGCCTCGGTGCGGAACAATCCTCGGGCGGCAACTGCTTTTTCCAGCCATTGCGCCGGTCTCCCTGTCAATTCGAGAACCTTCCGGCACACCCCATTGCAATTGAGCCAATAGAGCAGCCTGCTCAAACTGTGGGTGTCCTGGATATCGCCAGTGGGTGTCCTGGATATCGCCAGTGGGTGTCCTGGATATCGCCATCCTGGATATCGGTGGGAGCAATGTTGCCGGCGGATAGCAGCAGGGGTAGGATTGCCCCACTCCGGACGGAAGGGCAATCCCGCATGACCAGCGCCATACGATCCTTCGCTGAAATCCGGGAACGGGCAGCGCAACGCAAAGGTGGTGAGGAAGAGCTCGCCGCCCTTGTTTCCGGCGGTATAAAAACCCCGAGGCAATTGGCAAGGGTGGACGACAGCCGCTACCTCTCGGCCATGACCAGCGCCGTCTTCAAGGCGGGTTTTGTGTGGAAGATCATCGACCACAAGTGGCCTGACTTTGAGAAGGCGTTCTGGCATTTCAACGTGTTGCGCTGCGCGATGATGAGCCCGGACGATTTCGACGCCCTGTGCGGTGATGAGCGCATCGTGCGCAACCCGCAGAAAATCCGCACCGTGCCGCTCAACGCCGCGATGATTCTCGATGTACAGAAGAGCCACGGCTCGTTCGGCCAGTTCCTGACGGCCTGGCCGACAGACGATTTTGTCGGGTTGCTGGAGTTCCTCAACAAAAACGGCTCCCGTCTCGGCGGCAACAGCGCCCAGTATTTCCTTCGCGCCATGGGCATCGACGGTTTCGTGCTGAGCCGCGACGGTGTCGCGGCGCTGATCGGCGCCGGGGTGGTGGATAAGCCACCCACAGGCAAGGCGGCAATGAAAAAAGTGCAGGACGCCTACAACCAGTGGCGCGACGAAAGCGGCTGGGGGTATGCGCAGATCAGCCGGACGCTGGCCATGTCCGTCGACAGCTGAATTCGGGTTCTTATTTGGGTCGTCAGCGCTTACGCCATCTCGACGCTCGGCTCCTGCGGGGCTGGACGCCTGGCGTAGCGCTCGGCCAACACCGCGCAGACCATCAGCTGGATCTGGTGGAACACCATCAGCGGCAGGATCATCGCCCCCATCGAGCCACCGGCGAACAGCACCTGGGCCATGGGCACCCCGGTGGCCAGGCTTTTCTTCGAGCCGGCAAACAGGATGGTGATGCGATCCTCGACATTGAAACCCAGCCGGCGGGCAAGCAGCTCCACCAGCAACAGCACCACCGCCAGCAGTACGCAGCACGCCACCACCAGGCCGGCCAGTTGCAGCAGCGGTATGCTGTGCCACAGCCCTTCGACCACGGCATCGCTGAAGGCACAGTAGACCACCAGCAGGATCGAGCCCTGATCCACGCTCTTCAGCCAGCTCTTGTTCCGCTCCACCCAGTTGCCGATCCAACGTCGGGCAATCTGCCCGGCGACGAAGGGCAACAGCAGTTGCACGGTAATCTGCCCGATTGCGCCCAGGGTATCGCCGCTGCCAGCGTCGGCGCCGAGCAACAGTATGACCAGCAACGGCGTAATGAATATGCCGAGCATGCTCGAGGTGGCGGCGCTGCAGACCGCCGCCGCGACATTGCCGCGGGCCAGCGAGGTAAAGGCGATTGCCGATTGCACGGTGGCCGGCAGTGCACACAGAAACAGCATGCCCAGATACAGTTCGTCGCCCATCAGCGGCGCCAGCGCCGGCCTGAGCACCACCCCGAGCAGGGGGAACATGCCGAAGGTGCAGGCGAACACCAGCAGATGCAGGCGCCAATGGGTGGCGCCTGCCCAGATCGCCGCGCGCGACAGCTTGGCGCCATGCATGAAAAACAGCAGGCCGATCGCGAAGTTGGTGATCCAGCCGACGACCTCCGCGACCTGATCCCGAGCCGGCAGCAGACTGGCCAGCAATACCACGGCGATCAGCCAGAGAGTGAAGTTATCGGGCAGGAAACGGGGGCGGGCCATGGATCAGTCTCTCCAGGAATCTCTTCGGGCAGCGGGTGGCTTGCGATTACGGCCGTCGAGTTTACTGTCGGCTCAACGTTCTGGCTAACCCGTTCAGGCCTTTCCGGGGCATGTTCTGCTGTGATCGAAGGTTGGCCAACACCGGCGGCAAGGGTGGACCGCAGATGATCAATGTGGTCGACGGGCCGGGCTGGTGATGGAAAGCCGGATACCGCCAGATGCCGAGCCCGCGACGCGCGCTGGCTCCGCTCACTACTGTCTACTCGCGCCTACTCATTCTGCGGCGTCAATTTCAGCAACCAGCCCTCGCCTTCCCGGGTGCCATCTTCCAGCAACCAGATCGCGCCGTCCGGGCCTTGCTCTACTTCGCGGATGCGCCTTTGCAGGTCGAAGCGCTCCGCTTCTTGCGCATCTTCTCCAGCAAATTCCACACGCACCAATGACTTCGACGACAGGCCGCCGATGAAACCATTGCCGCGCCAGTTCGGGAACAGGTCGCCATCGTAGATGATGAAACCCGCCGGTGAGATCACCGGCGTCCAGGTGATGACCGGCGCGTTGAACTCCGGGCGGGTATCGTGGTTGGGAATCGGCGTGCCGTCGTAATGCTCGCCGTTGGAGACGAGGGGATAGCCGTAGTTGGCGCCTTTCTCGATCAGGTTGAGTTCGTCACCGCCCTGCGGTCCCATCTCGTGGGCCCACAGCCGCCCGTCGGCGTCGAACGCCAGGCCCAGGATGTTGCGGTGGCCGAGGGACCAGACCTGCGCGGCGACGTCGCCCTGGTCGGCAAAGGGATTGCCGGCGGGTGCGCTGCCGTCGTCGTTGAGGCGCACGATCTTGCCCAGGTTGGTGGCCATGTCCTGGGCGGGATCGAATTCCTTGCGCTCGCTGGAACTGATCCACAGCATGCCCTCACCGTCGAAGGCGATGCGGTAGCCGAAGTGGCCGTCGCCGCTCTTCTTCGGCGTCTGCCGCCAGATCACCGCGAGGTCCTCGAGGGCGCCACCACCCTTGTCATCCAACGCCAGGCGGGCGCGCGCCACCACTGCGCCGAGGCCGCTGTTGTCGGTCTCCACATAGCTGATGTAGACGAGCTGGTTGCTGTCGAACTGCGGATGCAGCACCACATCCCCCAGTCCGCCCTGGGCTACGTGGGTCACCTCCGGTACACCACTGATGGTCCCGGTGCTGTCGCTGGCCAGATCATGCAGCCGCAGCGCGCCGGCCATCTCGGTCACCAGCAGGCGGCCGTCGGGGAGGAAGGTCATCGCCCAGGGGGCATCGAACTGCGCCACCTCGGTGACGGAGAACGCGTCGCCCCGGGTAGTGTCGGCGGTCTCGCCGGGGTCGGCCGCGTCGGTGGATTCACCGGGGTCGGCCATCTGCGCTGTGTTCGCCGCCGGCGCCCCGGCGGCAGTGTTATCCGTGCCAGCCTCGTCGCTGCAGGCGGCCAGCAGCCCGAGCGCGGCCATCAAAACCAACGAATGTCTGAACTGGAACATGACGACTCCTTTCTTTGTTGCGCGTGAATGACGGGAAGCGACGATGGTGGCAAGTGACTTCACCTGCGGCTTTGGCTATGGGATGCCAGTTCCACCCAACGACTATAGGCCGCCTGCCGGCATTATCAAGTCGGGGTGCCAGGTTCCGCGGCGAGCCTTGCAGCGCTGCGTCTCCAGCGAGGTTATCGGATAACATAGGCCAAATGGCCGCCAGCCCTGCAATCATGCCAAGTAACCTGCGAAATACCGGTGTCGCCGCCGTTGTCCTGCTGCTGTCACTCTATGTGTGGCGCGCTGCCTATCCGCTGAGCGACTGGGCGCTGCTTGCCCTGGGGCCGCTTGCAGTCCTGTTGTTTCTCGGCCATCTCGGGCCGGGCCTCGAGCTGCACCAGGCGAGGATGCGTGCGGCGATACGGCCGGAATCCCCGCTGCTGGGCATTCTGACCGGCAGGATCAAGGCGACCCTGAACGCCGGCCTGTTCGTGCTGATCGCCGTGCCGCTGCTGGCATGGCAGGGGCTCGCGCCCAATCCTGTGCAGGCCGCGATATTCATCGTTTTGTGCCTGGTCGCCGGCGCGGTGTTCGGCGGGGTGCAATCCGAGTTGCTGGTGCATTGCCATCGACCCTACGTGCGCACCAGCGCAGTGTCGATAAGTACCTGGTTGGTGGCGCTGGCCTTCGTTCCCGTCATTGCCTGGGTGAACCTGAACCTGGTCCACTATCCCGGGGAAATCCGGGCCGCCGATAGCTTGTCCGATGCCGCGCTGCGCGGCATGCAGGTGCTCCCTGTGCGCCGTGGCTGGATTGCCGAGGTGTTTGCGCCACTGTATGCCTATGAGGCGGGAAAACTGTGGCTTGTGGTGCAGATGAGCCCGTCCCGCTGGCTGGCCATCCTGTTCAGCCTCGATGCCGCGTTGTTCAGCTTCATTCTGGCGCGGACAAGTGTCATCCTTACGGCATTCGTACAGTCCCTGGACGGGAGGAATGGCAGATGACACGGACAACCTTGCACAGTGATGCGCTGGAGCAGAATACCGATCCGCCGAGGAGCAGGCACCGGGCCGCGCCCCTGTTCTTCCGGGCGACCCTCCTGCTCCTGGCAGGCGCGGCCATGGTCCTGGCCACTGGCGGGCCGATCCGCGCTCCCCAGCCTGCCGCGCCAACTGTTTATGAAATACCGGCAACCGCCCTCGAAAGAATGCTCGGCAAGGCGGCCAGCCAGGCTCAGGCCGCCGCCACCCCGGGGATCAGTAGCCTTCTGGATACGGCGTATGCGCCAGCCTATGCGGCAATCCCCGTCTATGCCGACTTCCATTACACCCTGCGCGGGCAATACAGCGCGCTGGGAGCAGCCGTTGCCGGGACGCTGGACGACAGGCTGCACAACCACCTTTTCGATGGCCTGGAACAACGGTTGAACGGCGTGGCGCAGCTTCTCGACCAGCGCTATACCGAGACCTATCGCCATGTCCTGCAAGCGGAAGTCGACAGCGCCGTTCCACGACACAGCATGGCACTACCCCTGGGGGAGATGACGCAGGCCGTGCTGCAGGACGCCCAGGACAGGGCGAAGATTACCGTGCCGCTTGCCTCCGTTGCGGCGGTGGCCGCCGGCAGAGGCTTACCGAAGGCCCCTGCGCTGGCATTCACCAAAAGAATGGCCGCCAAGGGCACGGCCAAAGGGGCGGCAAGGGGAGCCGGCGTTGCCACCTGCGCCCTGAGCCTACCACTTGCCGTGGCCTGCGGCGCGGCAGCATGGGTCGCGACAGATGTCGCCTTCCTCTATATCGACGAATACTTCAACCGCGACGAGTTCGAGGCCGACCTGCGGGCCTTGCTCGACCAGGACAAGGCCGCCAAGCAACGCTTCTTCGAACAGATCCTGGAGGACAAGACAGCCGCAACGAAGATCGCCATGCAGGAGGTGATGAAGGACTTCACCCTGGATGAGCTGTCTTCAGTGCGTTCTGCTCTCGACTGAAAGCAGGCCGACAGGAGTCGACACAGAGAATATATGATGCCAGCGACGAAGCTATGTACGGGCTGATCCTGCTGTTGCATGTTTTTGGTGCGGTGATCTGGGCGGGCGGCCATATCGTGCTGTCAGTGATGATCCTGCCCGAGGTTATGCGCGAAAAATCACCGGAAAAATTGCTCGCCTTCGAGTCGAAGTTTGAAAAAATCGGCATGCCCGCGTTGATCGTGCAGATTGTCACCGGTGTTTTGCTGGCAAAAAATCTTCTCCCCAGCTTCAGCCAGTGGCTGGATTTCAGCAACCCCCTCACCCATGTCGTGGCGGCAAAGCTGTTGCTGCTGGCACTGACGCTGGCTCTGGCAGCGGATGCCAAGCTCCGGGTATTGCCCAATTTCAATGCCGCCAGGTTGAACGATATGGCGTGGCATATCATTCCCGTCACTCTCTTGTCGGTACTGTTGATCGTCGCTGGCGTATCGTTCAGGACAGGCTGGTTTTATTGACGGCGTGGCCCTTGCCCTGAGTGTCCTTGTCTTGAATTGTCGGCAATAACCTTTATCGACTATATTGGTCCATCCCGTCATTCCAGAAGATGAAGGACACAGCACCATGACATGCCTGCTAAAAGGTTTTGCCGCAATACTGGTCAGCTATCTGGCTGCATTTACGTTTTCCCCGGCAGGCGCGACGGCCATTGACGGCGATACGCCATGCCAACACCGCTTCATCTTCAGCTGGAATCATGATCAGATCTGCCCGCCCGAGCCCAGGGGCGGGACATCGACGGGGGTGCCGGTGACTCTCGACCAGCAGCCATCGCCACAATGGCGGGCACTTCGGGAAGAAGGGCTGAGCCGCTTCGAGCGCGACCGCCGCGCTATCCTTGCCATGGCCGGCCCTTACCGGGCAAGCTTCGAGTTTGTCGAAACCCTGGGCTTTGCTCCCAACTTTGCGCCTGCAGCGCCCTATCAAAGCTGGGGCACAGAATACATTTATATCGTCGAGGATTGGCAGGACTTCATAAGCCTTCAGCATGTGATGGTGATGTTCATGCAGGAGGGAGAAGAGATCAGCGGCCCCCACGTGATGAAACATTGGCGCCAGGACTGGCAGTACGAAAAGCCCTCCCTGCTTGCCTACGCGGGGAACGGCATCTGGCGCAAGCAGGCCTTGAGCCCGGAGCAGGCGGAGGGCACCTGGGCGCAGGCGGTGTATCAGGTGGACGATTCGCCGCGCTACGAATCCTACGGCGCCTGGGAGCACAACGGCAGCTTCTCCAGTTGGCGCAGCGCCCTCACCTGGCGGCCTCTGCCGCGCCGGGAATCCAGCGTGCGCGACGACTACGCGGTGCTGGAGGGCTACAACCGCCACACCATTCTGCCCGCGGGCTGGGTACAGGAGGAAGAAAACCTCAAGCTGCAACTGACACCAGAGGGGAAAAAGCAGGGCTACCTGGCGAAAGAGCTTGGCAACAACCGCTACCAGCGCATCGCTGGCTTCGATTTCAGCGCCGGGGACGAATACTGGCAAGAAACCGGCCCCTTCTGGCGGATCGTCAGGCAGCGCTGGACAGATATCATCGCCGGTAGCGACGGCTTTGCGGTGAAGAAGGAGGACGGAGATACGCCTCTTTTCATGGCGCTGTTCGAGCTGGCCGAGGATTTTCAGAGCGGTGAGTTGGATGAAGCTGCGGCGCGGGAAAAGATCGATGACACATTGGGCCGGTACCTGTTGCCGGCTGGGAGGCCATAGCCAGGCCGGTTACCGCAACTGTGCAAGGCGGCTGGAGAGGTTCTGCGCTAACCGCAAAAGATTCACCAAAGCCTTTGGCATTTTCACGCATTCGCGAGATGATTTTCCTGCCGCCAACGGATGTCGGCTGTTCATTGACAAAGCATGCACCGACAAGGAGGTTCGCCATGCCTAATACTATGCTGGATCGCGAGTTGTTCGAGGGATTTCAGGCATAGCCCGCAGGGCAGCTTGCATGGGTGTAGGAGCCCGGTCCCCGGGCGAATGCCTGGTGCTACGCCAGCCCGCTCGCCCGGGGACCGGGCTCCTACAGTGTTTCCGAGAGACTTTGAACAGGTTCTTACAACTGCATGTGATCGAGCTGCGCAAGCTCGACCGGCAGAAAGAGTCGTCAGGAACGCTGACGGACTGGATCACCTGGTTCAAACACTGGCGCGAGGACAGCATCATGAACGAGATTCACCACCCCCCGGTTCAGAAGGCGCAGGACCAGCTCAAGCGTCTGTCGGATGACGAGGAAACCCGCTGGCGCGCGCTGGCACGGGAGCGCGCCTTGCACGACGAAGCCAGCTTCCTGGCATCCGCACGCAGAGAGGGTTTGGCGGAAGGGCGAACGAAAGGCCGCGCTGAGCTACTGTCACGGCAGTTGACCCTGAAATTCGGCGAGTTGTCCGCCGAGATACAGCAGCGTCTCCAGCAAGCAGGCGAAGCGGAACTGGACATCTGGGCTGAGCGGGTTCTGTTTGCCGAAAGTATCGACGAGGTTTTTCGGTAAAGCTGCCGGTGGCCAAGCGGAGCTTGACCACCCCACTACTTCAAGCCTCCACAGTAGGGTGGTCAGCGCTTTCCTGGCCACCGATGTGCGGCTACCCGCTAGGCGCGCTTGTCGCTGATCTGCTTCTTGAGGGCCTCGTTCAGCCGGGTTTGCCAGCCGCTGCCGGTGGACCGGAAGTGCTCCACCACCTCGACATCCAGCCGGATGCTGATGCGCTCTTTCGTTGGCTCTTTCTGTGGTCCGCGCTCGCCCTGGCGCCGCAGCTTTGCCTGCAGGGACTTGGGTAGCTCGGTGACCGGCTTGGCGCGGCGGACGTCTTCGTCCGTCCACTCAGGATTGTCATGGTCGGGTGTTTCAGGGTTGCGCTTGCTCATAGCGTTTGACCTCGCGTTGATTGGCTTTGCGGAGGCTGATCACCCGGATGCCGTCGACGGTTTCGGTAAAAACCAGGGCGTGAAGCCTGCCGCTGATCAGCCCGAGAGCCCGGTAGCGGGTCTCTCCGTAATCGCGGCGGTCATCCTCAATGATCAGTGCCGTTTCAAAGTCGAATTCGGCGGCAGACTGGAACGATAGCCCACGTTCGCAAATGTTGAGCTGGTTTTTGTTGTCGTCGAATTCGATCTTCATAGCTCTATTGTATGCACAATAAAAGAAAGGTCAATATCTTTTTGTGCATACATGGAAGAGTGGGGGGAGGCCGTGCCGCAGTGCTGATCCGTTGGCCCTGAAATTCGGCGAGTTGAGGTTTGGTGAGGTTTGGGGTTGACCTGCCCGGGGATTTTCGGACCAGCTAAAACTTGAGAGGATGGCTTCCTGACAAGAGAGGAAGTCATGAAGAAGGGTCGTTTCAGCGAAGAACAAA
>Ga0265293_10012675_pt1 | contig 11123 bp, 5 predicted proteins | sample Munlanlewell138R_FD_192505 | JGI IMG/M metagenome (GOLD analysis project Ga0265293, IMG submission 192505) | Leachate microbial communities from a municipal landfill in Southern Ontario, Canada - Leachate well 138R | ecosystem: Engineered > Solid waste > Landfill > Unclassified | place: Canada... | reverse complement strand
GCTATAGATGAAACGTACCTGCTTACCCTTGCTACGAAGGGCTCGTACGACGAGCTCCACCGAGATGATCTCGCGGAAGTTCCCAATATGGACCGTACCGGAGGGGGTGATGCCGCTGGCACAGGTGTACAGCTCCTTCTCCCCCTTCTCACGGATAATCTTGTCGGCATAGATATCTGCCCAGTGTGTGGATACAATCTCTTGGCTCATGGCTGTCGATTATAGTGAAAGGACCCCTTCTCTTCAACTGTCGGTTGCCAAATCAAAGAGAGAGAGCGTATACTCATAGCATGAAACGCCTGCAGACCTTCTTCCTGATGATGCTTCTCACCCTCCCCCTCCTCGCCCAAGATCCCCCCCTCCAGCCGGGGAGTGTCATAGAGACCGGTATCGCGAGCTGGTACACCAGCGACAAGAGCGAGGCCATCACAGCCAACGGGGAGCGCTTTGACGAGAACAGCCTCTCCGCTGCCCACAAGAGCCTGAAGTTCGGCACCGTCGTGCGCGTGACGAACAAGACCAACAACAAGAGCGTCGATGTCAGGATCAACGACCGGGGCCCGTACGTCGACGGCAGAATCATCGACCTCACCCCCAATGCAGCAAGTCAGATCGATATGCTCAAGACTGGCATCGCTCCGGTAGAGCTGATCCTGCTCTTCGAGCCCGAGGTCCCCGAATCCAAGTACGACCGAGCCGGCGACACCGGCTGGTACCAGATCCAGGTCGGCGCGTTCGCATCCACACTGACTGCTTACGCCCAGTACGAACGACTCTACAACGCCGGCCTCAAGCCGTGGGCCGAGGTCCTCGATACCGGTGCCGTGCGCCTCACGGCACGCTGGATCCCGGCCTACCAGCTTGACCGCACGATGAAGGCCCTCACCGCCCTCGGCTTTGCCGAGAAGGATGTACTGAAGAAGAGCGAAGCGAATCCCTATCGCTGACGATCGGAGCGTACGGCATTACCTATTCTTTACATTCTCGGCGATATCCGATAGATTACTACCTGTTTCCAGGGCCCATAGCTCAGTTGGTTAGAGCAGCAGACTCATAATCTGTGGGTCGAAGGTTCAAGTCCTTCTGGGCCCAAAAATATCCTCTCCAGTTTGTTCAACAATGGGAAATTGATTGCTGCCCGATTCTACCAAAGAATTAGCCCTTCTATGCAACTTCCCATACATACACCGATGATGAAAGCTAATAGAAAGATGGCAGACCCAATCACATGGCCTTCTATTAACGCTTAAATAATCTGAAAATCAGTAATTTTCTTTGTTGTTCCGAGTAAATTAATTAACAAAACCCATTGCCTTGCTTTATGTTGATGTTTTTTCGTCTGGATATAGTGTTGAATCTTTCTTCTTCTACTATCTGTCAGTTTATCACAAGAATAAAAAGTCAAGCCAATTTGATTATCGTTTGAGAGCATCGAGAAGTCTGATTCTCCATTTCTACGACTTTTCTTTATCAACAACATCGCATTATGTGTAATCAATTGTTGCGTCTCGCCTGAAAGGCCCTGTAAAGCAATACCAACTTCTAGCCAACCTTTTTTATTAGACTGGGTCAATTCTTCAATTAATATCAAAACAAATGGATTTACTAATAATTTTGGTTTCTTTTTTTCATCAAGCATGTTGAAATAATAGATATCAAGAGAATTTGAAAAATCAGTTATATCAATAAAATCATATTTTTCAAAACTGTCAAAAACCAATCCTTGACTAATAAAGGTTGAAAACAAATCAATCTCATCATGCGCTCTAATCTTACCTAAACCAACCACTTTCTGTCTTCGATCTAAATAAAGGAAGAATTCAATTGGGCCTCTTAAGATATCCGTGATTATTGACAAATCATATAGAGACATAGTAATAACGCTGGGGGATATATCTTTGTTAACAATTTTTTGTATATTCGCTGTGATAATATCAAGGTTTTCAAGCGTAATTGACAGCATATACGCATTCTTCTGTTCTTTTTTTGATACGATAATCACTTCATCAACACCAACAAATTCCACATACTCACTCGCCCCATAGTAATCATATACACGATTACATTGGTCATGAGCATCAAGCACGATATCTTGGATGTCACGCTTTAACCTGTGTGACTTGCCTTCTCGAGCAGGTGGTGTAAAATTCCCAGACTTCACTTCTACAAAGAGAACAAAAGAATCGATATAGAACAGGGCATCTAGCTCATACCAGATATCTTCTATTTTGTATTTCAGATTTTTACCAACATTTGCGGTTGGCATCAATCTGACCAGCCTTTCAACTACCATGTTCTCTACAATTTTCCCTTTATTCTTTAAATAGCGATCTCTTAGTATTCTATTTTCATAAATGAATTTTTCTACTATTTCCTTGATATGCCTTAAAAGGCTATCTGGATTTGGGCAAAAGTATACATTGCCACTCTTAATGAGAGGTTTGGTATGCAGTGGATTATTCAGCCGCGGAAGCAGGTCATTATTATTAGAGGAGGAAATACTGAGGTGCTCGATCAAACAACACATCTCCTTGTGATGTTCATCATGAAAAAAAGATGCTATATCAATCATCGAAAAATCAAAAGACAATTGCTCCCCTTCGTGGTGTTCATTGATACGATACTGCATATAGTAAAGAAGAGCCTCGTGTAAGCAAAATATGAACTCAAGATGAAATCCATTAGAATAATAGAACTCTTCAGAGATAGGGCTGAAAAGTTGCAGGTAGATATCTGCGTGTATATCATAATACAAAGAACGCTCAACAAGAAGATTATCGATTTTCACCTCTCTTCCCAACTCTAATGTGAGAGGTGAAAGATAATTCAGTGCGGTAATTAATAGATATATGTCTTGTATTAGGGCAACTATCTCAATAATAGTTCCTTGACTAGGCGGTTCGTTTAGACTCTTAGCTTTGGTAGTGAGATATATGTCTGCGACATAGTTAGAGATCAATGGTTCGTCTGTGGTAATGTTCCTGATGTCACTAACAAGCTCCATTTCATGTTTGAACAGATATATTAGAACAAATTTAAAATCATATCTTCTAAGATATCCACGAAGTTTCTCAACATTAGCGTCAAGTCTCTGCTTGAACTCTAGATCGTCTGGATTGGAATCTATCGTTGCAGAATTAGTCCCAAGTGAAATATTGTCTTTCATACTATTTTCCTACGTATAAAACCATGAATCGATCTATCTCCTTCATATTGTCAATCCGAATAACAACTCCTCACTTTGTGTGGGGTCTGCACTAAATCGGGGTCAACCATCAACACAAGAAATGAACCTGAACCGAAAGCAGATTACCTTTGAATGACAAAAACCCCAGATTACAATAGCCTAAAAAGTCAGAGAGTATCCTATTTTGAATATTTTGCTCCATACAATTGCTCGTAAGTTGAGATCATGAATTCAACTACTGTGATTGCTGACCCCACTGCAAGTCGAGCATACCTAGAAGGTAAATGCAGGAACGTATTCGGTCTACCATGCCCATCGCCAAATTTATTTCTGAGCTCAGCCATATTCTTTACTATATTAACATTACTGCCCAGGATATTCCTGGAAAGAACATTTGCCTCAGTATCCCGTTTAAGGCTATCCTTCTTAGATGATAACCCTATTTGCTCGCATGTCATGTTAAACAATTTTGGCAAATCAGTTTTATCTGTATAAGTTGTATTGAGAATATCCAAGAGGCTTTTACAAGTAGTTTCTATTAGTTCTTTCGCCTTTCCTATTGCAACATATGGGTTGGTTTCAACTGATCCTTCCATCATGGAAATTTGATTTCTTACATACTCACCATCAAGAAATCCTGCGATTCTCAATAGCGATTCTTCTCGATAATCCTGCCCTAATGCAATTGGCATCCATGAGAAAACCTCATGGCCCGAAATTTGTCGCTGTGCTATCAGTTTATAACCATCCATGTGAAGATATTCATTTATCTTTCTTAAAAAAACTTCCCAGGGTTCAGCACTCTTTCTTATTGCTGGGTGAAAGATGGTACATATAAATTCTAAAAATACCTCATCCTCACAACCCATTAGATTAAACCGATCATCCGTTAATAACCAATCAGGGGGCCAATCATCGTTACGAATGGTATGCTGGATAATATCTTCTCTTGCCGTCTTATAACGAGAATCTTGGGAACTTAATTGGTCAAGAGGAAATACACGTTCAAGAAATGAAATCTCATCTATACGCCCATAGAGAGACATTCGCAGTATCTCTTCTTTACCAGTTTGATTGGATGAAGACAAACCTCCATCAAGTACAATTCCCGTCTCGAACATATCGAAGATGTTACTTCTTGTTACTTCACTAATCTTTTTCATATCTTACCCTTATCTTGTTCTTACTGGGTTCTCTCGATTTAACTTTTCATAGTTTTTGGCTGAGATATTTTTTGTGTATAACCCCCAGAACAAGCTTTACTGCATCCTTTGCCATCATACCATCACTCCATCATCGCCTTTATCAATGCATCCCGTGCATCCGAATAGAACTGGATATCCACTTTCGTCGCCATTTCATCGGAGAGATCAATGAGCTGTCTTCTGCTGGAGACCGGCATCAAAATGGAAGTTGCCTGCTTTTCCACTGCAATCTCGACAATGGAGATAGGCTTATGAACCGGTTCGATGGATCCGCCAAGATTTATCTCTCCCACAATCACCAAGCCTCCACGAAGGCTTTTCTTTAGAAGGGATGTCGCCAGCGCGATAAGCGCTGCGACACCCAGCTTTGACCCGGATCTTGCCGTGTCAAAAGCTCGAAGCTGTACCGAATACTCATGATGCCTGGGGTCCCTGTCACCAACAAGGCTAGTAGCCCGTGCATACAAATTCTGCTCCGCATAGCTGACACTCTCCCTGAACGATTGAGGAGTAGGCTTGTTCAGAATCTTTACCCCGCTTCCAGGCCCCTCGGTGACTTCGATGCGGTATAACCCAGGATTCTCTTGGCCATCACCAGGGCTGATGGTCCACACTTGTCCAGGCTCGAGAGGATCGTTGCCGATTCCGGCGCCGCTTTGCAGCTCCGGGGTGCTGACAAACTTCTCTACCCCCTCTTCACCCATCACATAGCTGAAATGAGTGTTACGGAATTCAGCTGCCCCGATACGTTTCTGCTGCTCCTTCACCCTTCTCCGTGATTCCATTGCGATTCGGACAGCCCATTCGATGTCCTCATCAGGAACTTCATCGGTGAAGGAGGGGTAGAGGAGCTTGAGCAAGCCGCTGACCGTCTTGTTCACTGCGTTGGTGTCTCGACCAGACAGCGCTCCTCCATAATAGACTCGGTTCTGCAAGACCGAAATCCTGCTCTGGTTCCTGAGCTTACTCCAACACTCTGAGAGGAAGTCACTGACCAAGCCAAAGTGGTCGGTCAGCCAATCTTTGCTGATCTTGGGGACATCCCAACCAGGGAGATAGGTATGGATCCGATCCATGAATGCCGTATCATCACGCATCTCAGGGGGAAGAGGTCCAAACAAGTGCCCTATTCTCTGCTGTTGCTCAACATCGACATCGAAGTTGCCCACCATAACGACCGAGCCATCCGCCCTGATGCTCTCCTTGCCTCTACTGAACTCGCCCGACTCCATGTAACCCTTGAGGATATTCACCCCGTCTTTTTGATCGAATGAAACCCCGGACACCTCATCGAAACACACCACATCATACTGGCACACAAGACCGCGCTGGCCGTTTGAGTTGTTCACGAACATCTTGGCGACGGTGGCCTTCCCCCCGCTGATCAAGTGGGCATATGGAGAGATCTGCTGGAACAAGTGGCTCTTCCCGGTACCCCGAGGACCCAACTCAACCATGTTGTAATTGCGCTCGACAAACGGCACCATTCTCAATAGCATCGCATTCTTCTGCCGTTCATCGAGGTTCTCAGGATCAATGCCGATGGAGCGGAGCATCAGAATTTTCCACTCGTCGGTGGTGAAATTTTTCCTTGCGGCGGCCAACACCTCAAGGGCATCCAACTTGGAGAGCTGGATTTCGCGAATAGCCTCGATGCCAAACGGTCGACCACCTCTCTCCAAGGCGATGGCACCATCATACGAGAGGGTAATCTCCGCGTAGAACCCACCGGTCAGCATTCTCTCGTGCCTATCGACGAACTCCGAGCTGATCCTCACATCATTGAGCATAAGGCTGGGAAGCGTGGCGACAAACGAGTCGGTTTTTGCGTCAAGGCGGGCGGTTATGATATCTATGAGCCTGACACTTCCCTCTTCCTTTGCCCGCTTCTTGAACAGCTCGGTATCGGTAGGCTTGACTGTCTTGGCCTGAAGCTGGCGTTGGACAATATCCAGACCTTCCTCGATCTCAGACTCATTGGTGCTGGCACAGTACCGACCAAGCAAGAATTCAACCACATAGGTAGGAACAGGAAACTGTCTACTGAATGTCCTCACCAAATCTTTCCTGACCAAGTACCCATCCAGGACTTCAATAGCCTTTTTATCGATTGTGTCCAGTTCCATTCCCCATCACCCTCCAATTATCGTATCCATCTGATAGACGACCGTGTTGTTTGCATCCAACAGCAACAATGAAGCAGCCCTTCCATCCAAATCCTCATCTTCTACGACCACTGAGGTGATACCATCATCTCTGAACGGTTTCGTCTCCAACACAACAGATGTTGAAGCAAGGCCGGGCTCAAGTCGGATATCAACGAATAAACCGAAGAAGTCCCCATCGGATGCTACATTGCATCGCAGACCTCTCCAAGTAAGATTGAGTGTGCCTTTGAATACATCAGTGGACGGCGTACCACTCTTGACGATCATTTGCAGGGTCAAGCACTCCTGAAGGCTCAATCCCCCGTGCTGGTACTCCTCACCTGCCCTATAGCAGCTGATGCCCGGGGCTAGCGCAACATCCCATGCAGTATCCCAATACCAAGGGTAGACCATCTGCCCTGACTCTGCTCCACTCTTAATCGACGCGCATCTCCCACTCTGAGTCTCCGTCAAGTAGGAGGGAAGGTCTGCCTTGGGCAACCCACCAGGGAGTAGAATCCACCCGTGGTCGGTAACGATCCTGATCGTGCTCCATCCTGCTTCACTGAGAGCCATTACTCGTCCCTGGATCTCTTTGAGCAAAGGTTCGATATGAAGGGCAAGCCTCCATCCCCGGTCGTGTCCTTCATGGTCAAGGTTCCCGACCTCACACCACGCTCGCCCCTTCACATCGCCGGTAGCCTGCTTCTCCAAGATTTGCCAGCCAGAATCAAGCAGCAGCTTGCGCAGATGGTACCCGCCTTTGAGAGAATAACCGGTGCCAACTACACCGGGAACGAATTCCTTTGGGTCACCGGACCCGTCGAGCATTGAGGCGACCGGGCTTACCGCCGCTTTCCCTGAAATGGTATTGCTTGGTAGCGTTGTCCAGAAGGGGTGCTCTTCTGTGTCCAAGCCCTCACGCTCAAGTAGCTCCTTCAAACGTTTTGCCGTGTCGTAGCGCAGCCCATCAACAAACACAAGGCATGTCCCATCACTGTATTTAAATTCAAGCTGCTTGCCTCGATCACCCGGGTATCCAGACTTGCGCACCAGTGTCTGTAGCTTGGTCGCGGCATTCACCAACCAAGGGGCGTATATCGCCTGCACGACCGAAGAAATAACAGTGTGCATCTCATCCGATACCGGTACAGCGAATGCAGCGAGCATTGCCGCATCCGCCTTCCAGCCGGTTATCCGATATGCTTCCTCTAAGTCTTTCAGTGTAGCAGACGGTAGCTCTTGCTCTGTCAATGTCGCCAACCGGGACAAATGCTTGAGAATCAGAGCCAGTGGAGCATCTCCCAACTCTGCCCATACAAGCCCTCTTCTCGCCCCATGCTTCTCTTCAAGTTTCAGAACCCCGGATCGTGCAACATGAGGGCTCTGGCCTGCACATTTCATTGATAATTGGCTCAGGAGATCCTTCTCTTCCGACTCGTTCCACTGTGGCCATCCATCCGCAGCTTCAATTTCCGTAAACAAATCGAACGCAGGCGGCTGTGCTTTCCTGATCTGGTCAGGAATTGAAGGATACCTGGACGCAGCTTCACGATATCGATCCCATACGGTGATCCAAGGACCCTGATGATTAGCCAACAGTCGGGCAGCCTCGATTGGGCCTGCCTTCTCTGGATTGAAAGCAAACTGCGAGATGCAGATCTCGATGAATGCTTTCCAGGCATTCTCATCTCTGGATAACCTGAACCGTTCAGCATCATCCAACCACAGGAGAATATCTTTCGGCACGTCCTTACCGCTTACCAATTCATTGAAGAAGTCCTTCTCTAATCGCCTTCCATGAAGCGATTCCACCTCTTCATCAAGGAGCCGGGTCATCGCCAACATGAGGGCATTCTTCGTCTCATTGTCTTGGGCGATATCCAATCCCACCCCTCCTTGAAGGGAAACAAGGAAGGCAAACAGAGTCCAATCCCTTGCGTTCAATTGTGACCAAAACACCCCACGATATTGCAACTCTGCGATGGCTTTCAGATTGTCGGGACAGCTTTCGACTGCCCGAAGCTCCTGCCTGCTCACTCCGGGAAGATAAAGTATGGGGACATGACCATCAACAAGCGGGGTCTGCAGATCAAAACCCGAGACGGCACAACGTAGCCAGATAGCGGGCCCTTCACGCTTGGAAACATCATAATTGCCCAGAGTCAACAACTCAGGAAGTGCATCCCGCAGCAGCGGAAGGGAAGCCTCCCATTGCCGATCCTTATCAGGCCAGAGGATGCAGAAAGGAGCAACCTGGATTTCGGGGTTGTAGATTGCCGCGTCCCGTATAGCTTTTTGCAGGGCATCTAATACTCTCATCGTGTTCCCCCCGCCTTCCGTGCATGCATCTTCTCTTCCAAAGAGAGATGATGATCATTGATCCGATTCCCCTTCTTGCCACCATAGAGCGGTCCCAGATCATACCAAGGTGCAGTTTCGACATCCTGGCCTCTATCCTTGCCCCATTTGATGTTTGGTTTATCGCGAAGAACTCCAGCATCTTTCTTTCCAATATCAAGAACACTCATAAATGGCCTGATATTGAGCCTCACCCCATCATTCAGGTCAGGATTCCAACCAATAGGTTGTTCTTCAAGGCTCTTCCATCGAACGAAGATATCATACGGCTCCTCCCCTTTCAGGATGAGCTCCAACCTTAGGAAGAGCGCCTGAGCAGCCGAGAGCCGCTCCCTGGCTCCTTCAACATTACTGGCCACATCAGTTTTTTGGCGCTGGATCCAATCTCCCAAATAGGAATAGATCAACGACTCAAGCTTCTTGTAGTCAAGCTTGTGATAGTTCACCAATGCGGAGAAACCATCAGGCAACCCATCCCACACCTGCCAAATGAACGGACGATCATTGAACAATTTGCAGTGTTGGATAAAGAATTTATCCCTAAGCCAATTTTCCAAAGTCTTTCCAACCGCATCAGTGTTACGAAGAAGCATAGAGAGCGTATCATCGGTCCAGACATCACCATAGGAAGCCGCCAGCATCTTCAAGAGACGATCAGAAGCGGAGAACTCGCCTCCCACAGAAGGAATGCAGATAATGCCATCATCATCAGCAAACGGCAGCAAAGATTCACAACTCGAAACCAACGCTCGTTGTTCGACAGAAAGCTTCATCTCTTTATCAAGCTCTGCCGGCCATCGATACCCAAGCAAACGGGCAACCGCTACATGCAATACGGTAGAATCAAAACGAATCGGACCAAACTCAGTACATTTCTCAGACTCATCCCACACAACAGATTTACAGGGATGCCCGTGGAATATCCATTGGGTAGGATCATCAGAGAAAGGCAGGGGAAGACCATTGGGATACTTCTCTTCAGCCACCTTAGTCCAGCGTTCCAGATCAAAAGGGACCTTAACGAGAGTAGCATTGGTGACATTCAATTTCTGATCAATACGACGCACAGCTTCGTTGTATTCTGGGGAAGAACAGTAACACCAGATGGCAGCCAAATTTCTATTTTTTGGAATGAGCACTGCAACATTCTGGTGGAATCTATTGCTTGAGTATAAATAGGGAGCTATTTGGCCCATTCGATGAATTATGATGCCTTGTTTCCCTACTGCACTTACTCCTTGCATAGCCCTTGCGGAGAGGGATTGATGAAGCCTCCCTTCCGTTTTTTCCCATCGTATCAGATTAGTTTGACCACAATGGTAGTCTAGCTGAGCAGGAGTGACTTGTAAATACTCCCAGATATCGTGGTTGATCTGTTGAAATTCCCACACATAACAGAGAAACATAGGATCATCCCCAGTTTGAATACCAACAAGACTATCAGAATATACGGATAGCAATTCTTCACTCTCAGAGTTATCAATTGCAATCCTAGCATCGGGGTTGTCCAACTGCTCTTCCTGCCCCACTCGTTTGATCTCATCTTCAATCAATCCCCTTGCCTTCTCTTCAACTGTCTTGGGTACAGAGACGTCGATACCACTGATTAAGTGCTTCCCATTTCTTGCAACCTCGTTACTGGCCATAAAGAGCTGTACATTAAAGTCCCACATAGGAGTTTGGAAAGATTTGGCTCCTAATCTTCCTATCAGGTTAAACGTCCTTTCCTTCAGCATCGTCTCTCGGAAAGCTTTATAGGAAGTCAGAAACAGCCAGTTCTGTGGAAGGACTACAGTAGTAGTACCTCCAGTTGAGCAGAACTGCAAACAACGATCTAGGAAGACTGTGGCAAGATCATTCTTTGCTTCATTGTGGTATTTCTCGCAATAGTCCCTCAGCTCCTGCTCTTGCTTGCCTCGTGCCAGATACGGCACATTCGTTGCCACCAAATGATATCTGCCCACAAGCAAACTTGCTGCCTTCGCTAATCCTTGGGCTATAATACCAACTTCGTTAAACTCCTCCTCTTGGTTCTTTCTGAGCACCATATCCAAAAGAGGTCCGACCTCCCCCCAGTCGAGGGCGAAGAGTTCATCTTGATAGATTGAACCCTTTGGATCGATCAGGCTTCCCAAGATGGGGGCTTGTTGGAAGCGGTCTTTCAATTCATCCAGTGCGTTGTAGAGATCATTATTGCCGTTGGCAAGTTTTCGCAATTGGTCA
>Ga0265293_10012672_pt1 | contig 11124 bp, 10 predicted proteins | sample Munlanlewell138R_FD_192505 | JGI IMG/M metagenome (GOLD analysis project Ga0265293, IMG submission 192505) | Leachate microbial communities from a municipal landfill in Southern Ontario, Canada - Leachate well 138R | ecosystem: Engineered > Solid waste > Landfill > Unclassified | place: Canada... | reverse complement strand
GAAACAGTCCTATTTTTAAAAGCCATTTGTAAAACTGAACATTACTAAATTGTATTCTGTAACATGGTTTTTGCGCCAAAGTATCATTTTTAGATTGAACAATCTTAGCTTTCAATTTAAGGCATTTTTTAAATGTCTTTAATAATTGAACATCTGAGGGCCTCATGGTTATATGTCGATTGTCTTTACTCAAATTTCCATCAGTAGTTAACAAGCCAATAATATAGGCTAACTTAGATGTCCAATTAAAATTTTTTTCTGGTAATTTGCGTTGAGGCATAAACGATGAGGCTAATAAGTGGGGATGAAGGGATTTGAACCCTTACGGCCTTGCGGCCAGCAGTTTTTGAGACTGCACTGTCTACCAAATTCCAGCACATCCCCTCGTTTTGGGTAAGGTGAGAAATAATATATTTTTAAGCAACGCAAGGAGGTTTCTAATTTTAGTATACATTATATAGTATCTAAGATTCAACCTTTATAGAAATAAATAGAAAAAATTATTAATTTATTGTATAATAAATATTAAGTTTCATAATCATATTTTTATGTCAGAAATTATTGCTATTTGTAATCAGAAAGGAGGAGTTGGTAAGACTACAACAACGATAAGTTTAGGAGCTTATCTAGCTGCTTTTGGTAGAAAAGTTTTATTAGTAGATTTTGATGCTCAGTCTAATACAACGTCTGGTTTAGGGTTTGATTATAAAAAATTAAAAAAAACAGTTTATAATACTTTAGTTTTAAATGATTCTCCCCAAGAGACTATCTATAAAACTTCTGTCTTTGGTCTTCATCTTTTGCCAGCTTCACCTGATCTAATTGGTGCTCAAGTAGAATTAAATCATTTTGACAATAAAGAATTTAGATTAGCTCAAATTCTTTCTTCAATTGCTCAGTATTATAACTATATCTTGATTGATTTACCTCCTTCTTTAGGTGTTTTAACAATAAATGGTTTAGTTGCTGCAAATCAAGTTTTAATTCCTATTCAGGCAGAATATTATGCTTTGGAAGGTTTGTCTCAATTAATAACCACAATAGACTTGATTAGAAGAAATTTAGAAAAAGATTTACATATATTAGGAGCAATTTTGACTTTATATGACAAAAGGAATAGATTAGACAGGATGGTTGCTAAACATCTTAGGAGAAATTTTCCTGGTTATGTTTTTGATATAACAATTCCAAGAAATATCAGTTTAGCTGAGGCACCTAGTTTTGGAAAGCCAATTATTCAATACAATCCTTATTCTGAAGGGGCTCGAGCTTATCAACAATTAGCCAAAGAATTAATTCAAAAAGTAGAATTTTCCAACAATAATTTAAAAGATAATAATTAAATTCCTATGGAAGAACAAAATTTTTTAGGACAAGGAATGAGTGCTTTAGTTCCTCCAAGAAGTCAGTCTTCGAATCAGTCTATAAAAAACGATAGCTTTTTTAGTGATAGCGATTCTAAAGAAATAGACGACGACGCATTAGAGGAAAAAATTAGTGAAAAAATTAATAATAGTTTTTCTAATTTTTCTCAAGAGATGGTATCTCCTGTAAATTCTATAAAACAAGAATTTCAAAAAGATTTTCAGCCAAATCGTTCAAATGAAGATTTAAAGAAACCAGATAGTTTTCTAGAAGTAGAAAAAGAAACGGGAACAGAAATGAATAAAGAAGAAGAAGAAAGGCTTTCTGGAATTAAAAAAAATCTTTTAGAAGAAAAGATTTTTAATATTGAAACAGAAAAAATAAAATCTAATTCTCAGCAACCTCGAAAAATCTTTTCAGAAGAAACCATTAAGGAATTAGCTGATTCTATTAGAGAATATGGAATTTTAGAGCCCTTAGTTGTTGTTAGAACAGAAAAAGACACAATAGCAGGAGCAGAAGTTGAGTATGAATTAATTGCAGGAGAAAGAAGGCTAATGGCAGCAAAAAGTTTAGGTTTGCCAACAGTTCCTGTTATTATTAGAAAGCCAATTGAGGAACAAAAAAAACTAGAGTTAGCCTTAATAGAAAATATTCAACGAGAAGATTTAACACCAATTTCTAAGGCAAGAGCTTTTGCTCGTTTAATTAATGATTTTGGTTTAACCCAGCAATCTTTAGCAGAGAGAATAGGAAAAAGTAGGGAATCAATAGCAAATATTTTGCGTTTATTACAATTATCTCATGAAACACAAGTGGCTTTAGAGCAAGGAAGAATTAATGAAGGTCATGCTAGAGCAATTCTTTTGTTTAATAACTCGGAGAGAAGAAGAATCTTTTTAAGAGAGATTTTAGCTAAAAATCTTTCAGGGCGTGAAGCATTAGAATTGGCTCAACATTATTTAAATCTTAATACAAAGAAAGATTCAACAGGAAGAAGACGTAATCTCTCTTTGGATCCTCAGGATTTAGAATTAAAAGAAAAACTAGAGGATCTTTTGCAAACTCCCGTTCTTATTAAAAAAAAGGGGAATCAGGGAGCAATTGAAATTAAGTTTTTCTCTCAGCAAGACTTAGATAAAATTTTAAACAAAATCTTTCCCCTTTAAAGCATCCTGGATTCTTTTACGAGTTTCATTCATTTTTACAAATTCTAACCAAGAAGAGGAAGGTTTCTTTTTTTTCTTGACTACAATTTCCACTACTTCTCCAGATTTTAATTTATAGCTTAGAGGAACTAATTTTCCATTAGCTTGGGCTCCAGCTGCTTGATTTCCTATATCGGTGTGAATTTGATAAGCAAAATCAATTGGAGTAGCACCATCAGGAAGATCAATGATATCACCCTTTGGAGTAAGAACGAATATTCTATCTTTAAAAAAATCTACTTTTAAGGCATCTAAAAATTTTTCAGATTTATAAAAAGTTTTTTGCCATTGTCTCAATTGATTAATCCAATAAAAATTTTTAGGAGGAGAGAATTTCTTCTTCCTTTTTTTATATCCATCAGTTTTTTTTAGTGAGCTATAAATCCAATGAGCGGCAATACCCCATTCAGCTTCTTCATCCATTTGAGGTGTTCTAATTTGGATTTCTACAATATGTCCATCTTTAGCAAAAACAGTGGTATGAAGACTTTGGTATCCATTGGGCTTAGGAAGAGCGATATAATCTTTAAAACGACCAGGAACAGGTTTCCACATTTGGTGTATAAATCCTAGGGCAGCATAGCATTCTTCGATATTATTCATAATTATTCTCATGGCGACTAAATCATGAATTCTTCTAATATCCATTTCTTCTTTTTGTAGCTTTCGCCAGACACTGTATAAATGTTTAGTACGAAATTTTATTTCTTTTGGATGTAAATTATTTTCTTCTAATTTTTCTCTTGTTAATGGTACTAATTCATTTAAATAATTTTTTTGTTCCTCTCTTCTTTTGCCCAAGATTTTGCGAGTTAACTTATATTCTTCAGGAAAAACATAAGGAAAAGCAAGGTCTTCTAGTTGGGAAGCAATGTCAGTCATTCCGAGCCTGTAAGCTAAAGGGGCAAGGATTTCTAGTGTTTCTAATGATTTTTTAATTTGTTTTTGAGGGCTTAATGACCATAAGGTCTTCATGTTGTCTAAACGATCAGCTAATTTAATAATAATAATTCTTAGATCTTTGGCCATTGCTAAGATCATGTTTCTAAAATTTTCTTTTTCTGTAATAGTGTCTTCTTGTTCTTTATATTTTATTTTATTTACTTTAGTCAAGCCACTAACTAAAAAAGCAACTTCCTCATTAAATTCATTTTTAATTTTTGAGATAGGGACTTGGCAATCTTCAGCAACATCATGAAGAACGCTAGCGATAACAGCGTTAACGCCTAATTTCATTTGACTAATAGTTAAAGCCACTCTTAAAGGGTGATTAATAAATAATTCTCCGGTTTGTCTTTTTTGATCTGAATGGGCTTGCTCTGCAAAATCAAAAGATTTTTCTAGTAAATATATTTCTTTTTCAGCAAGAGTACTATTCAGGCTCTGAATTATTTTCTTTTTTAATTTTTTCATAATTACAGTTGCGATTAGAGCATTTAATTTTTGTCTTTGTTTCTACAAGAGGTTTGCCACATAGAGGACACTTCTCACCAGTGGGTTTATAAGATGAAGCAAAGTCACATTCAGGCCAACGAGAGCAGGCATAAAACATTTGACCTCTTTTATTTCTTTTTTTAATAATATCTCCTTTACCGCATTGAGGGCATTTCATTAATATATTGTCGCTGATAGGTTTAGTGAAGGAGCATTCAGGCCATTTAGAGCAAGCAAGGAATTTACCAAATCTGCCTAATTTTAGGACTAATTTGCTACCGCATTTTGGACATATTTCATCAGTCTCAACAACAGGAGCTAAGTCTTCTTTTGAAACTTCTTCATATTTTTTTTCTAAGTTAGTTGCAAAAGGTTCATAAAATTCTTTTACTGTGTCAGTCCAATTTAATTTTCCTTCAGCAATATTATCTAATTTTTCTTCAATTTTAGATGTAAATTTATAATCTACAATGTTGGGAAAATGTTTTATTAAGACATTATTAACTAATGTGCCAATTTCTGTAGGAATGAAAGATTTTCCCTTGTCCCTAGAAACATATCCTCTTTGTTCAAGAACAGATATGATTGCAGCATAGGTTGAAGGTCTGCCAATACCAAAGCTTTCTAAGGTTTTTACTAAAGAAGCGTCGTTATATCGAGGAGGCGGTTGAGTTAAATGTTCTTTTGAAGTAATTTTTACAACTTTCATTTCTTCGTTAAGGGATAAGTTAGGTTTTTCTTGGAGATTTGATGGTTTAGAATAAGGGTAAACACGGAAAAACCCATCAAAATCTAGATGATAAAAATTGTTTCTAAATAAATATTTATTTTTTTCAGTTTGGCATTCAGTTGTAATTGAGGTTTTTTCTAAGATAGCTGATGGCATTTGACTTGCTAGAAACCTAGCCCAAATTAGGGTGTATAATGATAATTCGTCTTTTGTTAAATATTTTTTTACTTTTTCAGGGGTATAAAAAGGGTCAGTACAACGAATTGCTTCATGAGCTTCTTGAGTTAGGCGAGATCTTTTTTTAAATATTCTTGGTTGAGCTAATGTATATTCTGATCCAAAATTATCTTTTAAAAAATTATGGGCAGCTTTTAAGGCTACAGGAGAAATATTAATTGAATCTGTTCTCATGTATGTAATTAAACCTACCGAACCTTTTCCTAGGTTTTTCCCTTCATAAAGTGACTGCGCTAGGTACATTGTTTTTTTAGCAGAAAAATGAAGTATTTGCCAAGAAGATTGTTGTAATGTGCTAGTGGTAAAAGGAGCGGCTGAATGACGTTGTACTTTTTTTGTTTCTAAATTTGAAATAAGGGCATTTTTATCTTCTAAATCTTTTTTGATTTTTGAAACTTCTTCTTTAGATTTAATGCCGGGTTTTGGTAGTGGCTTATCATTAATCTTATATAGCTCAGCTTCAATAGCTTTGTTTTCTGTTTGTTTATTTTTTTCTTTTTTATTCAAGTCTTGCTTTATTAAAGAAGCAATAATGGTGTAATATTTTTCTTCTTTAAAAGATTCTCTTTCTTTTTCTCTTTCGACTATTAATCTTAAAGCAGGAGATTGGACTCTTCCAGCAGATAATCCACGGAATATTTTTTTCCACAGAAAAGGAGATAGCTTATACCCAACAAGTCGATCTAGTATCCTTCTTGCTTGCTGTGCATCTACTAAATTTAAATTAATATTTCGAGGGTTTTTAAGGGCTTCTTCAATTGCTGTTTTAGTTATTTCATGAAAAACAATTCTTTTTGTAACTTCTTTTTGAAGATCAAGAGCTTCAGTTAAATGAAAGGCGATAGCTTCTCCTTCCCGATCTTCATCAGTAGCTAAAATAATATCTTTATTTTTTTTGCGAAGTTTTTTTAATTGATTTACAGTTTTTCTAGCTTTAACAGGAATAATATATTGGGGGGTAAAATTATTTTCTAAATCAATACCTAACTTTGATTTAGGTAAATCACGTATATGACCATAGCAAGCAACTACTTCAAAATCTTTTCCTAAAAAACTAGAAATTGTTTTTGCTTTAGCTGGTGACTCTACGATAACTAAACTCATGAATTTTTTATTAATTTTATTGGTTTTAACTCTTCTAAAATATCTTCAATTTGGGAAACTAATTTTGCCCCTTGTTTAATTAGATTGTGAGTGCCAGAAGAGTTTTTGTTAAAAATTGAACCAGGAGTGGCAAATATTTCTCGATTTTGCTCTAAAGCAAATCTTGCTGTGATTAGAGCCCCGCTTTTTTCAGGAGCTTCAATTACAATTGTAGCTAAACAGAGTCCACTGATTATTCTATTTCGCCAAGGAAAGTATTGTTTTAGGGCAGGAGCCCTTAATGAATATTCAGAAATTAAAGCACCATTTTTTGTTATTTCTTGAGCTAATTTTCTATTAGTTAGAGGAAAAATATTTTTAATACCAGAACCAAGAATAGCAATTGTTTTTCCTTTGTTTTCTAAGGCGGTTTTATGAGCGATAGTGTCGACTCCGTTTGCTAATCCACTAACAATTACAAAATTATATTTTGTTAACTCTTGAACAATTTTTTCTGTTACTAATTTACCATAAGGGCTTACTTTCCTGGTGCCAACGATGGCGATAAATGGTTGTTGAATTGGGATGTCTCCTTTGATATAAATTCCAAAAGGAGCATAATTAATTTCTTTTAATAAAGGGGGAAATTTTTTATCAATGGTTTGAATAAAATCAATTTTTTCTTCTTTTAATTGTTTCCATTCTCTTAAAGGATCAATTCTTTGGGGTAGATACAGTGTTTTCCAAATTTCTTCTAAAGATTGTCCTGAGGATAGTAAGGAAAATAATTTAAGAAAGTTATCAGCGAAAGCTATATTAAGAGCATTCAAATAAATTTTATCTTCTAGGTGGGGCATAAAATTAAAATTTTAGATTGTTTTTTATATTTTATCCTTTATTTTTTATTTGGCAAGTTTTTTATTTTATTGTTTTTTTAGAAATGTTAAGATATAATAAAGTTTAATGATAGATTTTAAAAAGAGATTAATTAGAGTTTTAGTTATTTCCTTTATTATAATTTTGGTCTTAGGAGGCTTATTTTATTATTTTCGTTCTGATATATTAAAAAAAGTAGACCAGATAAATATTTATCAAAAAGAATTAGTTTCTCAAGAAGCTATTTTAACTAGAATCCATGAGCTAGAAAAGCAACAAGCACAATCTTTGGTTTACTTGGATCAATTAAGAAATTCTTTACCTACTGAAACTGAAATGGTGAAATATGAAGAAATCTTACAAAATTTAGCTAATCAAAATAATTTAGATTTAAGTTTTAGATTTGGTACTTTAAATCCAGAAAAAGACGACGAGCCTCAAAGTTATAGTTTTAATTTAGTTCTTTCTGGGGAACAAACATTTATTCTTAAATGGTTAAAAGCATTTCAAAATTTGCATTATATTTCTCGTTTAGAACAAATTGAATTAACTCAAACTGAAGCAGCAGAAAATGGTAGTTCTTCCTATGATGTTAAAATATTAGGGAGAATATATATTCGTTAGTATTAAAAAAGTATGACTAATAAATTTAGCTCTAAAAAATTTAAAAAAGATTTTCTTTTTACAGGAGGGAGTATAATGGTTATTATAATTTGCGGAGTTTTAATATTTTTAAGTTTGACTTTTCTAGTAAAAAATATTAATTTGGTATTAAAACCCTTGTCACCAGAAGAATCAACTTTACATTTCGATATCTCTGAAGCAGAAAGATTATTTCCTCAAGGTCAAGAAAATTAAAACTTTGGGCACATAGTTCAGTGGTAGAACGCTATCCTGATAAGATAGAGGTCCTAGGTTCGATCCCTAGTGTGCCCACTACAAACAACTGTTCTTTTAATTTGGGCCCGTAGCTTAATTGGCAGAGCGCCTGTGTTGCATACAGGAGGTTGTCGGTTCAAATCCGATCGGGTCCACCAGGGGTATTAATTTGCAGATGAATGCACAAATTAGTCATATTAATTTTCTTAAACAAGACACCAGCCAAAACCACCTTGATTTAGGTGGTTTTTTATTAGAACAACTTACCACTGCACCTATTTTTTAATTATTTCTATAATTAGGCTTTTAGAAAAAAGACTTGACAAAAAACATTAAATAAAATAAAATAACAATAAATAATATTATAATACAATAGTAGGTTTTATCAATATTATTGATTTGTATCTTGAAAATTTAAAAATATAAGAAAGAGGTGAATTAGAATGAAAAGGTTATTTAATTTTTTTGTTTTGGTTTTTTTGGTTAGCTTTCTGGTAGGCTGCAATGGAGTAGTGCCTGAGCCGCCTATAGAGCCAGAGCCTTTACCCATAGAGCCACCTTCGGATTTCTTAGAATTTATTGGGGTTTGGATAAATATAGATCCAAATGCTGATAATGTAACTAAAATTCAAATCATTGAAGTGGGTAATAATGTTTCAGTGGAACAATGGGGAAAAGCTCATCCGGATGATTCTTATTTAGGGTTAATATTAGTAGACAAAAAAGAAATTACAAACAAAAGCTTTAAATTGCCAGAAAAAGTGGAGTTGTTTCTGTGTACAATGGAAGAAGAGTTTTTTTTAGAAGAAGACAAATTAAAAGTTATAACATGGATGAATTACTCCGTTTCTTGGGTGGATGACTATGAAACAATAGATTATTTTTATAAGCAGAAACAAAAGTAACAACAAAAAGGACAAATTATTAATTAATAATTTGTCCTTTTTAATTGCTGTATTGAGCATTTGACTTAATCTTAAAATTTGCTTTAATATATTAAGAGTTTTAAATTTTAATCATTATACAAAATATATGAATAAAAAAGATGTAAACAAAAAAAATGTTATTATTTTCTTAGGCACTTATTTTATAGCTTTAATTGTCCTTTTTGGTTTAAAAATTTACTTTGATGAAAGAAGGAGTGAATTAGATTATTTAGCTCTCATGGCAAAATTAAAATCCGTTGATAGTTGTGAGAGTTTATTAGAGAATAATGCTTATGCTGTATGTTGTATTCGCGATGGACAGATTTATGATTGTACAGATCGTGAAGAATTTAGATCAAATGAGGAAATTGAAATTATAGTAGATTCTTCTCAAATTCCATATATTCAAGATTTTCCTGATTTTAATTACGTTTGTCTTGGCACTGATATACATCGAAAGGTTCAAGAAAGTGAGGGTCTTGCAATTAGTTTTCCTGAAGAATGTTTTATTTTTCATCCCGAATCTCGCTTTGAAATAAAAGGAATTATTCCCTCCGTCGATATGTGCATGAGTTGTAGGCGTGCGCCAGAAGACCCATTTGGTATTTTTACTTTATTAAGAGCTAATCTTTATCCTGATCCTGCTATGGATATTAATATTGAATTGAAAACTGAAGAAGGGATTATTGAAAAGGATCATTTTCCAGTTTTAAATTTAAAAGCTAGAATATTCGATTAATAAATGTAAAATTTATAATATATATTTATAAACATTATTATGAAAAAAAATAAAGGGTTTATCTTCGTCTTTATTGCCATTGCAGTAGCAGCTGCAATAACTACTGCCGTAGTAGTAGAGGTAGTGGAGACAGTGCAACAATCTACTTCTCAGCCGTCTGGAAGTTCATCTAGTTCTTCTAGCTCATCTGGGTCTACGTGCTCTCCTCCACAAGATTGTAAATATCCTCTTAAAACTTGCAAGTACTGTGATAACGATCTTCGGTGTGTAAGTCAACAAGAGTGTGTTAAAGAATGTCCTCCACCATGTACTGATCAAATATGTAGAAATGCAGCAAAAAAAACAACTTATAATAAATGTGTTGCTGGGAAATGTGTTTCAGTGACAGAACAATATGATATACACGAATTAAGAGATGAATGTAGCCCAGTAGGTTCTTCTTGTGATCCTGGCTGCCTTTTTAGTGAGTGTACACAATCAATAATAGTAAATCATGAAATGAGCGAAACAGATGTTTCTCCTATTGCGGGATATGCTTATGTTTGTAGGCCTAGTGTATATGCTAAATCTGATGAATGTATTTCATCGTCAGATTGTCAACAGAAATATGGTGGTAGTTCACCTTCGTCAAGTAAATTTTGTTCAGTTACTGCTACAGCTTCCCCAAAAAATCTTTCCGAAGATCAAGATCAAGTTACTATTTCAGCCACTAATTTAAAGAATACATCTCTTGACAAATGTAAAGTGAGTGGTTACTCCCTTCCTCACACCTTTACTCAAACCGTTTCTTCTAAAACTTATACAGTTAGTTGTACTGGGAATTCTGGTTATAAAAATTGCAGTAGCAGTATAAAGGTTACCAAGGAAGGAGGAATAGAAAATGGAGACAATGGGGATAATGGATATGATGAAATTCCTCGATGCAGAATTAATAAATTCGAACTCCCTGAAAGAGCTTGGGTAGATATTGAAACAATTGCCAAATGGTCTACTAATGATATTTGTACTACAGCAGAGATTAAGTGTATTTCAGATAATTGCATAGAAGCAGAAGAACAAATAGAAACTCTTAGTGGTTCTGTCAATCCTGGCTTTGGTCAAAGCAAGAACTTTACTATCAAAACTCCTGGAACATACAGATATGAACTAGTGGCTTGTATTGGTCCAATACCAGCAGATCCACATAATAATGAAGATTGTGATGTATATGAAGATATTCTTGGTACTGGAGATCCGTACATAGAGATTGAAGCTCTTCATCTCCCTTGGTGGCAAGAAATTATCCCTTCCAATCTACAAGGGCTCTTGAGAGGGTTGCTTGGGGATAGATAGTAGATATTTTAGTTGGTTATTTATAGATTAATTAAATAAGAAAAATTTGTATTTCAATGCAAATTTATTCCATTATTTTTCTTTCAATGATTAAGTTAGAATAAAGCAAATTGGAATATTCCAGACATGATTGGATTAATTAGAAACTTCTATTAGCTATTTAAAATCAAAAAGGATGCCTGTAGCTGTTGCCATTCCTGCAGCTCCTTGATGAGCTGGTTCCAACTGAATCTTGGATGAGCCACTATTTTAATTATTTTACTTGCTTGACGGAGATAATTTTTATATAATATATATATAATCTTAAAAGGTCGA
>Ga0265293_10012671_pt1 | contig 11126 bp, 8 predicted proteins | sample Munlanlewell138R_FD_192505 | JGI IMG/M metagenome (GOLD analysis project Ga0265293, IMG submission 192505) | Leachate microbial communities from a municipal landfill in Southern Ontario, Canada - Leachate well 138R | ecosystem: Engineered > Solid waste > Landfill > Unclassified | place: Canada... | reverse complement strand
CGCGGCGTTGCAGGCAGGGGCACGACCATCGTGACGCCGCGCTTCGCATCGATCCCGGCGCGGCTGGTCGCCGACAGCGACGCGCACCTCGACGCCGCCGCCCTGTTCGGCGGTAGAGTTGTGTTCATCGGCGCCTCGCATCCGGCCTCACGCGATTTCCATCGCACCGCCTATGGCAACCTGCCCGGCGTGGAGATCCTCGCACAGCAGGTCTACTTGGCGCCGCTGTCCGGGCTGCGCGGTGCGAGCTATGGTTGGGGATTCCGGCTGGCGACGCTCGCGTTGTTCGCGTTGCTGGTCACGGCCGACCTGATGATGAAGCGATTTCGCATCGCCACGCAGCTGGTGATACTCGTCGCGCTGGCTGCAGGCGCGATCCGCTGGTTCGGTACCTTCACGGTGTTCGAGGTGATCATCGTGACGATTTCGCTGCTGATCGTCCTCGCTGGCGCGCGCGAGATCTGGGAACTGGTCCGCGAATGGTTTGCGACGCAGAGTAAACTGGATTATTTCTTTTCGCTGCCCGGGCGCAAGGAGTAGATCGGCCGCCATGAACAGAAAGCCTGAAACGCTGCTGCGCGCGATGGCCGCAGTGCTGTTGTGCCTGGGATTCGCTGACGCGCAATCCCGCGAGGCGACCGGCATCGTTGCCGAATACCAGCCGGTCAAGGAACGCTACGCGATCACCGGGCCTGCACGATCCGCGCCGGCGCCGCTGACGATCGGCACGCAGGTCTTTGCCGGCGACACGGTCGAGCTGCCCGCCGGTGGCGTGGTGATCGTGACCGGGGCCGATGGCAGCCCCACGCGCATCACCGGACCTGGCACGCTGGCATTGGCCCCTGCGTCCGCGCAGGGGCTCGGCGTGGTCGGGCGGATGCTCGCCAGCCTGCAGGGTTATTTCGGGGAGCCCTACCGCACCAGCCGCATCGCGGCCTCGCAGGGCGGAGAGGATTGCGCCGGCGCCGGGGCCATCGACGTGCCCCTCTTCCCGGAAGGCTCCGCAGTGGTCGCAGGCACGCGCGACCTGCGTTTCGCGTGGAAGGGTGGCTGCGCGCCCTTCACAGTCGTCGTGCGCGATGCACGCGGTTGGGAAATCGCCCGTGCCGTCGCGTCGAATCGCGCGGCGCGCTTTCGCGAGGCCGTGCTGTCGGCCGGCAAGGCGACCGTGGAGGTCTCGACCGCCACCGACAGGAAAATGATCGCGCTGGATGTCGTGGATGCAAGGCCCGCGCCGCCCGCCGACCTCGCCACCGACGGCGGCGGCAACCTTGCGCTGCTGGCCCAGGCGTACTGGCTCGCGGAGCAGGACGCGGGCCGCTGGCGTTTCGAGAGCTTCGACCTGCTCGCGCCGCAGATCCGGGCGGGCGATCCGCTGGCCGGCAAGCTTGGCGACCTGCTGCTGTGGGGGCCGGGCGGCGCGCCGCCCTAGTCAGGCCCCGCGCCTGCGCCGGCGCTATTCGCCGCGCAGCGTGCTGCGCCCCGAACCGACCAGCACGAACGGCCCCCAGTAGGCCGGATGCGCCTCGAGCGCGCTATGCGCCGTCGCGCGCAATTGCGCGATGTTTCGCTGCAGCGAAACATCGAGGGCCACGCCATCGGCCTTCGTCGCACCGATCATTCCCGCGGTCAGGTCGCTGGCCGCGCCGATGAGTACCGGCCAGTGGCTCACGGCCAGGTTGCGCGCACCGGCAGCGCCGAAGGATGCGGCAAGCCCGAGGAATGATTCGTCCTCGGCACCGCCGCGGCTGCCGCTGCGCGCCGTGTTGCAGGCGGAAAGCACCACGAGATCGGCGTCGAGCTTCAGCTGCGAGATGTCGCGTGTGGTCAGCAGCGCATCCTTGCAGGGCGACCCCGAGTCCGCGCTCGGCGAGAGCATCAGCGAGGGGTACGGACCGATTCCGCACTGCTCCATCTCGCCCGGCAGGAAGCCATGCGTGGCGATGACCAGTACGCGGTAGGCGGTGAGGTCGGAACCCAGCAGCTTTTTCCTCGTGGCATCGGGTCCGAGCCAGAGCGTGGACCTGTCCGCGCCGACCGAACGCTCGATGGAACGCAGCTGCGACACGGTTTCTTCCAGCTTCGGCAGATCGGCGAGCGCCGCTGCGGCATCGCCGGCGCCGGCGAGTTCCAGCGAGCGCGAGAAGCTGCCGGCCTGGAGTTCCTGCGCGCTCAGGCCGGTCGCGCCGATGCCGAGGAGCTCCGGCCCGGCGTCCCCGGCCCTGGACACGTCGTGCTTGCGCGAGGGATTGAGCGCGAGCGGATAGACGGACAGCTCCGGCATGCTCACCAGCGGGAACTCGCTGGCGAGGAACGACGCCGATTTCAATTCATCAAACGTCGACAGCTGCGGCTTCGCCGGTGCCTTCGTCAGCAGGATGGCCGGCGGCAACGCGGCGAGCGCCTTGTCGCCATACCAGTACACGCGCGCACTGCCCGCGAGCTGTGCCATCACCGGCTCGAAGGTCAGCTTGAAGAGCTTCCAGGCCGCCTCGGCATCATAGGCAATCTGCGGGCGCAGTGGATCCTTCACCGCCTGCTCGACACTGGCGCGCACGCGGCCCACCAGGGCATCGACCTCGCCCGCCGCCGCCCTGGTCGATACCAGCCGCGCACCACGCGCGGTGAGCACCCACACATGGACCGCGTCGCTGGCAACGTGCGTGGCCACCAGCGCGTCCTTCGGCCCGAGGAACTTCTGGTAGGTGGCGATCGGGAACGGCGCGCCTAGCGTGAACGCCGCGAGTTCCGGGTGGCGCTGGTAGAGCAGCGCCCCGAACTGCCCGCGGTTCTCGAACACATCGCTGCGCGTCAGGGCGATGAGCTGCCAGGGGGCGTCCAGGCTGACGCTGCGGTTGGCGGCAACCCCCGTCGGATACGCCGCATCGACGCCGGCAAGCAGCGTCTGCAGGTAGGCCGCGGGATTCTCGATCATCCGCAGGTTCCAGGTCAGCGAGTCGGCTGTGACGCCGCTGCGGTTGAGACCCATCAGCCCGCTGGTTGCGACCGCCGAGGCGCCGTTGTGCGCGGCCATCTGCGCCAGCGCGAAGCTCTGCTCGACGATGTCGTTGCGCTCACGCTGCACGTAGGGCAGGAGCCGTGCAAAGTCCCCGATCAGTCTCGAGTACTGCCGCCGGTAAATGATGCGTTCACGCTTGCTGACCAGCATGCCGGACTTCAGGTGCGTCGCGGTCTGCTTGCGCGCCATGTCCAGGTAGGTGCGTGCGAGCCCCGGGGCATGATTCGGGTCGGCGCGCGTCAGTTGCGGCAGCAAGTCCGGTTCCCAGGCGTGCTCGGTGAGCTCGCGCTGCGCGCGCCGCAGCGAGGTCAGCGACAAGTGGTAGTCTTTCATCTCCCGGTCGGCGGCGAGGCCGAACTCGCCGCTCTGTGCGATCCGCCTGTCCAGTTCGGCACCGCTGGTGCGGCCCCGGAAAGCCGCGTCGTTGATGTAACGCTCAGTGACGCTGTCCGCAGCGCGCGCAAGGCGCTGGAACACCTCGAAGTTCGCGACGTGATCCCTCGGATCGGGAGGCTTGAGGTTGCCCTGGAACAGGGCCTCGAGCCCCACTGCGTCGTCAAGCCTGCCGCCCGCCATGAAGTAATCGAACAGCACGGGATAGACGCCCCAGCGCTGCGGATGCAAGGCCGCCCCGGAGGCGTCCGCGCGCACGCCGGCCATCGCGGCCTGGAAGGCCTTGTCCGCCTGGTCCAGTTCGAGCAGTCCGCGCGCGGCGGCGATCCAGGCGCGCTGCGCACGCGGGGTGTCCTGCCTGCCCGCGTAGAGATTGCCGCGCTCCAGCGCGAGCGTGGCAAGGCCGGCCAGTTCCCGGGGGACGCTCGCATCCCTGCGCACATCGCGCAGCGCCAGGATCAACGGCCAGTCCTCCACGGGCAGTTCATACGGCGTCGTGCGGTAGCTTGCGAGCAGGCGCTGCATGCTGCCGCCCAGCATCCCGCGCTCGCGCGAACCGAGCACGGACTCCACGGCCTGGTACCAGGCGCAGCGCTGGACCTGGCGGAACAACGGGTCCGTGGCGGCCTTCAGCTCAGGCCGGGCCGCGTACTGAAGGATGCGTGCAAGTACCTCGCGCCGCACGACCTGGTCATCGACTTCATCGGTCAGGTTCGCGACCGCCTGCAACAGCGTGAGGTAGCGGAAGTGGAACTCGCGCGAGCCGGCGCGACTCGCGCCGAAATAGCGGCGCTGTCCGGCCGCATCGTTGGCCGTCAGCCAGTCGGCGCGCAGCGCAGCGCGTTCATCGGGCGTTGCGAGGCCGGTACAGGTCAGGGAGTCCTGCACGTCCTCGAAAAAGGTGGCCGCAGCACCCTGTCCCGCGAAGCCCATGCCCGCGATGAAGCAGCCCGCAATCCATCCGCCGCACCACCGGCGTCCCGACTTCGACATGCGCCCTCCCCTGTCCCTCATGCCCGCTCGATTGTATCAACCTCATCGTACCGGCAAGCATTCAGAACATGACCTATCGCGGCTTCAAGCGCTGTCTTGTCAGCAGCTTCTCGCCTCCATGCTCCTTGAGTGCCTCTTCCAGCGCCTTCTCGTAATCGGGCTGCGCGCGTTCAAGGCACGTCCGTCCGTCTTTAGTCAGCACGGCGTAAACTCCCCGCTTGTCGTCCGGGCACAGATCGCGGACAGTGAAGCCAGCGCGCTCCAGGCGTTCGACCATCCGCGAAACCGAGCTTTGATTCAGGCGAAGATGCATCGCCAACTCCTGCATGCGCAGTTCGCAGTTCTGGGACCGGACCAGTATTTCCAGCGCACGATATTCCGACAGGCCAAGCCCGTGTCGCGCCTGCAGTACTTTGACCAAGGCAAACGTCGTCTGAGTGAATGGTGATAACTGTCGTGGATCTCTATATATTTGCATGTGCATGCACATTTATAGAGAAAAAAGAAGCGTCAACTACTTGCGCATACATGTATTTTGAGCCATGACCGGCTCCCCTACGGCGTCGGGGCGAAGGCCAGATCGAAGAGCCGTGCCGACCGCGTTGCCGGCCTCGCTCGCGAGCCGATAGGCCATCTGCACGTCGAGCGAGGTCAACCCGTAGCCCCGACCCTGGCAGACCCAGTGCAACCCGGCGAGCGACCTCTACGGCAAACTCGGGGGCTTCTCTACATTGTCCCTGGCGGCCCGAATCAGCGTCTTCGGATCGCAGGGCGTCGACCCGCAGCGAACAATGCGCTGTAACAGGCCGGCTCGGCCCGGGTGAATGCGCGCTGCGCGACGCCGCTCCTGTTCTTGGCCCTTAGGGGGCCCTGGCCTTATGCGTTTTCCCAGGGATTGATGACGGTCAAGCCGGCGGCCTGGAATGGGCTGGTGTCTCGCGTAGCAACGGTAAATCCGTTAGCGAAGGCTACTGCGGCAATGCAGGCGTCCACCGTTTCGATAACCACTGCCGGCCTTGCGCACCGTCGCCAGCACCTCGGCATAGGCGCTCGTGCAAGCCATATCGAACGGCAGCGCGCGGCCGACAAAGGGGGGCAGCACGTGCTTCTCTATGGTACAGAGCGGCAAACAGTCCGAACCCCAGCGCCATGCCGACGATCTGCAGGAACGGGAAGCGCGGGCCCACGGCGGAAAGTTCGAACGCGACTGCCGCTACGAGACCGAAAACCAGCACGAAGGCGCAGAGGGCGTCCACGATCGGCTTCAGCAGCAGCAGCAAGCCGGCAATCAGCGGGAAAGACACAACTTTCCAGGCCATCCGGGCCATGCGCCCAGGGCGGGATGAATCTGCGCCCCGCCTACCTCCCGGATTGGTTTCCGCGCGAAATAGTCACTAATAGTGACTATAAATAACATTTCATAAACCGCGGCTTGTTAATGGTTTACGGAATGAATATTTTAGTCACCATGAGTGACTCAAAAAACGAAAAGCTAAACCGGCTTCTGGAGACCCTTGGGGACACCACCCTCGTCTCCAGCCGGTGGCTGCGCGCCAACGGATACCCCAGCAATCTGGTCGCCCGCTACATGGCGGGCGGCTGGCTGCAGTCGCCGGCGCGCGGGGTCTACCTCCGCAAGGGCGGCAAACCGACCTGGGAGGGGCTCCTGCGAGCCCTACAGCGCCTGGAGCAGCTGCCCCTGCACGTCGGCGGCCGATTCGCGCTGGCCCGCCAGGGACATGAACACTACCTGCGCCTTGGCGAGTCTGCGACCCTGACCCTGTATGGCCCAGTGAAGCTGCCGGCCTGGGCAAGCAAGCTGCCGCTCCGCGAACGCGTGCAGGCATGCGGCAAAGGACCGTTCGACTGGCCGGTGCTCTCCTTCGGCGCCGACACGTTCGATGGAACCTTGAATGCACAGGGGCTCGAACGCGCGACGGACGACACGAACGCGGCCGGCGTCGTGTTCTCCACTCCCGAGCGGGCAATACTGGAACTGTGCGACGAGACACCAGACAGCGCGCTGGTGCACGAGGTGAATGCCCTGATGCAGGGACTCGCCACGCTCCGGCCGCAGCTCGTCAGCGCACTGCTGGAGCACTGCGCCAGCGTCAAGGCAAAGCGGCTGTTCCTCGTCCTCGCCGATCGGCATCGTCACGCGTGGCTCGCGCATGTGAACTTGCAGAACGTGGATCTCGGCAGCGGCAAGCGCGTCCTCGTCCCAGGCGGCAAGCTGAACCCCAAGTATCAGATAACACTGCCCGCCGATCTCGATGAACAACTGGGATAACCGCTACGCCGAGCGCGTGAAGCTGCTGATCGAGATTCTGCCAACGCTGGCGGAAGAGAAGCGCTTTGCGCTGAAGGGCGGCACGGCGATCAACCTCTTCGAGCACGACCTACCGCGCCTCTCCGTCGATATCGACCTGACCTGGCTGCCCGTCGGTGATTTCGCGAGCGATGTGCGCGATATCTCCACAGCGCTTGAAGCCATCGGCGAGCGACTACGCACCGGCCCCCTGCGACTGCAGGTACAGACCAGCGGAACCGAAGCAACGGGCATCCATCGCCTGATCGCAAGCCGCAATCGCTCGCGCGTGCAGATCGAGACGACGCCGGTAATGCGGGGCACCGTCCACCCAGTTCGGACCATGCGCGTGCGCCCAGGGGTGGAGCAGAACTTCGGATTCGCCGAGATGCAGGTGCTCGACTTCGCCGATCTCTATGCGGGAAAGCTCGCCGCCGCGCTGTCCCGCCAGCATCCACGAGATCTGTTCGACCTGCAACCGCTTCTCGATGAAGGGCGACTCGATGAACGTCTGTGGCGAACGTTCCTCGTTTATCTCACCTGCAGTTCGAAGCCTGCTGCGGAAATACTGTCGCCGCAGGAGCCACGCGAGTTCGACGAGATCTTCCGGGCACATTTTCAGGGTATGACTGCGGCGCCCGTCACCGCTGCCTCGCTGCTCGAAGTGCGCGCACGGCTCCTGCAGCGCATCCTGGAATTGCTTGATGCACCCTCCCGCGCGTTCCTCGATTCCGTTGAGCGAGAAGCGCCGGACTTCCGCCTCATCGAACTCCCGCATGCCGCTGACCTGCCCGGCGTTCGTCGCAAGTTAACGAACCTGGGTCGACGCTCCGCCGCGAAGCGCGCTGCCGACTACGAGCAGCTCAGGGCCTTGTTCAGCCACTCGTCATAGACATTGAGTCGCAGAGTTTCTCAGGTGCTTCGTTCCGGGAATTCACTCCCACTCAATCTCCGGGAGTACTAACTGGATGAATTTGGCGATATTTCTCGGAGCTACGACTCAAATGTCCGTCTAAACCGAAGTTCTTTCGAGCAGGAGACAAAAACGTCCGAGACTTCAACAGCATGCGACATGTCTGGTGGAGTGGTTCTGTCTACACGGTGATCTTGTCGGTTAGTTCGAAGGCGCGGCGCTGCAAGGTCGTGGGGAGCGTCAGCAAGTCGAAAGTAGGCGAGTCCTCGGGCGATGCGGGCGCACGGCAGGTGTTACGCACCAGCGTGGCGAGCTCGTCGAGCAATGTCCGGAAGCTGTGCACCGGTGTGCCATCGGCCAGCGTGTGGGTGTGGACTTTTTGCGTGGCCTGCGTGGAACGCTGCGCGGGGGCGACCGGGTCGCGGTCGGCTTTGGCCGCCTGATCCTCATCGGCGAACAATAGGGGGCGCCACGCCTCCCGCAGGTGCCACTCGAGGTAGTAGGCGAGCATGCATAGGAAGATGTGGGCGCGGACTCGATTTTCGAGCCGGTGGTGAATCGGGCGCACCTTCAGATCGACTGTCTTGAGTGAGCGGAACGCGCGCTCCACCCCGGCCAACGCCTTGTAGTTTCTCACCGCGTCGGGTCCAGACATCTGCTTCTTCGGTACACAGGTGCGGACCACATAGATCCCATCGAGCGCCGCCTCGGCGGCGATCTGATCGTCCAGCAGATGAAAATCGAAGCCGTTGTCGGTGATGTCCAACGCAACGTGCTTGCCGACCTTGTACTTGTTGAGTACCCGACCGACACATACGCCGATCGGCGCTTGACCCTTCAGGCCACCGCGGGCGACTCGCGCGCGGACTTTCTCCAACTCCCTCAGGGTCGCCTCCAGCAGCGCCTGGCGCTTGTGCGCGCGCAGCTTCGCCAGTTCCGGGTTGCGACAAGCGATCAGCCGCTCGCCCGGATAGTCGGGATGGGTGAGTTCAACAAGATTGCGTTCATCGAACAGCCCCAGTTGCAGCGCCTCACCTTCCACCAGCGAGCGGATCTGCGTGCTTTTGAGCGCCGTGATCCAGCTCAGACCGTCCAACTCGCGCAGTTCCTGGATCGCCTTGTGCGAGATCATGCCCCGATCACCCACCAGCACCACCTGCTCAAGCCCAAAGGACTCGCGCAACTTCGCCACCTGCGGCATCAGCGTCTTGGCATCCCCCGTGTTGCCTTCATAGACCGAGAGCGCCACCGGACAGCCTACCCGGTTCGTCAACAGACCATAGTTGACCTGCAGCGTGTTCTTCTTGCCGTCGCGGTTGTAGCCGATCTTCGCTAACGGACAGTGCGTGCCTTCGAAGTAACTGGAGGACAGGTCATACAGGGCGAGCGCGCCTTCGCCCAAGTGCCGCGCTGCCAGCTTGCGCTCGATGCGCCCCTGACGCGCCAGCAACCAATCCATCGCGGCATACAGATCATTCTCGTCTGCCGCCTCAACGCCGTACTCTTCGGCCAGCGTGTTCGTCTTCCACCAGCGGGTCGTGGCCAACTTGGTGTGCGGCGCCAGTACACGAGCCGCCACCATCGCGCACACTCGATCGCGCTCGGGACTGGCGCGCGAGGCGATCAGCGACTCAAAGCCCAGCCGCTGCATGGCCGCGCGCACCGCCTGCACGTGCCCGTGGGATTTGGAGCGCACGATCTGCAGACGCTCCCCTGCCGGCACGAAGGCTTCCCCGCGCAAGGCGCGGCGAATCACTTCGATCAGCGCTTCGGGCAGATGGGAGAGATTGCCGAGGGTCTCGTTCTTGACCTTCTCGCCTTCGCGGTAGCTACGTCGAAGCAGATGGGTGGCGTACACGCGGTCCTTATAGCGACGCCGTGTGGTGACGACATGAACCGGACCGCCACGTGTTGACATGGGCGGGGAACCTAGCACGCAGCCTTACCTGAGTCAACTATTTAGTGACTACATATGTAAATAAATTAAACGTGTACCAAGTACATCAAACACTTCAAATATAACTACCTACTGACTACAAGATCAGCAAATGCGGCGGGGAACTTGGGACTAGTTGGCGCGGACTTTGGCGTCTTATGGGCGGCGTCCGGCAAGCCTGTGAGCCGGCGGCTCGACGGCGGGGATTGCGCCGGTGGCGTGTGGACGTTCGTGCAGCCGGCGTCTGAGTGTGCCCAGATGCCGCTCCACCAGCAGGTACATGGCGCCGGATACCGTCACGGTGGCCACGAAGCCCAATGCGGCGCGCACCGGCTTGCTGGTGTCTGTGTACAGGCTCAGTATGGCCAGGCAGGGCAGGTGGGTGAGATAGAAGGTGTAGGAGATCAAACCCATGGCGCGCATGGGGCGGCTGTCCAGCCAGGCAAAGATGCGCCAGTGATGGAAGCGTACCGCGCAATAGAACATCGGCAGCAAGGCCACGCCCTGCAGGCTGTAACGCCATGTTTCGCGAAATACCGGATCGCGGTACACGAAGCTGATCAACAGCAGTGCGAGGCACGCGCCGAACAGCAGCATGAATCCGCGCCGCTGCCTCGGTCCGGGTTCCGGCCGGGGCGCATCCAGTGCTGGATTGAGCCACACGCCCAGGATGCAGCCATACAGCAGGGAGTCCAAACGAGTGTCGGTGGCATAGTAGGTGTACTGGTGGCCCACCCCGACGTCCAGGATGAGATAGCAGCGCCAGGCAAGCACGGCAGCGCAGGCCAGCGTCAGTACGCCAGCGGTAGCGCGGTGTGAGAACCGGGCGAACAGCACGGAGATCCCCAGAGGAAACAACAGATAGAAATGTTCTTCGACCGCCAGCGACCACATGACGCTGGTGGTGGGAACGAAGTCCTGCTGCCCGCGAAAGATGTAGTAGTAATTGGTGAGGTGCGCGAATTGCGCCAGCACACCTTCGACCTTCATGTGGTGCGGCAACACGCCCGCCAGGCTCAGCAGCAAAGCGGCCGTGAGCACGATATACATGGGTGGAAGGATGCGATAGACGCGGCGCAGGTAGAACCGGCTGAAGCTGATGCGGCCATGGCGTTCGTGCTCCATGTGCAGCAAGGTGGTGATCAGGTAGCCGCTGAGGAAAAAGAACACCGTCACCCCGAAGCCGCCGGGGACGAAGTCACGCCATAGGGCGTGCGAGACGAAGACCGTCAACGCCGCCAGTCCTCGTATGCCGTCGAGAGAGGGAATGTGAAATTCCGGGCGGGGGGAAGACATCGGCACCTCGGGCAGCCCATGCGCGTGCTGTGGCGGCCATTTCCTTGCAAGTAGCACGCCGTCTTCGCGAGCTGCGCGCCGCAAGCGTGCAAGGGCCTTGCCCGCGAAGACGTCTGTCATGAATTCCCTGCCATTCCTCCCGGCTGGAGCGAGGCGCGTACGCCTTGGCGGGTGCGAATCCCGGGAGCGGTTCTGGGAGCGCGATCCTGGACTTGGAGTGCCCGTCTTGAGTTGTGCTTCTGGGGGGAGGCTGGGTTCCGATTTTGGA
>Ga0265293_10012670_pt1 | contig 11126 bp, 6 predicted proteins | sample Munlanlewell138R_FD_192505 | JGI IMG/M metagenome (GOLD analysis project Ga0265293, IMG submission 192505) | Leachate microbial communities from a municipal landfill in Southern Ontario, Canada - Leachate well 138R | ecosystem: Engineered > Solid waste > Landfill > Unclassified | place: Canada... | reverse complement strand
CTAGTAAAAAATAATGGCGGTAAGAGCATCGCGGTCCATAGGCAAGGTGATTTGGAGACTAGTCATAAACTGATGCGCGAACAGCGCATCGACTTCTTTACTGAGGCTGATTATTCGAAGGACAAAGAGTTGTTTTCCCTCGTCTCTACCATCCTAGCAAAAATGCAGGCAGATAATCTTCTTGTAGCGGAACATCAAAGAATGTCTTCGGCTGCACATAAAATAACGATGCCATAACTGGTCCCATTATAACGTGAGCTTGGTAATTAAATCCTTCCTGATTACCATTGTTTCTATAAGCGAACATGAGCTTTTTCCTCGCTATTATTATTTTTCAGGCTTTTATCTATTACAGAAGCCCCCTTATAGGTTTTAATACAGGGAAGCAGTAAGGTTGGAAAGTAATCTGGAATTATCGCTGGACAAAGATTATCTGAGCTTTTATGATAGGGCACGATGGAAAGCACCACCTACCTATTGTTGCTCAATGAACAACTCAAGAAGGACCTCCTTCGCCTATCGGCAAAAGAGCGGAGGCGAGTTTTTGAAAAATTGTCTTTTTTGGAAAACGGTATGTGGGATGCTGGAGTACGGGTTAAAAAACTCAAAGGACCGACGGATAAGGTTATTTTTGAAGCCCGTATCAGCAAAGGGGACCGACTCATTTTTACCCTCGGAAGAGATGGGGAACGTACTTGCATCTACCTATGGGGAGCGGTCCACCATGATAATATAAGTTCCACGGCTCGGACAATCTTTCCCGACAATGCTCCGTTTTTGCACTTCGAGACTGCGAGTGAAGAGACTTTTGACGACTTGATGATCGACTCCCTATCTGATGATGTTTTTACCCAGGAATCAATTGAGCAAAAGGTGCTTGAGGATTATGGTCCCCAGAAATGGATGGATATCAGTGAGGAACAACTGAAAAGGTTTTTGGGGAGAAACAATCCTGATTTCTTCGAGCTCTTTCTCTATCTGACTAGAGAGCAACAGGATGTGCTCAAACTGAAGCCTCCTGTACTACTGTCTGGAACGGCAGGTAGTGGTAAAACCACACTTGCGATCTACTACCTAATGAAGGGGAGTCATACTGGCCAGGAAGTGCTGTTCGTCACCTGTAGCCATTTTCTCAGAGATTATTCCGAAAAGCTATATCGGGGCTTGACTGTCCACTCCCCTTTGGAGAATGAAATCGGGGAAGTTCGGTTTGCTATGCTACGCGAACTGGTCTTGGAGATACTCTCTGCAGCAAAAATCCATCCGGACCTGAAACAGGAGGTGGACCTGAAGGGCTTTATTGAGATATTCAGCCGCCATAGTCTTGCCAAGCAGTATGACCCTGAACTGGTCTGGGAGGAGATTCGCTCCATCATTAAGGGGGCGAACCCCCCTGTAAGCCTCCGCCATTACCGTACCCTTATCTCACTCTATCTGGACAGTTCCCTCACTACTATCCAACTACGTCAACTAAAAGACGCTCTTCTAGCTCTGAAAGCCTATGGTTTTAGCAGAAAATTCGAAAGGATTATTGAAAAGAAGAGTTCGTGCATCGACTTCACCGACTTTGTGCAGAAACTCTCTTTACCCAATCAGCAGGCGGACTATACTACCTTCGCCTTCATCCTCGGTGAGATTCTCCGCATCCTCGTGATGAAAGAGAACCATCTCAGCTCGCCGTTGTTATCGCTAGAGGAGTATACCAATCTGGGCAAGAAAAGAGCTCCCAATTTCCTCTATGACCGTCAGGAGATCTACAACATTGCCGAATATTATCAGGGGCAGCTAGAGGTGGAAAAACGCTTTGATGAGATTGATCTGTGTAGACGAGCGATAGTCGCTCTAGAACAACTTGGCAATCAATTCCAATGGGATCTGGTGGTAGGGGATGAAGTGCAAGATTTTTCAGACATTCAGCTCACCCTTCTTTTCAAGCTTTCCAAAAAGCCAGGAGAGATTGTGTGTGCCGGAGATCCCAAACAGATAATCAACCCCAGTGGATTTCGCTGGGAAGAACTTAAAAACCGTTTCTACGAGCAAGGGTTGCCAGTACCGACAGTTCAGCATCTGCATCTAAATTTTCGCTGTGTTGGCAGTGTGGTGCGGCTTTCCAATGCCTTGCTCAAGCTAAAGCAGCAACTGGTAGGTATCAGTGGACACGAACAAATGGAGGAGTGGAAATTCAATGGACGTCCACCGTACCTCATCCATGGTATCTCTGAGGTAGAGATGAGTCGCGAGGTGGCAACTACAGCAGCCGGACAGGTGATCCTCGTGCGTAGCGATGGTGAGAAACAACGGTTGATGAAAACCCTCAATACTGAGCTTGTCTTCACCATTAATGAAGCTAAAGGGTTGGAGTTTGATACCGTACTCCTTTGGAAATTCTCATCCGATGCCAAAGCATCCAGTATCTGGCGCAAGATTCATGCGGAAAACTACCTGGAAACGAGACACTACCCCTTGATTCGGCACGAGATTAACCTGCTGTATGTGGCCGTGACTCGGGCAAGAAACACCCTAATCATCTACGATGGAGCACGCACCTCCCCTGTGTGGCAGGTAGAAGCTCTTGCTCCTCATATCTTCAACACTCAAGAAAAGGATGCTTTGCAACAGATCTGGAAGCGAATATCAACAGCAAAAGAGTGGAATGAACAGGGCGATTACTTCTTTGAACGACAGCACTACTCAGTTGCCGCTGAATGCTACCGCAATAGTTTAAACGATGAGATGGGTGATGTGTGTCAAGCATACATCAAGAGAAGTGAGAAGCTCTATCTTGCCTCGGCTGCACTATTTTTGAGCCGAGGTCGAAAGGCTGAGGCTGCCCATGATTACGAGGATGGTGGTGCGTATCATAAGGCGCTACCCCTCTGGAAGGATCTGAAACGTAAAGATCGTATCATCCCGTGCGAGATATCTCTATTGGAAACAGAAGGGAAGTATGCTGAGGCGGCCGATCTTTGGGTCCAACAAAAACGTTTCGACCGAGCTGTGGAGAATTGGAAGAAAGCAAAGGCGTTCTCAAAACTTGGCTCATATTATTTCAAACTGCGCTCGTACAGCCTAGCAGGCGAGAATTTTGTTTCGGCAGGTCAGTTTCTGGAGGCGGCTCTCTGCTACAAACGACTGAAGCAACCTAAAAAAGCTGCTAATTATTATGTTGCTGGGGGCGACTATGAAAAAGCTCTTCCCCTCTATATCCGCCTGAAGGCTTGGGACGATGTAATTATTTGCTATACCGCCCTTGATAAACACTATCAGTTAGGTCTCTTATATGAGAAACGTAAAGAATACAAGTTAGCAATCGAGAAGTTTACTCTCTATGCCAATGGCTCAAAGGAACAGAAAACGCAACTTCTCGATGAAGCTAAAAAAATGGAGACGATTTCCCGATCGATGATTAAAGCGGGAATTCGGTACGCTGCTATGTTGCAACATAGCAAAGCGGCAGATCTATTTTTCTATAAAAATCAATTCGAACTGGCCGTTGTGGAGTATCTTCAGGTAGGTGATTTACACCATGCCGCCATCTGTTATAACGCCCTTGGCAAAACAGAGCATGCCATCAAATTGTATGAGGAGATTGGTGATAAAGATTCGTATATAAAAGTGATTGACCTCCTACGCTCACGCATGAGAAAGGGGCGGCGCTATGATCAAAACCAGATACAGGCTTGTTATGAAACCGCTGAGTTTCATTACAGGACGAAGGAGTACAGTAAAGCTCTCACCCGTTACCTTGCTATAAACGAGACCGACGGAATCCTCAAGTCTGCATTGCTTGTCGCAGGGCGTGATGAGGAAGTGCTCGACTTTTTCATGCAAGAGAAAGAATCTGCCAGCGGAATTGAGTTTATCACTAAAAAAAAGGACCTAACCATCTCAAAAACCTATGTGGAGCAACTTTGCAAAAGTACTGAGTACCGGGTACCGGGGGTGTTAACCTATCACGTAGGTGAACAATTACTCCTCGAGTTGCTGGCAAAACTCTCCGCAAAGAAGAAATCGCCCTACGATCTTTCAGAAATCATACGAATATACCTAGCCTCCTACGGGATGCTCTACCAAGTGGATCAAGTATCCAAAGCCTTCATCAACCTAATCATCGATACCCAGTATCTCAACCATATATTCCTCATCGTCACTGAGAGTGTTCCCCTTGAGAAGTCATTTGTTGACCAGTTCAAAAAACAGATTCTTGCACGTGCGGTTTCGAGTAATGATGCTCTTTTGATGGCACTTGCCCAAGAGAGTCTTCCTTCTACCCTAGATCCGCTACTAGAAGACCTGCCCATCGATATACACAACTACCTGCTTTTCAGTCTCTCTCCCAAACGATCAGTTGAGGCGTTTGATTTTCTCAAGCAGAGCCATGTAGATATCTCAAAGATAGAGGATTTTTGCTTCAAAGCCGAATTGCTTAAAGATCTGGCGCTTTTACATGAGCAAGCGGAAAATTACAAGCGAGCAGCTGGAATCTATAAGAAAAATGGGGATCTCTTCGATGCGCTTAGGTGCTACACGAGAATTGAAGACTTTCTGGGTATAGCCAAAACGTTTGAAGCCATGCATCGGTTTGAGGATGCCCTCGTAGTATATACAAAGTTGGAAAAGTCCGCTGCCATAGCCAGAATGAAGAAGAAGCTGAATAAGTTACAGTATATTCAAAAGGAACTCTTTTAAAAGGATAAATTCCCTCCCTCAGCTAACAATCTAATTCAAAAACAGAATTATCCACTACGCAACATTCATTGTGACAATCGAGCTGGCCCTGATCGAAGTACCTTCATGTGGCAACCAGTGATAACTGGTAACCATACCTCTAACTTTTACGAATACATGTTTCCCCATTATTTCTAAGATATGTGATACAAGTGTGACAAAGGGTAGGGGGGCCACTTCAAGTTGAAGAGCTTTCCAGCTTTTGCTCAAGTATATGCCTTGGTTGGTATTTTTGTACGGGAAACACCCTTAGTAAAATAAATATGAAAGGTGATGGATACATTCAGCATATAGTCGGCAAGAGCATTGCTGACATCCGGTGATAACGGCACAACATGTGGTTTTTGGGTATTTCTTGTCCTTTCCAGTCGACTTATTTTTAACTTTCATTTGTATTGCAATTCTTGCCACATGCGACCACTTGTGGGCATCATCGAATCAAGTCTGTATACATAGCGCAGGGCTAAAATCTTCTCCGCTAAATCAGAGAGGCCCTAAAATTAATTCCTATTACCCCACGTTGCCTTAAAACCATTTTTTTCGCGTCGGCTTTAACAGGATCCCCTTTAGCCTTGCGTTGATGATATCCTTATCAAATTCCTGTGAAAAGTCTTCGCCAACCCACTCACAGACCCTGTCGTACTCTTCATCTTCGGGATCTTGAAGAACTGTAGCCTTGTATTCATATCCATATGGTCCTCCAGAATCTTCCCAAGGCGCGTCCCCCTCTCCTCTGGTACAAATGACTTCAGGTTCTCCATCGCGAAGTTCTCGTTTGCCAACATGAATAATATGTTCCCAGTAATCTCCAAAATCATAAATGTAGGTAAATTTTTTGGAAGCCTCACCCAGATTACCAAGTGTTAATTCTTCTTCATCCAGCTCCTCTTCTTCATAAAAGGGGGGAAAACTACCCGTTCCTTCTGGAACAGGCCCAACTTTATACGGTCCTATTCTGAATTGATGCAGGTGCATATCATCCCAGCTAAAGGCTATCTGAATGATTCTATGGAGTTTTTCAAACGAGGTAAAGATGGGGACTTCAAAGCTTCTGAAGACTTTAAACTGTGGAGTTAAACGCAAAACAATTTTTAAATTCACCACTACGTGCATCTCTTTGAGTATTTCTTTGCTATTTGTTGCCAGCACTTCCTTCATCGCCTCAACAGGAACGATACGTTTATCATTGATTTTTACTTTACTATTGGAAAAGGTAGAAGCAAGTTCAGGTAGAGGTAATTCAGAATCAAGAATTTTCTTTAGCCAACGATTGAGTCGGCTCAAGATAGATTTATCAGATCCAGAAACAACGCGTACGTCGGCTCCCTCTTTTAGATAGGCTTCTATTTGGTTGGGATCATATTTTTGTAAAACAAACGCATCTCGTATAGCTGCTGTCACTTCATCACCATCAAAGTGCCAAGGATCGAACTCAAACTTTGTAATAACACAGAACCCAGTTGCCTTATTGGTAAGCACCATACAGGTATCATAATTTTCATCTATGAAGGAGGTGCCAACCCAACAAAAATGAGGTGCATACAAAGCAGTCGGATCTTGTGAACCTGATCCGATATAACGAAACAAAGCCCGCGAGCATTCAATAAGCATAATCCCTCCTCCTAATAAAATTAAAGATGATAAAACACAAGCATACACGAGCCAGAATGTTTTTCCAATATTTTTTTCAATTTTGGACAAAGAAAATCTAAAATTACTTCCTTGACAACGGGGTTTTCATCACCAACAATCTATGTATATCATGTTCATTGATCACAAAAACTAGTTTTTTCATGAACTAAACTAGAGATGTTTTCTTTAACATATATCCAATGTTTTCTTACATGACGGTACAGTAGGTTTTCTCTAGAAATTTGGAACATGGTTAGGGAAAAAGGAATGGGTGGTGGTTAAGATTAACCTTGGAGGAAATAATGAAATATTGTTGGACCACAATCAGTGTCAAAGATTTAGATGCTTCGATTGCATTTTATCGTGACATTGTAAAACTACCGGTAAAACGACGCTTTCCAGTTGGTCCGGGTAGTGAAATAGCTTTCCTTGGAGACGGAGAAACGCAAATTGAATTGATTAAGCATCCACATGAAGCTCCTCCGATTGGTGCGGGGATTTCATTAGGTTTTGCAGTTGACTCCTTAGATGAAACTCTTGCTTTTATTGCTAAACAAGGAATTGAAGTAGAAAGTGGTCCATTCCAACCTACTGATCAGATCAAGTTTTTTTATGTACTTGATCCTAATGGGGTACGCATCCAATTCGCACAATCAACATAGAAGCTATGTTTTTCATGGTGCCGTATACAGGTAACATTATAATTCTTGCTATCCATTAAGCGGGTCTTTCCTTTGTTATTTTTTGCACAATGGCGCTTAAAACAGCTGCGATAAATAGCATGAGGCTACTAATCATGAGTGCATAACCGAGGTTATGAGCTTCAGCTATCTGAGAGACGAACAAGGGGAATATCATACGGCCGATAGTTGCGCTTAAAATGCAAGAGAGGGAGATGAATGCCGTATTTTTGGGGTACCAACTAGCTGTGACCACGATATACATAGGAATAGTTGCACCAGCAAAAAAACCACATAACGCCACTAAGGCTAAGGCTAAAACAATGTTGGCAGTAAAAGGAAGTGCTACTAAAGTAAAACCGGCTAAAAGTAATCCGCCTAGCATAAAGGAGAAAGGGTTGCCCCCCTTTTGCATAATGGGCCCCATCAATAACCGTGAAATAGCGGTGCCGATCCAGAAAACAGTGAGAGATGTGGCAGTAATTGCAGCTGGTTGAAAGAGCTCAGTTTCAACATAGACAGGAATCCACGTAACACAGATAATTTGACTACCTGCATAGAAGATGATTACAAGGTTGAATAATACAAAAGCCAAATCTTTGAGAAGAGGTAGCACAGGTTCAGCTTGAACCTCTGGTATAATTACAGGACTAACATTATTAAGTTTTTGCTGTTTAGTACGCCTATAACGTTCTAAAAAGCCACCAATTAGAATTACAGCTAAAATAATACCAAGCGCACCGTAAGCCCAACGCCATGTCGGACCTTTAAATGGAAGAATAAAATAGCCTGTTAGGATTGCTCCAATGCTATAACAGAAGTGGAGCAACGGAATATATAATTTTCGTTTTTCGTAATAATCGCTAGCCAGAATAGCATTCGATCCACTATCTGTCAGAAATGCACCAAACCCGATTACAAGATAGGCGATAAAGAGAAGAGTGCTTCCTGTAGAAACTGCAATTGCTAGTAGCCCAATGATTAGGACTCCATAGCCAATACGGGTAACTGTTGTCTGGCGTACGTGTTTCATGAGGACTAATGAGATTAGCATCGAGGTCAAAGAACCTATTTGTAAAAAACTCACCAACGAACCTGATTGCGATAGGCTCATGCCAGTCGCAGCCATAATATTGGTGACTAAAGGTCCGAGAATGTTATTTGCTATGGCAAAGAAGAAGAATCCGGCAAAGAGGAAAACTGGATGCATGGCACTCTATCCTTCAAGATTTTAGCAAACTGTAACATCAAAGGCTTTGGATTGCAATTGTTCATTCTGTGGCTGCTATTACTTGGTTTCGTCCCGAATCTTTGGCGATGTAGAGGGCATGATCAGCACTATCGATTAAATCAATCTCATTTTCACACCTATTATTAGGGTAGCTAACTACTCCAATAGAAAGAGTTACTTGAATTGCTTGGTTATTAATAAGAAGGCGAGATTCACTAGTTGCTCTTCTAAGTTGTTCGGCAATCTCTAAAGTATCGGTATGCGAGGCTCCAACAAGGGTTATTAAAAATTCATCTCCTCCGTAACGGACAAGAATATCACCATCTCTGACTACACTACGGGTAATGTTTGCAATTTGTTTCAAGAGTTTATCGCCAACAGGGTGGCCGTAGGTGTCATTAACTTGTTTGAAATGATCTATATCGAACATGATAAGTCCTAAGAAACCATCATTACTAACAGCCCGAACAAATTCTTCTCTAAGTCTAATTAAGCCAAATCTACGGTTATAGAAGGAGGTGAGAGAGTCCAGGGCAGCTAGACGTTGAACTTGGTCATAGGTAATTGCGTTATGGAGTGCCAGTCCCAGTCCGTTACAAAAGATATCCAACATTGAGATTTTAGATGCCTCAAATTCTTCCGCTTTGCCAAGGAGGAGGATTCCTAACATGATCTGTTTATATTTGATTGGTTTGATTAGTACCTGGCGCGGCCTATATTTTGTAAGGACTCCCTCTAATTTAATAGCGTCAGGTAGAGTGAGAATGCGATCTTGCTCATCAATCATAACTTCTTGAATAAGTGCGTTATGAATAAGATTTGATTTCTCACTAATTCCCTTAGCTTCAATCAGCGAGAGGTCTCCCCCCCTTATTACAAATATTGCCCCGCTTTCTGATCTAAAATCTACCAGGAAGGTCTCTAAAGCATTACGACAAAGAGCTTCTGTATCTAAGTGTTTACTGAGCATCTGGGTATAGGCACGTAGATTCATTTCCATTTTTAGACTGGAGGCAATGGTATCTACCAAACGATTAAATGCTATAGCACTATCGCCAATAGCATCTGCAGAATCGACAGTAATGTGACATGTTAAATTGTCACAATCGATAGGTTCATTTTTGCCCGAAATTTCACCTAAGCGCGATTCGATATCACCCATATGACTAGCTAAGGTTTTAAGCCGCTTCTCGACAACTCTTTTCGCTAATGTAATATTTACGAGCCCTACCAAAAGCCCTGCGAAGATACACGCAAAACGAAACCACAGGGCATGGGTAATTGTGTTTGAAACACCGAGTAAGGACATAAAAAAGGGGAAAATAACTCCCACCAATAAGCCAAAACCCATCATCCAAAGTGCTAAATCATTAAATACTTTTTTTGTTATTCTTGCCAAATCGTTCCCCTGTATTTTACATCTACGGTAAGTTATTATGTTCTATAAGTCAATAAATTGGAGATAGTTATTAACGAATAAATCTTTGGGTAACCATAAAAAAGTAATTAGAAGCTACCTTTCTTGCCGATCAGAGTAAGATAAGGTACAATTGTCGCACGATGAATCGATTTATTTGGAATATTACTAAACGATTACTCGCGATAGTGCCAATAGTAGTCCTTTTTTTATTCATGTATAAACAATTAGTCGTACTTGAACGAAACAATGTCCGTGAAAAAGTTATTTCGGAACATACAGGACACCTCCAACTCATGGACTTTTTTGTCACTGAAAATTTTGCAGAATATTATTCAATGCTACACCTCATCCGTAATTCAAACAGTGTTGCTAACTTTTTAGCCGACCCTTCTGATGAAAATAGGGCGGGAATGAAAGCGTTTTTTAAAAGGATGGCCCAAAACCGCCCTTATATTAATGGTCTGTTACTAGGTACCACTGAAGGAGAACCTTTAGTTGGGTTAACTTCATTTGATGGTAGCATGGAATATGTAGGGTTGATGGTCCCATTTGAACCAATTTGGGATCTTCTGGTCTCTAAGGTCAAAAATTTAGAAGAAGATGGTTTTTATTTTTCTCCTCTGAATTATGTTATTCCCCTAGCAGGGGGAGAACCTCTACATCCTGTAATTGGAACTTCTATTCCAATTTATTATGATGGAGAACAAGTTGGCATTCTTGGAATGTTGGTCAATGGGAACCATATTCTGGCCAAAATTACGCAATTTATACAAGAACACCCGAACGAAATAAAGTTTAGTCTGGTCGATAATTACGGCAACCGGATCCTCAGAGATACCGTAGAAGGTATAACCCCATATAATCCACTAATTCCCAATTTGTCTCAAAGTAAGCCCTTATTATGGGAAAAAGTTGTCAAAGAAGGGAAGGGTTTGACCGTAATTGATGGTTATAATTATTACTTTCATGCTTTTAATCCCTTCAAAGAGCAAAACCCCTTCTATGAGGCACAGCCACATTTTCTGGCCGGTATTGTCTTCTTTGCTGACCAAGATACCTCCATTTTAAGTGACTCCTTTTTACTGCGCCATAAATCTCTACGTTGGGTACTTGCTCTATTTATTTTTGTGGTGGGTGGATTTTTAAACATTTTATCCTATTTTAGACGTAATGACCGAGAATTACTGGTAGTGAGCAATCTAATTTCTGACCAATCACATGATGGTGTTGTTATTAGCGATGCCCTTGGGCATGTAACCTATTGTAATCACACATTTCAGTCGATGACTGGTTTTTCCGAAAAAGAAATTAGCGAAGGCCGTCATCGTGTTGTTGATTTGTCAGGAGTAACTTTTAATTCGGTCAAGGCCATAACATCTTCAAAACAACGAGATGCTAGAAATAATGCCTGGCAGGGTTTCCTATGGTTAGAGGG
>Ga0265293_10012668_pt1 | contig 11127 bp, 13 predicted proteins | sample Munlanlewell138R_FD_192505 | JGI IMG/M metagenome (GOLD analysis project Ga0265293, IMG submission 192505) | Leachate microbial communities from a municipal landfill in Southern Ontario, Canada - Leachate well 138R | ecosystem: Engineered > Solid waste > Landfill > Unclassified | place: Canada... | reverse complement strand
AAATAAAAAAGACCGAAAGTTTGACTTCGGTCTTTGCCTAAAGTTTAATAATTAAAGGAATCTATACAGATACAGAGTATCTTTTTATCAGACGCATAGCATAGGAATAATTCAACAGCAACACACCGGAAATCCCAAAACACAAAAACGCCAGTACTTTAAAACGCATTTCCAATGTAAAAGGCAAAGCAATTACAAACAAAATGACAAACGCTGTCAGTACAATAATAGTTACTAAAAAAGCCAAAGCCGTTTTCCGTTTTGTCAAGCTGTATAGCTTGGCATTGCTGTTCCATTGAATGGATAAAAGCATAGCAAGCCCGCCGGCTGTTATTTGTATGACGTAACCTTGTAGGTGATTTTTAAACACCAAACAAGCAATGGCTGCAATCATGGTAAAAATTCCAATGTAGAACAGCGTTTTCAATTCCCTGCTTGTCTCTTTTCCCGGTTTTTCCTCTCTTTTTTCTTCCAAATTTTCAATAATGGCTTTACGGCCACTTCTGTCCGGCTGGTTTGTTTTATTCATGGCCCAAATGAAAAGCGCAACCTCTGCATTTACCAAATACAAAAGAGCTAACAATAAAATATGTGTAGAGGGTCTTACTAATAGAAGAATGCCTGTCAGTTGTGCAACAAATGCACCATAGAATATCACATATAAATATCTCTTATCAGGCACTCCCATAAGAATAGCTTTTTGAACTGTAACAAATGTAACAATTTTTTTTAATTCAAACAATCTACCTGACATTTTTTCAGTTCACCCGCCATTCAGTATTTGCTGCACGCTATTTGCTATAATCTTTTCAATATTTACCCTTTAGCATTACATGCCTTATGAAAATCACCTCTTACAAAGACTTTGAAACTTCTAAAAACCCCCACGGCGTAGACGCCCGCATTATATTCAACTCAGACGCTGTTCAAGTAGTCCACATTTCCCTTGGAAAAGGAGAAGGACTAAAAATCCATACCACACCCATTGACGTATTCTTCTACATCCTTGAAGGCGAAGGCTTTATAGAAATAGGAGACGAAATCCAAAAGGTAGGTCCGGACATGCTCATAGACAGCCCCAAAGACATCCCCCACCGCCCCTTCAACGAAGACAGCGACATATTCCGGTTGCTGGTGGTGAAACTGAAGAAATAGAGCGGTCCGCTTTATTGGAAGATTTGAAAATAAGCAGACTTTGGTATTCGTTTAAACTGGCAATTACTTTTTTGAAGCACGTTTACGAACAACCATACTTAAGTCTTGCAAAGCCCTGTCCAGTTTGTCTTCTTTGGCAAGCCACAGAATATCATCATCCAGTTGCAGTGCGTATAGTACACGCAAATAAATGCCAATAGCTACCGTAGGCATTCCTTTTTCTATACGTGCTACTGTAAGAGGCGAACAAGTAGCACGCTCGGCAACTTGTGCCACACTTAAATTTCTTCGCAGACGAGCCAATTTAATTTGCTCTCCCACAATCTGCATATTCTTCTCTAGTTTTCGAGGAAGTTTTGCCCCCATTGTTCTTTTTGACATAGCTCAACATATCATATAATATATAAATATAGTCGTTTTTAGTTATTATATGATAGGTTGTTCATTTTTTAAGCAAAGTTTAAAAGATGTCTAAAAATTAAATTTAGACATTTTTTTAGCCTCCTTTTCAGACATCTAAAACAGCATCTCGCTGATAAACAAACTACTAAACAATTGCGATTTAGACATTTTAGACATTGAATTAGACATCCAATGCTCGGAATGGACACATGAGATATAAAGTATTTCTGCCACTCCCATTACAGTTATGCCATTAGCCATAAAAAGTTGTGCATTGCGTACGTACCCAGTTCCACATATAAATAAAAACATTAATGTAGCTAGTGCTACATTGTGCGAAAATTTTGTAAATTTATATGAGTATTTTCATAAATGTTTAGCAATAACTAAACTTTATGCGTATCTTTGCAACTCAAAAAATTGAAGCTATTAAGGGGATACAAGTATTTAAAAAGCTACTTGTTAATAACAAATGTCCTTTAGATGAATTTGAAAAGAAACTTAAGAGCAAAAGAGATAAATCAGAACTGAGAAGTATATATGCTCTAATGGACCAAGTTGCTATTAACCGTTCCCTTTCACGACATAAATTTAGGTAATTGAAAGTTGTCACCCTACATTAAAATGTTATGAATTTAAATCAAGAAACTTAAGAGTATATGCCTTTTCTATAACTAATGGAAAAATCATCGTTTTGGGTGGTTATAAAAAAACTCAAAAAAAAGATATCAGAAAGCTCAAATCTTATCTAACGGAAATCACTAACAGTAATCAATTAAACAATTTATGAAACGAGAAGATTTAATACGGTCAGCAGAATATTGGCTTACTAAATTTCAGGTTGATCTCTTCAATAAAGTGAACGACTATATAATTCAAAATAAGCTTACTCGTAAAAAATTTGCTGAACAACTAGGTGTTTCTAAAGGATATGTAAGTCAAATCCTCAATGGCAATGCAGATCATAGGATGTCAAAATTCATTGAATTATCCTTGGCAATCGATCTTATTCCAACCGTTTCTTTTCAAAATCTCGATGATTTTGTACAGCGAGATTTACAATCAGAAACAGGAGCCTCAGACTTTGATCTTGAAATAAGCAAACAAAATGTAAAAAGCGCAGGGTATCTCTTATCAAATAAACCCATGACTAAATGTGCTGATAAATTGTTTTCTGAAGAATGGGCTAACCTTAACCAAGTAAATAATATTGAAGATTCTCTTCTAGCATCATGATTGCAAAAAAATCCGATCTTATCTTAACTGGGTTTACGGTTGTTAAGAATTACATAAGCTTTAAGCCGGACTCAGAGCGTCAAGAAAATATTCTTCCAAAGGATTATTTTGACGAATATCTTGTTAATCTAGACTTTGATGTGCAACATAACAACGAACACGATGTGTTTAGAGTAATTGTAGCTGTTAATATCAATACTAAAGAATCTCAGAAAGATATACTTCCTGGATACTCTATACAAATAACAGGTATAGCCTTCTTTAAATTTAGTCAAGAAGCCAGACTTGGTGATGAACAAAAATCACAAATGCTAAACAATTCAGGCTTGAGCATATGCATAACAAACTTGCGTTCTTTCATATATAACCAGACCGCGTCATTTCCTTGGGGCCCTTACTCATTTTATGCAATTGATGTCAACGACTTGCTTGCGCAAAAACAAAATGAGGTAACTTCATCACCCGATTATTACAAGGAGCCGGAAATCAGCGAAAATGAAAAATAAAACACATATTTTTAACCAGGTATCCACTTCTTGAAATCTTCCTTATACTTTCTGGAAACTTCTATGGTATAAGATCCTACTGTTACTTGGTTGGCCGTGGAGTGTGTAATGTGGTTCGCATTGATCAGATAGGAGCGATGCACCCTGATAAAGCGTTCGTCCAGAACCGATTCCCATTGCGAGATTTTCATCTTGGTACGGTAGTCCGTTTGGTCGTCGGTACGTATCCAGACCTCGGCATCACATGATTCTACCAGCAGAATGGAATCAATCTTTAAAGTGACTTTTTTGCGATCCGATGTAAAAGTAATGTATTGATTGGGCGCTACGGCTTTCACCAGGTACCGTTGTAGAAGATGCTCCATAGCTACAAACACAGCCAACAGCAGCCAGATAAGGATGGGGTTGAAAATCAGGCCCGGCAAGGTGTCGGGGTAGAGTTTTAGCAGATACCAACTGGTAAAAATGATGCACAAGTACTCTGTAAGCAATGTAGCCAAGGCCAGGCAGAAACTGTGCAATATCCCTTTGCGTCTGTTTTCGAAAGACAGATCTTTCATAAGGTATTTGGCCAATAACGCTCCGGGCAGAAACATGATGGCCAGCAATAAAGCCTTGGAGTACCCGTTCACCACACTGGTAAAAATCAGACTCATTACCAGCACTACTCCAAACCAATACGCTAGGCTAAAATGCTTTTTCATATTCAAAAATAGGGATTTTCCTATGAAAATCCCGCCTCGGCAAGAAGCCAAACCGTTAAGAAGCGGTTATGACACCTTGACAGACGGATTCGACCTTTGCCGTAACCATAAGGTGGTGTATTTTTGCAGTAACCCATTAAAGCAACAATACTATGTTACGTTTTTTCATTGAAGGTGGTCCTCTTTTTATGGGACTCTTGACCATAGTCCTGGTCTTTTTATTTATAGCCGTTTGGAAAGCCCCTGCATGGGTGCGAGAGATAGGACATATAGCGCTTATAGTAGGAATTCTCTCTACACTTTTAGGATTTGCTCAGGCCGGGGACGCGATAAGCAAAGCAGGTGCCGTTTCTATGGATCTTATAGCCTCGGGCGTTAAGATTGCCTTAATACCCATCATTTACGGGGGGCTCATCTACCTGGTATCTCTGATTATGCGGATTATTCTGAAACCGAGGATATAAAGCCCAATTGCTCCTCTATGGGAGCCAATGCTTCCAGAGCCAGCTGTGCGAATTCCGGCAACGGTATGCCTATGTCCTCACATTCGCGAATATTTTCCCTACTGACCGAGGCAGCAAACAGCTTCTCCTTCATGCGTTTAGTAATAGACTTGGGTTTGACGCTCGATATTTTCTTGTCCGGATACACCAGCGCCACAGCAAAAATCAACCCAGTAATAGTTTCGCCGGCAGCCAGCGCATGGTGCAACCGAGTGCTCCGCAGTTCTCCTTCCGCCGCGTGTTCGTTGTGCAAGCGGATGGCCTCGGTTACCTCGGCCGGTATATCATGCTTCTGCAAAAAGGCAGCGCCTTCCGGTCCGTGACGCAGCGGATCGGCCTCGGTCCATTCCACATCTATATCGTGCAACAGCCCCGCCAGGCCCCACACATCTTCATCTTCCCCAAACTTGCGAGCCAACGCCCTCATAACAGCTTCCGCTGCCAACGAATGCGCAATCATCTTGGGATTTTTGATGTGCGTATGCAATAGATTCAGATAGTATTCACGTGATTTCATGGTGTTCTATTGGTTGTTTCCGTTGCTTTATTGCTGCTTCCTGTACGCGTTCCCGTGTTTCACTTCTGCTTCCTGTACGCGTTCCCGTGTTTCACTTCTGCTTCCTGTAGGCGTTCCAGCTACTCATCTCTTCCAGCGGTTTCCGTTTTTTCTCCCGAACAGGAGCTTCTGAATACCCCAAGGCAATCAGCAAGGCAATGCGTCTTTTCTTATCTACGTGCAGCAGCTTCTTGATTTTCTCTTCCTTGAACCAACCCATGATACACGTATCCAGATCCAGCTCGGCCGCTTGCAAACAAAATTGGTTGACGGCCATACCCACATCGTAATCGCAAAAATTCTTATCCTTCACCAGTCCACCGAGCGAGGACATCACATGCTCTTTATCCAACACCACTACTACCAGTACCGGTGCCTGGAACGCAAATTTGTTCATCCCCAGACTGGCTGTGCTTTCCGCCACCTGCTCCTTCAACTGCGGATCGTCCACCACCACAAAATTCCATGGCTGCTGGTTATACGCCGAGGGAGACAACCGCGCCGCTTCTATGCATTGCAGAATCTTCTCTCTTTCAATGGGTTTGTCTATGTATGCACGCGTACTCTGGCGCCGCTTTATCAATTCAGAAAAAGGTTTCATATATCTGTACGTTATAATTTATTCGTTTGCTGCCCCTAAAATACGAAAAACAACGGAAATGCTTTTGAAGGGTAGTGAGTAGCCGTTTCCGCCACAAACCCTCAACACCCTGCATATCTGCTATTTGCGACACTCCGCCGTTTCATCGCACTCACTACCCCTAGGCAAAAAGGGCTCTTTTCCGGGTTTTCAGCGATGGGTAGTGAGTAGCAACTTTCCACACAACACGCCAATTCGCAGATGTTCACTCACTTACGACGCCGTGGCGTATAATGGTACTCACTACCTTTAAATGATGGTATGGCCTGCCAGATCAGATCTGGCGCACCACATCCTGTTACGCAAAACACAACTCTCTGATATTCATTGCATTAATTTTTCAGCATGCAAAAATGGCGCGCTTGATCCGATCTGGCAAGCCGATAGCACACCAAACGGCACGCCATTTTCTTATCTTTGCAGTCACTATTTGACAAGCAACAATTTATGAATACGGTCGTTACTATCATCCTGCTGATCCTGTCCAACGTCTTTATGACGTTTGCGTGGTACGGACACCTAAAGTTGCAGGATATGGGCAAACTCAACAACATGCCGCTTTTTGTGGTTATTGTATTGAGCTGGTTGGTTGCATTCTTTGAATACTCGCTCCAGATTCCGGCAAACCGGCTGGGTTATGTAGGTAACGGTGGTCCGTTTTCCCTCATGCAATTGAAGATTATTCAAGAGGTCATTACCCTGGTGGTATTTGCAGCCTTCTCTATGATATTGTTCAAGGTGCAAATCCAGTGGAACCACCTGGCTGCCTTTTGCTGTCTGGTACTGGCCGTCTATTTTGTATTTATGAAATGAAAGAAAAGATCAAAACCATAGCGTTCGATGCAGACGACACCTTATGGGTGAACGAGCTGTTTTTCCGAGAAGCAGGTAAAAAATTGTGTACCATGCTGAGTGACTATATGCCGGTAGAACAAGTACAAGAAGAGCTGGACAAAACAATAGTGGAGGACCTGGAATGGTACGGGTATGGTGTAAAAGCCTTTGTGCTAAGCATGATAGATACTGCCATCCGTATTTCCAACAACACCTTGCCTGCTACCAGGGTGCAAGATATCCTGAATATAGGCAGAGACATGTTACAAAAACCCATAGAACTGCTCCCGCATGTTGAAGAAACCTTGGAACGACTAAACGGAAATTACCGATTGGTCGTAGCCACCAAAGGCGACTTACTGGATCAGGAGCGGAAATTAAAAAAGTCAGGGCTGGAAAAATATTTCCATCACATTGAAATCATGAGCGACAAGACCCTCGCCGAGTACACCAAACTACTGCACCACCTGGATTGCCATGCGGACAACTTCCTGATGATTGGCAACTCTATGAGATCGGACATCGTCCCCGTCTTGGAACTAGGCGCCTATGCCGCCCACATCCCCTACCACATGACTTGGGCCCACGAACAACTCCCCTACACCCCGGAACACGAACGCTTCCTGGAGCTGGAATGCATCAGTGACATTCTGGAGCATTTGCTGTAGTTGATGGGCCGAGGAGGTTGCAGACAGGCGGATTTTCATGCGTCGCATAAAGAGCCTATCTTTTTGACTTCTAGTCAACTGTGAAATTTGTGCCCCTAGGGGACGTTTTTTACAAGATCTTGTATCTCTGCCGCTTAGCACATTCATGCGTTGCATGAATGTTCTTTGTACGACGTGATTTGACGTAATCATGCATTATTATTGCTACCTTGCATGTAGTAACTTGCGTAACAACAATTAGATATGAAAGAAAACACCCGCATGTACAACCTATTGCTTAAATTCTTGAAGCAAGCAAAAACAAATGATTTTACCTATAAACAATACAAGACAGATTACCTGGGAACAGAGGTCAAGGCTAGTTTTGGTAAAGGGAATACAGCCAAAGTACCATGGATAGCTTTTCTAAAAGGAGGTAACATGGTAACCGCCGGAATCTATCCCGTCTATCTGTATTATAAAGATATCGAGATACTTGTCTTAGCTTATGGGAAAAGTGAAACATACGCTCCAGAATTATCCTGGGGACTAGATGACAAAATGACCATCCAAGAGTATTTTTTAAATACTTATTCTAAAAAACCTCATCGCTACGGTACATCTTATGTTTTTAAAGTATATAATGTAAAACAACTACCCTCAGCTGATATCATAGAGAGTGACTTAAAACAAATTGTCCAAGAATATAACCAGCTCCTAGGAAACATTAATTCTGTAATGGATCTTGATGATCCCACCCAAACTCCTGCTGCAACACTATCCTCGGGAATGGTGTTGGAGCCCTTTACTGTGGCTCCTTTCACAGAAGCCCTAGAACAATCTGGACTACGTTATTCCAAAGAGCTGATTACTAGGTTTGTAGCATCGTTGCTTACCAAGCCGTTCCTTATCTTAACAGGGTTGTCGGGGTCGGGAAAAACTAAATTGGCGCAAGCATTTGCACAATGGATTTGTAAAGACGAAAACCAATACAAACTAGTTCCTGTGGGGGCAGACTGGACCAATCGGGAACCGCTACTAGGGTATCCGAACGCGCTAAAACCGGAAGAATACGTGAAGCCGGACAGCGGTGTGCTCGATCTAGTGATACATGCAAATAACCATAAAGACGTACCACATTTCCTGATTCTAGACGAAATGAACTTGAGCATTGTGGAGCGCTATTTTGCAGATTTTTTGAGTGTCATGGAATCGGGAAAGGAAATTTCCCTCTTCCCGGAAGGAAAAACAAATAATGGCGTACCCCCAACCATAGGAATTCCAAATAATCTGTTCATCATAGGCACCGTCAATATAGACGAAACCACCCATATGTTCAGTCCCAAGGTCTTAGACAGAGCCAACACTATAGAAGTCAAAGTCAGCAGTCAAGAAATGCAAGAATTTTTGAACTACGCCTCGGAAATTCATATGGAAGCACTCACAGGAAAAGGTGATTTTTTGGCTAAGAGCTTCATGACAGTTGCCATTAAATCCTTAGAGAGTCCTGAAGAACTGACTGAAATCAAAGATACATTGGTAGTGTTCTTTGATGCTTTGAAAAAGATTGGAACCGAGTTTGGGTACCGCAGTGCCCTAGAAATCGTCAAGCTTATCCAACATTTAGGCACATTAGACAACAACCTTTCCACGCAAGCCAAAGTGGACATGGCTATTGTGCAGAAGCTATTACCTAAACTGCATGGATCCAGAAGAAAGCTATGCCCCATCTTAGAGACACTAGGTGGCTTTTGCATAACAGACAACGGAAAGGTAGTGAAAGAAGTATTTGAGAATACAGACTTTAGCTTTGACGCTCCGCAGGTCCTTTATCCCCTATCGCTAGAAAAAATAACCCGCATGTACCGAGGCGCCGTTGAAAACGGCTTTGCCAGCTTTGCCGAAGCTTAACCATGGAACGCATACCTACAGCCGTACTCCATCTTGACTCCATTGAGGAAGGCTTGTCTTTACAGATTGATGCAAAGACGCCCGGCACCCTTTTCGACGCTACAGCCTCGGCAAGTCAGCATATGGAAGCTTCAATTCAGCTGGTGGAAGGCTTTTTTTACGATTACACGTTCAGCGACCCTTCGTATTTCTTAACAGATCCTTCCAACAATATAGTCAGACCGCATAAACGCCTCACGTATTCAGGGACCCTTGCTCCTAATATATATGTAGGTACGTTGGAGATTCCCGTTCATAAAAATGGATTGAACAGGCCCGTAGGCGCAATAAAGCTGGAAGTACAATCTGTTAAGGCTGGATATCGGGACGATTACCGTAATATGCTGGGGTTCATCACAGAAAAATGTACTCATTTGTTGCTGCAAGCCAACGCTCCCGTTACCCATAGTTTCGATGTAGATTATAGCAGCGATAGTGAAACGCTCTACCAACGCTTTGCTTTTATCAACTCTGTTTTAGGGACTGATGATTTTGCCCAAGCCGTTCATAGAATCGTATCTATGCCTGCTACGCGTTGGAGCATAACAGAAGAAAAACGTGACGTGCGGAGTGCTGGCAGGTTCCAAAATGCCCAAATCAAACAAATAGTCAAAGGCAGCAAACGAACACCTCTGCCTAAAGGCCATCCTCTACATCAATACGGCATAGTATCGCTCCCTGAAAGAATTACTACTACCCGTAAAACAGACACAGTAGACACTCCGGAAAACAGGTTCATTAAACATGCACTAGAAACGTTTCTAAAACTATGCACAGATATTTATCACATAGCCAAAGCGAGAAATTACCCCAAATTGCAACTAGAATCTGAAGGCCTCGTGACTATGTTGGAGAACCAGTTACACCACTCGTTTTTCAAAGAAATCTCTAGACCTACTACACTAAATCTCAACAGTCCCGTCTTGCAAAGGAAAGAAGGCTATAGGGAGGTGCTACACATTTGGTTGATGCTAGATTTGGCTGCTAAACTGGTTTGGAAAGGCGGTGACGATGTATATAGCGGAGGTAAAAAAGATGTAGCTGTTTTGTATGAATATTGGCTGTTTTTTATGCTCTTGGATTTGTTGCAAAACGTATTTCATATAGAGGCCAAAGACATCACAGAACTTATTCAACCAACAGACGATGGTTTAAACTTGCAAATCAAACAAGGTAAATTCATTGCCTTAAGAGGTATTTACGATACCGGTTCCAGAAAGCTATATATCCGTTTCTCGTATAACCGTACATTTAGTGGAAAACAAGCCTACCCACAAGCCGGAAGCTGGACTGTAACCTTACGGCCCGATTATACGCTTTCTCTTTGGCCATTTGGCATTTCGGAAGAAGAAGCTGAAAAGCAGGAATTGATTGTCCACCTCCATTTTGATGCCAAATACAAAGTAGACAATTTGACTTCTTTTGCCAGCCACTTCAGTGAACAAGAATTGGATGAGGAAAAACTAGAGAACCGCAAAGGCATCTACAAAAACGCTGATCTACTTAAAATGCACGCCTACAAAGACGCCATCCGCAGAACAAGTGGTGCCTATGTATTATATCCCGGTCATGAAACATTTACACAAAAAGGTTTTCATGAAATCATCCCAGGATTAGGGGCCTTCCCACTTAGTCCTTCCAAAGCAGGCAGCGGTGTAGGAGATTTAAAAACATTTATCGAAAAAATCCTTTCCCATTTCCTGAACCGCATTTCTCAAAGAGAAAAGATGGCATTCAGCACCTACGATATATACCAAAGCCAACCGACTGGCCGGTTAACCATAGCAGATACCCTGCCAGAACCTTTTGTCCCCAACAGGGATTTCATTCCGGACCAAGTTTTTGTGTTGGTGGGCCTTTGCAAATCCTCAATACATTACCAATGGATTAAAGACAACCAGATGTACAGCATAGGATTAGATTCTTATGGCAAACCCGCTCCCATTACAAAAGAAATGATCAACGCCCGTTTCCTGCTGCTATTTTCCTTAGAA
>Ga0265293_10012667_pt1 | contig 11127 bp, 8 predicted proteins | sample Munlanlewell138R_FD_192505 | JGI IMG/M metagenome (GOLD analysis project Ga0265293, IMG submission 192505) | Leachate microbial communities from a municipal landfill in Southern Ontario, Canada - Leachate well 138R | ecosystem: Engineered > Solid waste > Landfill > Unclassified | place: Canada... | reverse complement strand
AGTATCTTACAACATTTATTATAGCGCATAAATGATCCAATAGCAATAAAAAAAGTCATTTATATATATAAATATATATTTGACTTCAATTTTAGGTATAACTTAAATTAGCGGTGGCAAACTCGGGTATTGAAATTATATTTTATGAGGTGAAGTATGAAAAAATTTGTATTAGCTGTTATTTTAACTTTTTTTACAATTAGTTTAAATGCGTGTTATAATACGGGAAATGATTTAAACATAAATTTCAAAGAAAGAAAGTTTAACTCATATTTAAAAGAAGATAGTACATTAATAATTAATAACATAAGTGACTTAGACAAATATATTAATACATTAAATTCAAATGTAGATGAAGAATACTTATTTTATTTATTAAGTTTAAAAGATAGTAATGTATTAACATATTATTCACTTGTGTTAATTAACACATCAAATAAAAATGCTAATATTTTAAGTATTACTGAAAATGATGGTAATTTAAAAGTAAATTTAGAAGTAAGTTCAAATGGTGACGGTCAAACCCATTTTGTTATAGAAACAAGTAAGTTAAAAGACAATTTAAGTGTTAATATTAATAAAGAAATTAAAGATGAAAATGCATTTTTAATTAAAGCATATAAATTTAACTATAGTTATTTAGATGATGTATACAATGATTATATTACTCTAGATAGCTATGACAGTTTATTAAACTATATTGAAGAGGCAAATTTAAATATAGAGTATAATTCTTTAGACAAACAATTATACATAAAACAATTAAGTAATTATACTGAAAATTATTTTATCAACAATAAATTAGTTTTAGTAAACTTTAATTTAGGATCAGGAAGTTTTTATTTAAACTATACAGGTTATCAAATGGAAGATTTAACCTTGAAATTATTTTTTAAAATTATCTCACCCAATAGTGATGTAACAGATGACGTTAAACCATGGAACTTTATTATTGAAGTAAATGATATTAGCTTTGACACAGTAATAATTAAAGAAGTATAAAATTAAATAACTGCATGCATTTCATTCACAAACCTAAAAAAGTGCATGCATTTTGTTCACAGACCATAGTATAGTTGGGTGCATTTCATTCACAACACTAAAAAAATGCTAGCATTTTGCTCACAACTAGACACGATTGAATTTTAAAATGCTACACTTTGGTGTGGCATTTTTCTTTATACTATTAATGAAAGTGACTTTAATAGAAACAAAATAAAAATAACGACAAAATCACTAGGTTGTATTTGACAAAATAACTAGTTTATAATTGACAAAATCACTAGGTTGTCATATAATCTAATTAGAGGTGGTAAGTTATGAAGTTAAAACCTAGAGGATATAAGCCAAGAATTGTTGATTCCCAGTTAGAAAAGTATTTAGATATCTTTGGAGCGGTTTGTGTTGAGGGGCCCAAATGGTGTGGTAAAACATGGACTTCATTAAGTCATTCAAACAGTGTTATTTATATTGGAGATTTAGATGGCAATTTTCAAAATAGAAGATTAGCACTATTAGATCCTAAATTAGTACTACAAGGTGATACACCAAGATTAATTGATGAATGGCAAGAAGTTCCTGCTTTATGGGATGGAGTGAGATCAGAAGTTGATAAAAGAGGCATAAAAGGTCAGTTTATTTTGACGGGTTCATCTACACCTATTAAAAAAGGTGTCTTACATAGCGGAGTTGGAAGAATTCACACAATTAAAATGCGCCCTATGAGTTTATATGAATCAGATGATTCGACAGGAGATGTTTCACTATTAGAGTTATTTGATAATAAATTAAATAACAAGTTAACAAAAGAAGCAACATTAGATGAATTAATTGAATTAGTTGTTAGGGGTGGATGGCCAGGGTCATTATCCTTAGATAATAAATATTATGAAGAAATACCTAAATCATATTTAGATGTAATTATAAATAGTGATATTGATAATATAGATGGTATAAAGAGAGATAAAAGCAAATTTATGTCATTACTTAGGTCACTTGCAAGAAATGAAAGCACATTAGCTAGTAATAAAATACTAATCAATGACATTAACAAGCATGAAATCAATAATATCCAAGAAAGTGCTTTAATAGAATATTTAGATATTTTAGAGAGACTTTTTATTATTGAAAATCAAAATGCTTTCGATCCTAATTACCGTTCAAGTGTGAGAGTTGCTAAAACTCCTAAAAGACATTTCATTGATCCGTCCCTTGCTGTTGCAGCACTAGGGCTTTCAAAAGAGATGTTAAAAAATGATTTAGAATATTTTGGATTTTTATTTGAAAGTTTAGTTATTAGAGACCTAAAAATATATGCAGATAGTATCGGGGGTAAAGTTTATCATTATAAACATCATGATACTAATCATGAATTAGATGCTGTTATTGAGTTGGAAGATGGTAGATGGATTGCTGTTGAGATAAAACTTGGAGCCAACCAAATTGATAATGCTGCTAAAGGTTTATTAAAGGTGAAAAAATACTTTGATGAAAAAGAAGGTGCAAGTAAGCCAAGTGCACTTGTTGTTATATGTGGACTAACCAATGCTTCATATAAACGTGAAGATGGTGTAATGGTAGTAGGAATAAATAGTTTAAGACCATAATTATTTATTTATAAAGGAGTCAAAATGACATATTTAATTGAGAGTTATGATCCGTTAAAGCATAAAATTGTTGATAGTTGGATTTTAGAAGATAAATATATTAATGCTAAACAAATAAATGAATTTGCTTTTTTTAATGAACCGATTTCTACAAATTATAAATATATTTTAAATAATCCTTATGAAATGGCTAATATCAAATCATTTATTAAGGTCTTTAAATCTGATGAAACAATAGTTGGAGTAGTGGTGTTTCACTATTACACTGATAATGAAAAATATTATCTGGGTATAAACCCAATTGTTGTTAATCCTGATATGATGAATCAAGGAGTTGGGAAATCTATGTTAAATCAAATAATTAAAAACTCCAAAATAATATGTGGTGGAGAAGTTAATTATATTAAAGCATTAAGTGAAGAGAAAAATATTGCTTCAATAAAGCTTCTTGAAACTGTAGGATTTAAAAAAGAAGAAGTGGATAAAAATTTTATAAGTTATATTTTCAATATAAAATAACTTTTTAGTAAAAATCAATCTTAATATAACCTTATAATATTATTAATTAAAAAATGCATGCATTTCATTCACAACACTAAAAAAATGCATGCATTTCATTCACAACACTAAAAAAATGCTAGCATTTTGCTCACAACTAGACATGATTAAATTTTAAAATGCTAGCAGAAATGTTGGCATTTTTATTAAAAAATACTATCAGATTATTTTTAATGAAGAGTGGGTTATTAACAGCTCTGAGATAGAAGTTTTAATTACTTGTTTTCATGAAGCAAGACATGCATACTAATATTACTCGATCAAACACAATATAAATGAATCAAAAGAATTATTAGAGAAATGGTCTTATGAAAAAAATAATTATATTAGCCCATCTGGATTGAATGATGAATCAGCTGACTATGAGTACTTGAGTCAAGATATAGAAGTTGATGCAATTGCATGGGCTCATTATCAAATAAAAAAACTAACGAACCTAAAGACTATTATTCCTAGAAATATAGAACCCTTAATTATTATGAGACTTAAAAAAAATAGTATAATAAACAGTGAAAAAGTGTAAAAAAAACAAACACTGTGCAGCATTCAATAAAAGTGAGTGAAACAAGGTACATACAAGACAACCTGAATAGGTTTGATACACTATGAAGTGGTAAGATAAAAGTAGGAAGTAGGCTATTATGATTAAGTTAATCAATAAGGTAGATAATTTGAAACGATATTTTCCTAACAATGTTTTTTCTATGGAAAAGTGGAAAATATATATTAGTGACATAACAAATGGTGAAGATAATATATTTCTTGATGATATGAACGAAGTGCTAAATACCAATCAATATACATTTGATCATGATTTTTTACCTATTCTTAATAAAGCGCTACAAAATGAGCTTAAAATTAATCAATTGGTAGAAACATTAAAAGAAATAACCAATGACCTTGATACTAAAGTATATAACTCTTTTGGTAAATGTGTTGATGCAACACTAATCTTATACCTTGGTCTTTGTAATGGGGCTGGTTGGGTTGTGTCATTAAATGAAGAACCAATTATTTTTTTAGGAATCGAAAAGATTCTTGAGCTAGAATGGACAAGTAAAGCTGATTTAGAAGGGCTAATATACCATGAACTTGGGCATCTTTATCAGATGCAATATGGCACTTTAGATAGACAATTCACTAGTAATTCCGATACTTTTTTATGGCAGTTATTCAAAGAAGGTGTTGCGATGTATTTTGAACAAGTATTGTGTAATGATTTTAGCTTTTATAATCGGTCTAGTGCATGGTTTAAATGGTGTGAGAGTCATTTAAGCACAATAAAAAAAGATTTTAACGATGACTTGGAATCAATGACTTATTCAAATCAAAAGTATTTTGGGGATTGGGTAAGGTACCATGGTTATGGTGATGTTGGATATTATTTAGGAGCTAAATTTGTTCAATATGTGATAGGTTATTATAAGTTTGACGATATTATAACTTGGGATATTGAAGAAGTTAAGAAACAGTATCAAAAGTTTCTTAATAAATAAAATAATAAGGGTTTAAAACAAATTCTACTACCTTACGATGCTTTGTTATTTGATGTGGCTATAGTAACTATTAAATAAGTCTAAAATTTGACTATAGTAAGATTTTCGAACCCTTTTGGATCATTTGACCGGAGGAGAAAGTCTTTTTTTTTATTTAATTGATTGTTTGCTTATTGTGAACGTAAAATATTAACACTTGTACTTATACTTAAACTACAAAAATTTACTTAATATCTCTTTTTAAAATGTGGGTCCAAGTTCGCCGCAGGCGTAAAATGGCGGAAATATTATTATATTTTAAATTCACTTCGTTACTTATTTCCGCTTAATACACGAATATAAAAGTATAATCAATGTACATATCCAAGATTATTGTAAGAGGTATCAAGCAAACAATGATTAAAGTTTTCTCTCTCTAAGTATAAAACTTACTGAAAAACTATTTTTTATCTTTACAATGAGAAAAAATAATTGTATAATGTAGTTGGTGATAATATGTTAAAAAGAGATAGATATTTAAATAATGTTTTAAAGTACCTTGATACTGAATTCGTTAAGGTTATTACAGGTGTTAGAAGAGCTGGTAAATCATTTTTATTACTAATGTTAAAAAAACATTTGAAACTACAAAATAAACAAATACTATATTTGAATTTTGAAAATCCGAATACTTTTGACATGCATACATCTGAAAAATTATATGAGTATATAAAACTAAATATTGATAAAAGTAAAAAGGCCTATTTTTTATTTGATGAAATTGGTGAAGTAGAAAACTGGCAGAAATTAATAAATGGTCTTAGGGTTGCTTTTGATTGTGATATTTATATTACAGGATCAAATGCGAATATTTTGTCTGGTGAACTTGCAACATATTTGTCGGGTAGATATGTTGAGATCAAAGTTTATCCTTTGTCATTAGAAGAGCTAGCTTTGTTTTCAAATAACAACAACTATGATTTAGTATTAGATCAATATATTAAATATGGGGGATTTCCTTCCGTAGCTTTAGTAGCTGATCAACAGATGAAAACGGATGTTTTAAAAGGAATATATAACAGTATAATACTTAAAGATGTTTCGTTAAGAGGAGATATTAAACAAATTGATATTCTTTTAAAGTTATCTTTATACTTGTTAGATAACATAGGAAATACTATATCTAGTTCTAAAATATCAAATTATTTCAATTCACAAAATCAAAATGTTAGTTCCAATACTATTAACAGATATTTAAATTTATTAGAAAATTCATTTATTTTTTATAACGCAAAAAGATATGATATAAGAGGCAAAGAATATTTAAAAACACTTGGTAAATATTATGTTGTAGACTTAGGCATTAAAAATATAATGTTAGGAAGAATGAATATTAACTTAGGTAGTACAATTGAAAACATTGTATATTTAAAGTTAATACAAGAAGGATGGAATATTTTTGTAGGAAAATATGATAATTTAGAAATTGATTTTGTCTGTTTTAAAGAAAATAGAACAAAATATATCCAAGTAACACTAACAATTCCTAAAGATAGTAAAAGAGAAACTGACAATTTGTTATTAATTAGAGATAATTATGAGAGACTAGTTGTAACTTATGATTATAAAGATGTTGGATCGGTTGATGGAATTAAAATAGTTCACTTAAAAGATTTTTTATTAAATGAAGTGTAATAGTAAAACATATGATTTGAAAAAGTTATCACGCTATTAAAATTTATAGTGTTGATAGTAGATGTTGTAATTGCTTCACAACACGCTTATAAAAATGAGTGTAATTGGTTTTCGCAACACATCTATTAAAACGAGCGTAATGGCTTTGCAACAGACTTAGATATGCCGTAGCATTTTGCTCACAACTAGACATCTGCATTAGACAAGACTTTTTAGATACATTAAACCGGTAAGGCCGGATAAGTAAAAGGTCTTTTTTTATCCCTATAAAGCAAAGAAATCTACTTAAAAATAGACTTCTTTTTGTTGGATTAAATATTAGGAACAACACTTAATGCGAAACAATTAACTAGATTTATTTAATCGGAGCAAGTTAAATTCTCAAATATTTTTAATAGGAAAAGCATATAACCCATCAGAGAGTTGATAAGTTCTATCAACTAGTGATAAGATAATTTTCTCTCCAACTCTAAATCCTGGAATGTTTTCTAACGCATTAAAATTTTTCGCCATATTTTTTGTAGGATTAGTAGTCTTTTTTATTTCAATTGGGTAAAGGATACCGTTTGCTTCTATAATAAGATCAATTTCTTTTTGATTGTAATCGCGATAAAAAGTAATTGGAACATCTAAATAACCTGCATTTTTAAATGACTTAACAATTTCACTTACAGCGAATGATTCTAAAATATGACCACTCATTGCACCATTTCTTAAAGTATCTTTTGTATTCCACTTTAAAAGATAAGAGACTAAACCTGTATCTAAAAAGTAAACCATAGGTGTTTTTACCATTCTTTTTAAGGCGTTATTTTTAAACGGTCTAACTAAAATAATTATTCCTGTAGCTTCTAATACTTTAGTCCAACTCTTAACGGTATTAATATCTATGTTTATTTCGTTAGCAACTTGATTATAGTTTAACAAACTACCTGTTCTGGCAGCTAAGCTAATTAAGAAATTACTAAAATTGTTCAAATCACGAATATTAATTATATTTCTAACATCTCTTTCAATATATGTTTTGACGTATGAAGAGTAATAAATATGCCAATCTAAATATTCGTTTGTATAAAGCATCGGCAATGAACCACGATGGATTATTTCCCAAATGTCAAAATCTTTTTCGACAATTCGATTCTCTAAAAAATAATCTTTATTGGGTATGAATGGTAAATAATAAGTGTCATTATGATATTCTCTTAAGGAAAATCCAGACATTTCTAAAATAGCAACTCTACCTGCAAGCGATTCAGTAACACCGTCCATTAAATGGAATGCTTGCGAACCCGATAAAATAACTTGACCTCTTAAATCTGACTCGTCAACAATGCGCTTTATTTCTCTAAATAAATTTGGGGCGTATTGAACCTCATCTATTATTATAGGAAGTGGGTTATTTAAAAAGAACAACTTAGGATCTTCTAAAGCGATATTAAGTTGGTTAATATCATCTAATGTAACATAATTGTATTTATCTTTAAATAAATACTGTAATGTTGTTGATTTTCCAACTTGCCTAGGCCCTGTTATTAAAACCACTTTAAAACCTTTCGCAGCTTTTTTAATTGTTTGTTCGATAGTTCTATTTATATACATCTTTAAAACCCCCATAAGAAATGTAATTCAATTCCATTTTACACTAAAAATACAAATAAAACAAGAAAATCATCTCAAAAGTCCATTTATACTAGAAATAAATGGAATTCAATTCCACATTACATTGAAGAATAATTTAATATTACATGCTAATTTATACAACAAATTAATGGATTATATGAAAGCGGATTAGCCTAAATTATTAAATTATGCATTTATGTTTATTTTAGACTCGTCAAATGATAATAAGGAACAGTATTACAAATTATTTAATGATGTTAATAAAGATATTAATAATATTGATAAATTTATTATATAGATGCTTAAAGGTATTGAAGTTACATCCAATCCTTTAACTAAATATCAATTATAAAACTAGCATAGAATTGTCGCTAATGATATAATTGATTTGGTAATTCAGGCAAAATGTTGCTTGTAATGACAAAGAATTTAAGATTATTATAACGCGGGAGTGTTAATAGATATGAAAAAAAGAGATAAGACTATAATATTTTTACTGTTAACAGCAATGTTAACGTTAGTTATAATAGGATTTATAATTCCGGATTCGATTTCATCACTAGTTAAAATTGCTTTATCATTGCCCTTTTACATAGTTATAATCGTTTCATTAGTTTATTATCATAAACTTAATAAAAAAGACAATAATAATTTCATTGAAATATCAAACCTAATTGAAAATAATGAATTTTCAAAAGCGGCTGAATTGATTAATGTTAATTTATCAAAATCAAAGCATTTAGTAAGTGATATCAAATATAAATTTTTACTTGTTACACTTGAATTAACTAGAGGTAATAATGATGAAGCAAAATTTATTATTGATAATAATATATGGAGAGCATATGAAAAACTATTATATTATTTCAAAGCATTATTAAGTTTAAAAGATGATAACATACAAGACGCTATCCTCTATAAAGAGAAGTTAATTAAAGCTAATAATAAATTAAAAGGAAAGAAAAAAGATCAATTTAAAGACCAAATAATTAATATTGAAAAAATTATCTCAGCAGTAAATGGTGGGATGAGAGTTGATATTAAATCACAATTTCCGATTGTAAATGAAATAATGAATAACATAAAGTGAAAAATGAAATAATTTTTTAAAGGAATTGTATTAATATTTCACAAAAACAAATAAATTTTTAGAAATACAAGAAGTATGAGAAATGTTTTTATAATGGCATTAATTATTTTTATAACTTTTACCTAATAGGATGTAGTAATATTAATTATAAAAGGGATGGTGTAATTTTTGATTTAAGCGAACGCGTCTTAAAAGCATTATTAGATGAAGTATCTACTTAAGATTTATTATCGCTATCAATTGACATTTTAAACCATATTGCCAACAAGCCCAGCAAACTCTTTAATGAATATATTTGTTTTTTTATAATCGATTAATTCGTCTCTTATATCGAACAAAAATTAATGAAATATGATTTTTGTCTTGTATAGCGTACAAAAATATTGTAAGATATATATGAAAGGCGGATTGATTATATGATTATTAGAGAAGACTATTTAGCAAAAATTAGACCTTTTTACAATAAAAACATTATAAAAATAATAACCGGCATAAGAAGAAGTGGGAAATCTACTCTTTTAATGCAAATTATAAATGAGTTTAGAGATAAAGGTGTTGATGAAAACAATATAATTCACTTAAGGTTTGATGAATATAGTAATAAGAAACTATTAAATCCAAATGAATTATCTAACTATATAAACTCTAAAATTAAGAATAAAGTTCATTATTACTTATTTTTAGATGAAATACAAGAAGTAGAACAGTTTGAAAAAATAGTTAATGAACTTAACAATAAAGGTAATATTGATTTATATCTAACTGGTTCAAATTCAACAATGCTAGCAAGTGAATTTGCTACATATTTAACTGGCAGATATGTTGCTTTTGAGATTTTTCCGTTTTCCTTTAAAGAGTTTGTAGAATATAAAGGTAATAACAATTATGATAAATTATTTTTGGAATATATTAATTTTGGTGGGTTTCCTCAAACTTTGATTATAGATGATGAGTTTTCTAAAAAAAATTTACTAAATGATTTATATAATTCATTGGTCATTAGAGATATTGTAGAAAAATATAATGTTAGAGATGTTTCATTACTTGATAGTTATTTAAAATATTTATTAAATACGATGGGATCGCTATTTAGTGCAACAAGTATTAGTAATTATTTGAAAAATGAAAAAAGAAATGTGAGTAGAGAAACTCTCTATAATTATAGAAGATATGCAGAAGATGTCTATTTTATATACGCTCTTTCAAGATTTGACATCCAAGGTAAGAAGGTTCTTCAAACAAATGATAAGTTATATGTTAATGATCAAGGATTTAGAAACATATTTTTTAATAATCAAAAGGATATTGAAAAGATATTAGAAAATGTTGTTTACTTTGAGTTATTAAGAAGAGGATTTGAAGTATATGTTGGTGCTGTTGGTAAGAAAGAAATAGATTTTGTAGCTATAAAAGATGGTGAAAAGAAATATATTCAAGTTACATACATTTTAGCTTTAGAAAAAACTATTGAAAGAGAGTTTGGTGTTTATAAAGAAGTGTTAGATAACTTTCCTAAATATGTTATTTCAACAGATAAATTTAATATGTCAAGAGACGGAATAACACATCTAAATATAATTGATTTTTTACTAAATCCATTAAAATAATGCCAGCAACAAATTATAAAGAAATAAACTTTTAAATAATTTTAATACTGAAAGTTATAAAGAGTCAAAGGACAATTATAAAGATATATAGCTATTGAACTTGAATATGAACTTAGTATGAAGTTGATGAGTTTAGCATGCTTGTTTAAAATATCTAATAAAAATATAAAAGAAGTTTTAATAAGGAAGGTTTGTGTGCTTTTTTTTATTGTTGTTCTAGCATTTGTTGTTTTGTCTAAATTTAAATAAAAATAATTGTTCACCAAAAATTAATAAACACGCCTTTTAAAATAGTTTTTTTTGTATTTTTTATAAACATGTTATAATAATGTTAATTAATTGATAAATGAGGTTGTGACTTTTTAAAAGAACAAGGATTTCTTAATTATTCAAAGCCCGATGTTCATATAAAGGCAGTTCTTTCCTTAAAATTGATTTTAGAATATAAATTTCCTCATCAATCATTAGTTCTTTCA
>Ga0265293_10012666_pt1 | contig 11130 bp, 10 predicted proteins | sample Munlanlewell138R_FD_192505 | JGI IMG/M metagenome (GOLD analysis project Ga0265293, IMG submission 192505) | Leachate microbial communities from a municipal landfill in Southern Ontario, Canada - Leachate well 138R | ecosystem: Engineered > Solid waste > Landfill > Unclassified | place: Canada... | reverse complement strand
ATATAGCCTTAAAAATTATGATATAAAACAGGAGGAAACATTTTGAAAATCATAATTGCAGAAAATTCAGGCTTTTGCTTTGGAGTAAGTAAAGCAATTGATACTACAACCAAAATCTTGACAGAAGACAATATAAAAACCTATTCATTAGGCCCATTAATTCATAATAATCATGTAATCGAACTACTTAAGCAGAAAGGTTTAGAAGTTATAGAAAAATTTGATGAGGTTGATAATAGTAGAGTTATTATACGTTCTCATGGAGTTTCATTACATATTTATGAAACAGCTAAACAAAAAAACATTGATATTATTGACTGTACATGTCCATTTGTAAGAAAAATACAGAATAAAGTAAAAGAATTTGGTTCTCTTGGTTATCAGATTGTAATTATTGGTGATGCTAAGCATCCTGAAGTTATTGGGATAAATGGTTGGTGTGATAATAATGCTATTATAATAAATGATGAAGAAGATATTGAAGTTATGTTAAATTATGATAAAATATGTATTGTAGCACAAACCACTTTTTATGAGAAAAAGTTTAGACAATTAGAGAAACTTATATCACTTAAAGGAAATGAAGTAAAGGTTTTCAATACTATATGTAGCGCTACTCAACTAAGACAAAAATCATGTGAGGAAATAGCTAATATAGCAGATGCAATGGTAATTATAGGTGGCTACCATAGTTCCAATACACAGAAGCTTGTTGAGATTAGTAAGAAATACTGCAATAATACTATCATATTGAGACATCAGAACAACTGCCCTTTCATGAGTTGAAAAAATTTAATACCATAGGTTTGACAGCAGGAGCTTCAACTCCTAGCTGGATTATTAAGGAGGTTTACGACAAAATGAGCAATTTAGAAGATATGAATGAACTAATGAAAGCTATTGAAGATACAATGGTTAAAGTTAATAGGGGAGAGACTGTAAAAGGAAAAGTCATTTCTATAAGAAATGACGAAGTTTTGGTAAACATTGGGTACAAATCAGATGGTATTATAAAAAGAGATGAATTAACTAACGACCCAAGTATAGCACCATCTGATATTCTTTCTGTAGGAGATGAGTTAGAAGTACTTATCCTTAGACTTGATGATGGCGATGGAAATGTGATTTTATCCAAAAAGAGAGTAGATACAATTAAGAGTTGGGATGAGATAGAAGAAATATTTAAGGATCAATCTAATATAACTACTAAAGTTATTGAGATTGTTAATGGCGGAGTTATTGCTATAGTTAAAGGATTAAGAGCATTTATTCCTATTTCTCAAATTGCCAATAGGTTCGTAAGTGATTTAGAGGCTTTTATTGGAGAAGTCTTTGATGTACGCATAATTGATTTTGATAGAAGCAAAAAGAGAATAGTGCTTTCAAGAAAAATTGTTGAATTAGAGGAACTGGAGATTAAGAAAAATATGCTTTGGAAAAATATACAGAAAAATCAGGTTGTTGAAGGTGAAGTAAAAAGGATTACTAACTTTGGTGCTTTCGTTGATATCGGGGGAGTAGATGGGTTGATTCATATATCAGATCTATCATGGTCCCATGTAAGACACCCACAAGAAGTTGTTAAAGAAGGAGATTTAATAAAGGTAATAATTTTAGAAGCTGATAAGCAAAAAAACAGAATTTCACTTGGTCTTAAACAAGCTTCTCCACATCCATGGGATAATATTGAAGGAAAGTATAATATCGATGATATAGTTGATGGAAAGGTAATAAGATTAGTTGATTTTGGTGCATTTGTAATGCTGGAACAAGGTATAGAAGGATTAGTTCATATTTCACAAATTTCTGATAAACATATAACTAAGCCATCAGAAGAATTAAGCGTTGGAGAAAAAATAAAAGTGAAGATTATTGATATTAATAGAGAAGAGAAAAAACTAAGCCTAAGTATTAAAGAGGCTTCACAAAAAGAAGCTAATGAAAATATGGAATATACTAATAATGAAGAAGAATTAACTATAGGAGACATTATAAAAGAAAAATAAATAGCTGTGACATTTGATTTATGTTAGTTATTTTTCAGATTCTTAATAATTTGAATGAGGTTTGACCTCATTCTTTTTTTATGTATATTTTTTTGTTTTATACAGAAAATAGAACTGACCTCACAAAATACATCAAGACCCCTTTATATAGTTTCCTGTGGCATATTGCCACAGGCTTATTTTATTGATAGAATAGAAATTGATATCAGTAAGTAAAAGGGGGACGAAATGGATAAATACGAGTTATTTAAAAAACAAGTCTATTCTTTAATTGGAATAAATTTATCTAGTTATAAGGAAAAACAAATGAAAAGAAGAATTGAATCTTTGTTGACTAGAAATAAATATAAAAGTTTTGATGATTATTATAATGGACTAAAAATCGACTCAAGATTACTTGATGAATTCATTAACTACCTAACAATTAATGTATCAGAATTTTTTAGAAATATGACACAATGGGAGGTTTTAGAACGAGATATATTACCTGATATAATCAAGAATAATAAAAAAATAAATATATGGAGTAGTGCCTGCTCCACAGGAGAAGAACCTTATACAATGGTGATGCTACTTACAAGGTTTTTCAATTTATCTGAAATTAAAGTTCATGCAACAGATATAGATTTAAGTGCCATAGAAAAAGCTAAGATAGGCATATATAATGAAAAAAGTCTTCAGAATGTTCCAAATGACTTAAAAGAAAAATATTTTGAGCGCATTGGAAGCCATTTTAAAATTCATCAATCTATTAAGGATTGTGTTAAATTTAGCAAGATAGACTTACTAGAAGATAGATATCCTGAGAACTGCAATCTTATTTTATGTAGAAATGTTTTGATTTATTTCACTGAAGAAGCTAAAGTAAATATCTATAAAAAATTTCATGATTCACTAAGTAATGATGGTGTTTTATTCGTTGGTAGCACAGAACAAATAATTATGCCTGAAAGATATAACTTAAAATCAGCAAAGACCTTTTTCTATAAAAGAAACATTTCTTAAATTAGTAAATTATTATTAGATTCATAAAAACAATTGAAAGACATATAAAAAAAGATATTAAAAAGGGAGGAGAACAACTTGGAAGCTAAGCAATTATTAGGCCTTTTAAGTGAGAAATCAGGCGTATCCGGATATGAAAATTCGATTTCTAGCTTTATTACCCAGGTCTTTAGAGATTTAACAGATGAAATTACCAAAGATAAACTAGGAAATGTAATTGCATTAAAGAAAGGTGAGAATAATTTAAGCAACATAAAAATTATGCTTGCAGCTCATATGGATGAAATTGGCTTGATGGTAACTGATATTGATGATGAGGGGTTCATAAAATTTACTACAATAGGCGGAATTGATCCTAGGACACTATTGGCACAAGAAGTTATTGTACATGGAAAGAGGGATTTATTTGGTGTTATTGGAGCTAAACCACCTCATTTACAAGACGAATCAGAAAGAGAAAAGGCCGTTAAAATTGAGAATTTAAATATTGATGTTGGTTTTTCCAAGGAGCAGTTAAATGGTACTGTTGAAATTGGCAATATTATAACAATAAATAGAAGCTATTTAGAGCTTAACGGTAGTTGGGTAAGCGGTAAGGCTTTAGATAATAGAGCTGGTGTAGTTACTATGTTCGAATGCGCTAAGGAGCTAAAGCTTTTAAAACACCAAGCAGATGTTTTTTTTGTATCTACAGTCCAGGAAGAAGTAGGAGTAAGAGGTGCTACTACTAGTACATATAAAATTAATCCGGATATTGGAATTGCCATTGATGTAGGTTTTGGTTCAACTCCAGAAATTCCAAAAGAATACACTTTAGACATGGGAAAAGGACCTGGAATAACCATTGGCGGAAATATTCATCCCAAATTAAGGGAGAAGCTAGTTGAAATTGCTAAGGAATATAATATTCCTCATCAGTTTGAAATAGATCCAGGACCAACTGGTACAGATGCTAGAGCAATGCAAATTACTAGATGTGGAATTCCAACCTTACTAATCTCTCTACCTCTAAGGTATATGCATACTTCAATTGAGACTATTAATATTGATGATATTAAGGCATCTGCTAAATTATTAGCTAGACTCATATCCTGTATTTCTCAGGATAATTTGGAGGGATTATTATGCTATTAAAAAGGCTTACAGAAGCCCGTGGAATTTCAGGAAATGAAAATGAAGTAAGAGAATTAATAATTAATGAAATAAAGGATTATGTGGATGATATTCATATAGATAGAATAGGCAATATTATTGCATTTAAAAGAGGTGAAGTTAACACTCCTAGATTAATGATTGCTGCCCATATGGATGAAGTAGGACTCATGATAACTAAAATTGAAGAAAGTGGTCTTCTGAAGTTTACATTTGTTGGAGGTATTGACCAAAGAGTCTTAGTCTCAAAACAGGTAATTATAGGTAATAAAAAAATAAATGGAGTAATTGGTTCTAAACCAATTCACATGCAAAAAAAGACAGAATGGAAAAAAGCTCTTGATTATAAGGAACTATATATAGATATAGGTGTTAGCAATAAAGAAGAGGCAGAAAAACTAGTTAAGATCGGTGAATATGCATCATTTTTAAGTAATTATATTGAATTTGGGGATAATCTAGTTAAGGCAAAATCCTTAGACGATAGAGTAGGATGTAGTATATTAATAAATACATTAAAAACTAATACAAAGCTTTCAATATACGGTATATTTACTGTAATGGAGGAAATAGGTTTAGTAGGCGCAGGACCAGCTGCATATAAAATTGAGCCAGATATAGGTATAGTTTTAGAAGGTACAACCTGCTCTGACTTACCTGGAACAGAAGGACACTTGCAAGCTACTAAGTTAGGAAATGGACCAGCAATTTCCCTAATGGATAGGACGACTGTATTTAATAAAGATTTAATAAAGTCTATTATTGATACTGCAAATAAGAATAATATTCCATATCAGCTAAGAAGAACCACCTTTGGTGGTAACGACTCAGGTAAAATTCATCTAGCAAAAGCAGGTTCAATTACTGCAACTATTTCAGTACCATGTAGATATATACACTCACCAGTTAGTGTTATGAGTAAAAATGATTATGCTAATGCTGAGAAACTTTTAAAACTGTTTATTGATAATCTAGAAAAGGGAGGTTTTAGTTATGAATTTTAATGGAGAATTATTAAAAAAATTGGTTAACACATATGGGCCATCAGGGGATGAAAGCCAAATTGCTGAAGTTGTTAAAAATGAGATTAAAGACTATCTAGATGAGATTAAAATAGATAGATTGGGGAACCTAATAGCTAGAAAAAAAGGAAATGGCAATAAGATTATGTTAGCAGCCCATATGGATCAGATTGGATTATTAGTGACAGATATCGATGAAAAGGGCTTTTTAAGATTTACTAATATAGGTGGAATATCACCATATGTTTCAATTGGACAACGTGTTATTTTTAAGAATGGTATCATAGGTGTTATCTATATGGAGCCTATGGAAGATATGGGTAAGCTTAAATTGGAAAACATGTATATTGATATAGGTGCAAGTTCAAAAGAAGATGCTGAGAAAAGAGTAAGTATAGGAGATTCTTGTGTATATACAGCACAATATTATGAAAATCAGAATAATGTTATTTCAGGTTGTATTGATGACAGAATTGGCTGTTATATTTTAATAGAAGCTATCAAGGAACTAAAAGAATCAAATAATGATATCTATTTTGTCTTTACTTCCCAAGAAGAGGTTGGCTTAAGAGGCGCAAAAACTTCTGCTTACAGTATTGATCCTGATTTTGGTATAGCAATAGATATAACAGGTTCTGGCGATACACCTAAAGCAAAGCGATTTGCAGTAGGATTAGATAAAGGGGCTGCGATAAAAGTTAAGGACCAAAGTATTATAGTAAATCCCCTAGTGAAAGATTTTATGATTAGAGCTGCAAAAGAAAATAATATTCTTTATCAACTGGAAGTTTTAGAACATGGTGGAACTGACTCAGGAGCTATTCACCTCACAAAAGAAGGAATTCCATCAGGAGTAATTTCTGTCCCAACTAGATATGTACATACTCCTAGTGAAACAATAGCAAAAAATGATGTTAACAATTGTATATCATTACTATTAAGTCTAATAAATATGAAAATAGAGTTTTAAATGGGTGAGTTTTCACCCGTTTTTTATTATGCTTAATTAACTAAATTATCTAAGTAATATAATTTTTTGATTTTTCAAACCTACTAATTAGTATTTGTAGTATTTTATGATAAAAATGTAGAAGCTTGTATTCTTTAGTTTTTTTGTATTCTTTACTTGTATATTATGTTATAATTTATCGGAAAATTTTAACCTAATATACAAATTAAGTAAAGGAAATCTTGCTTTTATGAAGAATTCATCTATTATGTATGTTTTCATAGGAGGTGAATTTATTGTATGATGCAAAAAAAGAATATACTATTTCTGAAGTATCTGAAATGATAGGATATCAGCCCCATGTTATAAGGTATTATGAGAAGGAATTTGAACTGGAAATACCTAGAAATAATTCTAATCATAGATATTATACTTATAAAGAAATTGAAATTTATAACTATATCAAGGCTTTTCAAGAAAAGGGTTTCACTAATAAGCAAATTAAGTTAATTTTAAACTCACCAGAGTTAGTTGTTACTGATGGAGAAACAGCAATAACTAATTTTGTAAAAAAAGATTCAGATTTAATACCTAGCTTAACAGATATTTATGAATTATTTAAAGAATTAATAATAGAGGATTTAAGTCCTACTTTAATCGAAAAAACAAATATTAGCTTAAACCTTATAAATGAGCTTAATGGTAAGGTAGATGAGTTAAGAAATGAAATTAATAATAGTGAAAGAGATATCTTAATTTGTGAAAATTTAAAGCTTAAAACTCAATTAAAAGAAAAATCATTTCAAGTAGTTGAGCTAAAGGACAGATTAAGGAAAGAGCAAGAATCCAGTAAAGGATTATTTACTAAGCTATTTAAGAAAAAACAAAAAAACTATAAATAGATTAGTTTTTTTATGATTATGAAATAGATACTATTACTAAAGGTTTGTATAATAGTCTCTTTTAATATTAATATGTATAGTTTTCATATTATGACATAATTAAATCAATATAATTATTCTCTTTTCTTCAAAAAATACTTATAGAAAGGAGAATATATTATGTTCCCTAACATTGAAACTATGACTGTATTACCTAAAGAGATTAGTATGTTTAAAAATTATATAAATGAGCAATTAGATCCAATAAGGAGAGAAATTTTTTGTTATAGCTTAATTTCATATATTTTTGGTAATATAACACCTTTTCCTATTAATATTGAATCTAACTATAATAATTATTATGAGAATGATAAATCAGAAGAGTACATTAATTATCTAGCACTAAGTTATTTAAAGCATAAAATATATATTAGTGGAAATGATGGAAAAAAAATAAAACTTAGCTCAGATGATCTATATTATAGCAAGTATTTTGTTAAAGCTTTTTTTGATTATGATATGCCAATTAAAGATAGAAGTACCGAAGAAATACTTTGGGTATACCCAAAGAAAAGTGTCAGGCTTTTTATTTCTGAGAGTTTTTTTAATAAAAGATTTAGCAACTATTATTATGATGAATTAACACTAGCAAAACTTATCATGATAATGGCCGGATTTTCAAGGTATGAAATAAATAATTTAGATGGATGTATCAATGAAGAACTAAAGCAAATCAATTATCCTACGCTTATTTTAGCAAATATCGGATTGTATGAAAAAAATTTTATTAAAATTGAAGATGATATTAATTGCATAAGTGTATTTTTAGATGTAAATGTTAAAGAAGAAAACGAAAAAATATTTTTAATAGATAGAGATGTATTAAAGAAAACTATTTTAAGAGTTATAAATGAAACAGAAAAGTTAGAGTATACTATGCAAGATTTTATATAAGCAATATTAAGAGGAAGGGCAAACTTCCTCTTTCTTTATAACTCTAATAATCAAAAGCAGATAAAATGCAATATTGATATATATACTTTTTTTTTAATGATATGTTTGTTATAATGATATAATGATTATGACGTTAAATAATATTTATATTGATATAAAGTGAAGTATAAGGAGGATTGTAATGATAAATAGTAGTAAGAAGTATCTAATAACAACTTGGGGTTGTCAAATGAACGAACATGATTCAGAAAAAATGTCTGGGATTTTAGAATCTTTAGAATACATAAACACAGATAAAAAAGAAGATGCAGATCTAATTATTTTTAATACTTGCCTAGTTAGAGAAAATGCAGAATTAAAGGTATATGGTAATCTGGGGGAATTAAAAGCGTTAAAGAGAGAGAAACCAGATTTAATTATTGCAATATGTGGATGTATGATGCAGAAAAAAGAAGTAAGGGATTTAATTAAAGAAAAATATAGATTTGTAGATATAATATTTGGAACACATAATATTCATACGCTTCCTGAATTAATAGCAAATCATAATCAGCATACTAAAATGATTATTGATGTATGGGAAGATGCAGGTAATATAGTAGAAGGAATGCCTGCAAAAAGAAAGTATGGCTTCAAAGCTTTTGTTAATATAATGTATGGATGCAATAACTTCTGTAGCTATTGCATAGTACCTTATACAAGAGGAAGAGAAAAGAGCAGGGACCCTGAGGATATATTAAAAGAAATAAAAGACCTTGCATTAGAGGGTTTCAAGGAAGTAACACTTCTAGGGCAGAATGTCAATTCCTATGGTAAATCATTAGATTCCAAGATGTCCTTTGCAAATTTACTTTATTTGATTAATGATATTGATGGAATCGAGAGAATAAGATTTATGACTTCTCATCCCAAAGATTTATCTGATGAACTTATTTTTGCAATAAGAGACTGTGGTAAGGCTTGTGAGCATATCCATTTACCTTTCCAAGCAGGAAGTAATAGAATTTTAAAGCTCATGAATAGAAAGTATACAAAGGAACAATATTTAGATCTAGTTAGTAAAATCAAAAAAGAAATTCCAGGCATTGCTTTGACTACTGATATAATCGTTGGATTTCCTGGAGAGACTGAGGAAGATTTTATGGATACTATTGAGGTTATTAAAATGTCAGAGTTTGACTCAGCATTTACCTTCCTCTATTCTATTAGAAAAGGAACTCCAGCAGCAAACATGGAGAACCAAATTCCAGAAGATATTAAGCACAAAAGATTGAATAGGTTGTTAGACGCACTCAATCCTATAAGTCATGATAGAAATCTACAACTTTTAAATACTATACAAGAAGTATTAGTAGAGGATACCAGTAAGACAGACCCCACAGTATTAAGTGGAAGAACTAGAACAAGCAAACTAGTTCATTTCAAAGGAGATATAGACTTAATAGGAAAGTTAGTCAGGGTCAAAATTGATAATACAAAAACATGGACATTGGAAGGAACCTTAATTGATGGAGAATAATAATATAATTCCAATAAAGCTAGCAAGAGAATTAGGTTTTTCTATTATTGATTCTAATGAATATATCAATCTTAAAAAGCTAGAGGAAGAAATAATTTCACAGAATCTTTTGGAGAACGTGGAGGTAGTTCAGGGCTCCCATGACAACACCACTAACATAGAAAATATGGTTTTAAACACTTCTAGTAATGAACAGATACAAAGATCATATAATGATAGTAATATAATCCAACAATATTTAGAAGCGAAAAAGAATTATGATAAACTACTAAAGAATATATATAATATAATTGAGTATATAACTGGAGATTTAAAAAAATCTAGCTCTGTTACAGGCTGCTGTGGTAAATGTAATGCTGGTTGTAATGGTTGTGAAAATAGGCTAAATCAATAGCCTATTTTTTGTTTCTCTTTCTAAAGTATAGGACACATGTTCTTATATATGGTATAATTATTATTAACATAGGATTTGGAGGGGAATGTATTGAGCTTAACACCAATGATGAAGCAATATTTCGAAATAAAAGAAAAATATAAAGATTCAATACTCTTCTTTAGATTAGGTGATTTCTATGAAATGTTCTTTGATGATGCGATTGTTGCTTCTAGGGAATTAGAAATTGCACTAACTGGTAGAGATTGTGGACAAAAAGAAAAAGCGCCAATGTGTGGAGTGCCATACCATTCAGCAGGTTCATATATAGCAAGGTTAATTGAAAAAGGATATAAGGTAGCAATCTGCGAGCAAGTAGAAGACCCTTCTAAGGCAATAGGTCTGGTTAAAAGAGATGTGGTTAGAGTTATAACCCCTGGTACTGTTATAGATCCTAATATGTTAGACGAAAAGAAAAATAATTATCTATGTTGTATCTTTTTAGATAAAACAGGTTATGGATTAGCATATGTTGATGTTTCTACTGGTGATTTTTTTACAACTGAAGTAGAGATAGAGAGTAGCAATATCATTGATTCGCTTTTTGATGAGTTAGGAAAAATAATGCCAACAGAAATAATATGTAACGACTATATTTATAGTAATGAAGCTATATCATCGAAAATGAGACTACGATTTGAATGCATGATAAATTCTTATCATGAATGGGCTTTTGACTTTAGTTTTGCTGATGAATCAATTAAAAGACAACTGTCGGTTGTTAGCCTAGATGGATTAGGGCTAAGAGATAAAAAATATTCAATAATTGCATCAGGGGCTTTAATTGAATACCTAAGAGAAATTCAAAAAATATCATTTAACCATATAAATAAGATTACTCAATATTCTTCTAATAACTATATGGTTCTAGATGTAAATACAAGAAGAAATCTTGAGCTTACTGAAACTATTAGGGGAAAAACCAAGAAAGGCTCATTACTTTGGGTGCTTGATAGTACATCTACAGCTATGGGAGGAAGATTACTAAAAAAGTGGATAGAGGAACCTCTTTTAGATAAATCAGATATAGAATATAGACTTAGTATGGTTGAATATTTAGTTGATAATATGATGATAATTAATGATATAAGAAGCTTATTAAAGGATGTTTATGATATAGAAAGGCTAATGTCAAAGATTATATACGGAACATGTAATGCAAGGGATTTAATTGCACTGAAGAATTCTATTAAAGTTTTTCCTCAAATC
>Ga0265293_10012664_pt1 | contig 11131 bp, 8 predicted proteins | sample Munlanlewell138R_FD_192505 | JGI IMG/M metagenome (GOLD analysis project Ga0265293, IMG submission 192505) | Leachate microbial communities from a municipal landfill in Southern Ontario, Canada - Leachate well 138R | ecosystem: Engineered > Solid waste > Landfill > Unclassified | place: Canada... | reverse complement strand
GCCGAAACTTTTCATAAGGGCTATGATGGCCCTCATGACCACCGCCGAGCAGTTCCGTTCCGCAGCACAGTCGCGGACGCCGCTCGCACAGCGGGAGCTGTCGATCGCGGGCGTGCCCTGGCCGGCCTACAAGGTGGTCGCGCTGCTCGTGGGTGCACTCGTGCTGGCGGTCGTGGGCGTGGTCTCCGCCAGTGCCGCCACCGCGGTGCTCAGCGCGACGGCGGTCACCACCGTGGCGTGGTGGGTGCTCGGCGCCGGCCATCGCCGGCACTGACGCCACGCTCTCCTCACCGCAAGCCCTGCCTGATCAGCCGCCCTGCCTGATCAGCCGCCGAGGCAGCCCGGACCCAGCAGCGCCTTGAGGTCCCCCATCAGCGCCGACGAGTTGGTCACCCGCAGCGACTGATCCAATTCCAGCGTGGTGATGCGTTCGCCGCTGATCAGCCGCAGATGCACCTGCGAGGTCCCGGGATGACGGGCCAGCACCTGCTTGAGCGCGGTGACCTTGTCGATGGTGCACTGCCGGGTGGGCAGGCTGACCGCCAGCGGGCGGTCGACCTGCGCGCTGGAGAAGTCCGGCACCACCAATTCGTGCACGATCAGCGAGCGGCGATCGTCGCGCACGTTGACCTTCGCCTTGAGCAGCACCACGGTGTCGTCGGCCACCTCGGCGCCGAACATCGAGTAGGTCTGCGGGAAGAACAGCACCTCGATACCGCCGGTGAGATCCTCCAGTTGTGCTGAGGCCCAGGGCAATCCGTTCTTGTTGACGCGACGGTTCACCGAGGCCAGGATGCCGCCCACCGCAACGTTGGTGTCGTGGGCGACGTCGCCGTCGAGAATGGCCGGCAGCGGGGTGTCCACCTGGGCGGCCAGCAGGTGCGCGACGCCGTCGAGCGGATGCCCGGACACGTACAGGCCCAGCATCTCCCGTTCCAGGGCGAGCTTGTGCTTGTCGTCCCACTCCTCGTCGGGGACCTTGATGGTGAACACCGCGTCGGTCCCACCCGACTCGTCCGCCCCGCCGAACAGGTCGAACTGCCCCATCGCCTCGGCCTTCTTGGTGCCTAGCACCGAGTCGACCGCATCGGTGTGGATCAGGAACAGCCCCTTACGGGCGTGCTTGAGCGAGTCGAACGCGCCCGCCTTGATCAGGGATTCCGTCACCTTCTTGTTGCACACGGACACCTCGATCTTGTTCAGGTAGTCCGAGAAGTCGGTGAAATGCCCCTTCTGCGTGCGGGTTTCGATCAGCGAGGACACCACGTTGGCGCCGACGTTACGCACCGCCCCGAGACCGAAGCGGATGTCGGTGCCCACCGAGGTGAAGTGCAGGCTCGATTCGTTGACGTCCGGCGGCAGCACCGTGATGCCCAGGCGCCGGCAGTCCGCCAGATAGACCGCGGCCTTGTCCTTGTCGTCACCCACGGAGGTCAGCAGCCCCGCCATGTACTCCGACGGATAGTTGGCCTTGAGGTACGCCGTCCAGTAGGACACCAGGCCGTAGCCCGCGGCGTGCGACTTGTTGAACGCGTAGCCGGCGAACGGAAGGATGGTGTCCCACAGGGCCTTCACGGCCGCCTCGGAGAAGCCGTTGGCGGTCATGCCCTCGTAGAAGCCCTTGTACTCGGCCTCGAGCACCTCGAGCTTCTTCTTGCCCATGGCCTTTCGGAGCGCATCGGCCTTGCCCATGGTGTAGGAGGCGACCTTCTGGGCGATGAACATGATCTGCTCTTGGTAGACGATCAGGCCGTAGGTCTCCGACAGGATCTCGCGCAGCGGTTCCTCGAGTTCGGGGTGGATCGGCTTGATCTGCTGGCGGGCGTTCTTGCGGTCCGCGTAGTCGTTGTGGGCGTTCATGCCCATCGGGCCCGGGCGGTACAGCGCCAGCACGGCGACGATGTCGTTGAACTCGGTGGGCTGCATCCGGCGCAGCAGGTCGCGCATCGGCCCGCCGTCGAGCTGGAACACCCCGAGAGTGTCTCCGCGGGAGAGCAATTCGTAGGTCGCGGCGTCATCGAACGGCAGCTTCTCGAGGTCGAGGTCGATCCCCCGGTTGGCCTTGATGTTCTCCAGCGCGTCGCCGATGATCGTCAGGTTGCGCAGGCCCAGGAAGTCCATCTTGAGCAGGCCGATGTCCTCGCAGGACGGATAGTCCCAGCCGGTGATGATCGCGCCGTCCTGCGGCCGCTTCCACAGCGGGATCGCGTCGATCAGCGGCTCGGAACTCATGATCACCGCGCAGGCGTGCACGCCGGCGTTGCGGACCAGCCCCTCGAGGCCGCGCGCGGTCTCGTAGATGGTCCGGACGTCCGGATCGGTGTCGATCAGGCCGCGCACCTCGGCGGCCTCCTTGTACCGCTCGTGGGTGGGGTCGGTGATCCCGGACAGCGGGATGTCCTTGGCCATGATCGGCGGCGGCAGCGCCTTGGTGATCCGGTCGGCGATCGCGTAGCCGGGCTGGCCGTAGTTGACCCGGGCCGAGTCCTTGAGCGCGGCTTTCGTTTTGATGGTGCCGAACGTGATGACCTGGGCCACCCGGTCGCTGCCCCACTTGTCGGCGGCGTAGCGCACCATCTCGCCGCGCCGACGGTCGTCGAAGTCGATATCGATATCGGGGGCCGACGGCCGCTCGGGGTTGAGGAACCGTTCGAACAGCAGCCCGTGCGGGATCGGGTCGATGTTGGTGATGCCCAGCGCGTAGGCCACCAGCGAACCGGCGGCCGACCCGCGGCCGGGCCCGACCCGGATGTCGATGGAGCGCGCGTAGTTGATCAGGTCGGCGACGATCAGGAAGTACGACGGGAAGCCCTTGCCGCAGATCACGTCGATCTCGTACTCGGCGCGGTCGGTGTACTCCTGGCCCACGCCGTCCGGGAACCGCTTGCGCAGACCGGCGTGCACCTCGTGACGCAGCCAGGACCCCTGGTCGTGCCCCTCGGGCACCGGGAAGATCGGCATCCGGTCCACCGGCGTCCAGACCTCGTCGTAGGACTGCACCCGCTCGGCGATCAGCAGCGTCGAGTCGCAGGCCCCCGGCACCTCGTCGTCCCAGAGCGCGCGCATCTCCGCGGCCGACTTCAGGTAGTAGCCGTCCCCGTCGAACTTGAACCGGTTCGGGTCCGACAGCGTCTTGCCGGTCTGGATGCACAGCAGCGCCTCGTGGTTGCGCGCGGCGTCCTTGGTGACGTAGTGGCAGTCGTTGGTGGCCAACGGGCGGATGTCGAGCTTGCGGCCGATCTCCAGCAGACCGTCGCGCACCCGGCGCTCGATGGACAGGCCGTGGTCCATCAGCTCGAGGAAGAAGTTGTCGGGCCCGAAGATCTCCCGCCACTTGGCGGCGGCCTCCAGTGCCTCCTGGTTGTGGCCGAGGCGCAGCCGGGTCTGGACCTCGCCGGAGGGGCACCCCGTGGTCGCGATGATGCCCTCGGCGTGTTCGGCGAGGATCTCGGCGTCCATCCGCGGCCACTTGCCCAACTGGCCCTCGAACGACGCCAGCGACGACAGCTTGAACAGGTTGCGCAGACCGCGGGCGTTCTCGGCGACCATGGTCATGTGCAGGTAGGCACCGCTGGCGGACACGTCGTCGGACTTCTGGCTGGGGTCACCCCAGGTGATGCGCCGGGTGTCGAACCGCGAGGCCGGCGCGATATAGGCCTCGACGCCGATGATCGGGGCGATGCCGGCGGCCTTGGCCTCGTTGTAGAACTGGCTGGCCCCGAACATGTTGCCGTGGTCGGTCATGCCGATCGAGGTCATCCCGAGCCGCTGTGCCTCCGCCAGCATCGGCTTGATCTTGGCGGCGCCGTCCAGCATCGAGTACTCGGTGTGGTTGTGCAGGTGAACGAAGCCCGAGGTGCCCATAGGGTCGTCAGTCTAGGTCGTCGGTACGACACCGCCGAGTGACTCGCTGGGGGTGTCGGAATGTCTCGGCGTGCCGCCCCGGCGTGTCGTTGTTTTCACGCCTCGTCGCGCAGCAGCCGGGCGATCTCGTCGGACTGCTCGGCGCTCATCTCGCCGGTCAGCTGCAGCACGGTGCCGTCGATGCGCTCGCTGATCGCGGGCGCGGAAACCACCACGCCGTCGCGGATGAACGCCAGCTGCTTGCCCACCTGCGCGGCCGTCAGGTCGCCGAAGATCCGCGCGGAGTCCTCGGTCATCATCACCTGCACGAAGTGGCCGCGGGTGATCGGCGAGAGCAGCGACTCGACCTGGACCAGCTGCAACTGCACCGCGTCGGACCCCAGGGTGTACAGCCCGTTCTTCGCGAGGTCGCACAGCTGCAGCGGCTCGGTGGCGGGTCCGGCCGGCGGACACCCTTCGGGTGCGATCCCCTCGACGCTCACCACCGGGCGCACCTCCACCGGCGTGGTCGGCGGCGGGGCCGGCTCGGCGGCGGCCGTGGTCTCCGGCGGCGCCTCGGGCGCCGAGCTCACCAGCGCCACCGCCATCGGCACGATCAGGGTGAACCCGAGCACCGCCGTCAAACCGGCGATCCATGCCCTGCGGCGTCGACGCGCCGCGTCCCGACCCGACGGATCCGTCACCGTTGCTTCCCCTCGTCCAGCGTTGGTTCCCCGAGATCTTGCCTCGTGGACTCGCGTCGGGTGCGCAGGATCGCGTCACCGGTGAACACGGCCAGCGCGATCCAGATCAGCGCGAAGCCCAGCCACCGCGCGGGCGGCATCGGTTCCTGGCCGATGAACACGCCCCAACTCAGCTGCATCACCGGGGTCAGGTACATCAGCAGACCCAGGCTCACCAGCGGCAGCCGCTGCGCGGCCACGGCGAACAGCAGCAGCGGGATCGCGGTGACCGGTCCGGACAACACCATCAGCGCCGCGTACCACGGACCGTTGGACAAGAAAGCGCTCTGGCCGGCCACCGCACCCGCCACGATGAACGCCAACGCGAACGGGGCGGCCAGGGCGGCCTCGATGCCGACGCTGACCCGCGGGTCCGTCGGCACCACTTTCTTCACCAGGCCGTAGAACCCGAACGAGAACGCCAGCCCCAGCGAAATCCACGGCGGGGCACCGAGTTCCAGGGTCAGGACGGCGCAGGCGAGCACCGCCACCGTCAGCGCGACGGCCTGCGCGCGGTTCAGCGACTCCCGGAAGATCAGCACGCCCAGGGCGACGCTGACCAACGGGTTGATGAAGTAGCCCAGCGCCGCGTCCACGACGTGCCCGTTGTTGACGGCGTAGATGTAGATCACCCAGTTCGCCGAGATCAGCGCCGAGGCCGCGCCCAGCAGCAGCCAGACCCGGCCGGTGATCCGCCGCAGATCGCCCAGTCGTCGCAGCGCGGCCACGACCACGACCATCAGCAGCGCCATCCAGACGATGCGGTGCGCGAGGATCTCGGCCGCCCCGGCGGGTTTGAGCAGCGGGAAGAAGCCCGGGAACAGGCCCCACGCACCGTAGGCACCCACCCCGAAGAGCAGGCCACCGGAACTGGCTGCGCGCTTGTCCGGACGCACTATTGCTGCAGCACGTCCAGCGCGTGCTGCAGATCGTCGGGATACGGGCTGCTGATCTCGAAGCGACGACCGTCGGCGGGGTGGGCAAACGCCAGCGACCTGGCGTGCAGCCACTGCCTTTGCAGCCCAAGCTTTTTCGCCAGGGTCGGGTCGGCGCCGTAGGTCAGGTCACCGCAGCACGGATGGTGCAGCGCGGCGAAGTGCACCCGGATCTGGTGGGTGCGGCCGGTTTCCAGGTGGACGTCGAGCAGACTGGCCGCGACGAACGCCTCGACGGTGTCGTAGTGGGTGGTGCTGTGCCGGCCATCCTCGGTGACGGCGAACTTCCAGTCGTGCCCGCGGTGTCGGCCGATCGGTGCGTCGATGGTGCCGCTCGACGGATCCGGGTGGCCCTGCACCAGGGCGTGATACCGCTTGTCGACGGTGCGCTGCTTGAACGCGCGCTTGAGCAGGGTGTAGGCCCGCTCCGAGAGCGCCACCACCATGACGCCCGAGGTGCCGACGTCGAGCCGGTGCACGATGCCCTGCCGCTCGTGGATGCCGGAGGTGCTGATCCGGAAGCCCGCCGCCGCCAGGCCGCCGAGCACCGTCGGACCGTGCCAGCCGACCGTGGCGTGCGCGGCCACCCCCGGCGGTTTGTCGACGACGACGATGTCGTCATCGGAATAAAGAATGGCCATCCCCTCGATGTGCTCCGGGGTGTTCTCCACCGGCGGGGGCGCCTCGGGCAGCGTCACGTCCAACCAGGCGCCGGCGGCGAGGCGGTCCGACTTGCTCGCCGGGGTGCCGTCGAGCACGACGCCGCCCTCCTCGGCCAGCGTCGCCGCGGCCGTCCGGGACAGCCCCAACAGGCGCGCCAACCCGGCGTCCACCCGCATTCCGGCCAGTCCTTCGGGGACCGGCATGGACCGGTCCGCCATCACTGCTCGGATTCGGTCGGGGCGGCCTCGGGCTCGTCCTTGCCGCGGCGGCCGACGGTGTCGAAGTCGAATCCGAACAGCGAGAGCACGACCAACAGGATGGCCCCGCCTACCACCGCCGGGTCGGCGACGTTGAACACCGGCCACCAGCCGATCGACAGGAAATCCACGACGTGCCCGCGCAGCGGACCGGGCGAACGGAAGAAGCGGTCGACGAGGTTGCCCAGCGCGCCGCCCAGGATCAGGCCCAGCCCGACGGCCCACCACGGGGACACCAGGCGCCGGCCCATCCACACGATCCCGATCACCACGGCCGTCGCCACCAGCGTCAGCACCCAGGTGTATCCGGTGGCCATCGAGAACGCCGCGCCGGAGTTGCGCACCAGCGTCCAGGTCACGGTGTCGCCGATGATCGACACCGGCTGGCCCGGGGTCAGCAGCCTGACGGCGAGCACCTTGGTGACGATGTCGAGCAGCAAGATGACGGCCGCGACCGACAGCAGCAACCGCAGCCGTCCCCGGCCCGCGGGGGCCGGGGTATCAGTGGCCTTGTCGGTAACCTCGGCGCCGGTGGTCTTGTCGGTAACCTCGGCGCCGGTGGTCTTGTCGGTAACCTCGGCGTCCTCGGAGTCGCCGACATCGGCGGCCGCCGGTTCGACAGAACCGGCCGTTTCGTCAATCACGCCTCCATCATCCCCTAGAAACTTGCGGGCCCCCGACGCCGCACCGCTGCGGCATGATCGGTGCATGCCTCGTCTCTGCGTCATCAGCACCGGTGGGACCATCGCGACCAGCAGCGATGACGACGGGATCAAGCGTCCGAGCCGCAGCGGCGAGCAGTTGCTGTCGGGCCTGGATGTCCCCGCCGAGGTGACGGTCACGGAGCTGATGGCCCGCGACAGCTCGCAACTGACCCCCGCGGACTGGGACGCCATCGGCGCCGCCATCGACGCCGGCGTGCGCGGTGGGGCCGACGGGGTGGTGGTGACGCACGGCACCGACACGCTCGAGGAGACCACGCTGTGGTGCGAGCTGACGTATCGCGGCGCCGCGCCGGTGGTGTTCACCGGCGCCATGTACAGCGCCGATTCGCCGCAGGCCGACGGACCGGCCAACCTGACCGCCGCGTTGGGCCTGGCCGCCCGGCCGGAGGCCGCGGGTCAGGGCGTGCTGATCAGCTTCGACGGTCGGGTGCTGGCGCCGCGCGGGCTGTACAAGGCCGGCGGACCGGACGGCGTCGGATTCGTCGGGACCGACCTGGGCGGGTCGGACGGCGGGTTGGACGGCGGGTTGGACAAGGACCAGCGGCCCTATCTGGGAGCTCTGTCGGCGGCCGCCGCGCCGCGGGTCGACATCGTGGCGGCCTATCCCGGCGCCGACGCCGCCGCGCTGGATGCATGCGTCCGCGCGGGTGCGCGCGCCGTCGTGGTGGAGGCCCTGGGCGCGGGCAATGCCGGTGAGCCGATCATCGACGGGGTGCGCCGGCATTGCCGCGACGGTATTACGGTGGCGGTGTCGACCCGGGTGGCCGGCGGCGGGGTCAGCCCGGGTTACGGTCCGGGCGCGGCCCTGGTGGATGCCGGCGCGGTGGTCGTTCCCAGCCTGCGGCCCTCGCAGGCGCGGGTGCTGCTGATGGCGGCGCTGGCTGCCGGTGCGCCGGTCGCCGAGACGCTGGCCCGGTGGGGCTGAGAGGAGTCCAGGTGAGGAACGCGATGACGACGGCGGCCGCCGTGGTGGCGACCCTGTTGCTGGCACCGGCGGCGACGGCCGAACCGCCGCCCGGCGTCGCCGACGTGGACGCCTATCCCGTTGCGCAAGGCCGTTATTCGGTGCCGTCCGATTACGGTTGGCTGTTCTTCACGACCCCCGACGGCCGCGCGTGCGGTATCGGTCCCAACGGTGGTCCGGTCGGCTGCGACGCGGTCCCGGCCGACGCCCCGCCCGGGACCGCGCAGACCGTCGTCGCTCCCGGATCGCCGGCGGTCTACCGCCCCTCGGCGGGCGCCGGTTTCGGTCGCGACGGGGTGGACGTGTTGCCCGAGGGCCATCGGCTGGTGAATTTCGGGGCCAGCTGCGCCATGGGGTTCCAGGGCGCGGTGACGTGTCAGACCTACGGCCGGCACGGGTTCACGATCTCGGGCGGCTACGGCGTGCTCTGGTAGTCGGCCAGCTCGCTGAGGTAGTCGGCCCAGTCCAGGCTGTCGACCGGATTGGCCCGGACGATATCCGGACTGTCGACCGGGAATGTTCGCGTCGGACCCACTCCGCTGCAACGGGTTTCGAATCGCACGGTCATGACGCCGTGGCCGGCGCCCTGCAGCCAGCCGTGGCCCAACTGGGGGTGGGTGACGTCGTCGCCGATGCGCCAGCCCCCGGAGTCGGGTTCCGGCGGGGCGACCGGGATGCGGGTGTCGCCGAGCTCGGCCTCCTGCTGCTCGAGCTCGGGGAACAACGACTCCTGACGGACATCGGACAGCCCCGAAAAGCCCACGCCCAGAAGGCGAATCGGGCCGATGTCGACCGGGTCGAGCAGCAGCCGTCGCGCGGTGGCCAGCAGCGTCGCGACGTCAGTGGTGGCGTACGGCAGGGTGGCCGAGCGGGTCAGGGTGCTCATATCGGACTTCTTGAGCTTCACCGTGACGGTCCGTGCTCCCCTGCCGTCGCGCTCGAGGCGACGGTGCGCGTGTTCGGCGATGGGTCCGGTGGCCTCCCGCAGCTGCTCGAGCGTGGTGAGGTCGGCGGCGAACGTGGACTCGGCGCTGATCTGCTTGGCCTCCGCGCGCTCGGCCACCGGGCGGTCGTCGATCCCGCGCGCCAGTCGGTGCAGCGCGGGCCCGATGGTGACACCCAGGATGCTCGCCACCTCCGTTGCCTCGAGGGCGGCCAGTTCGCCGACGGTCTCGATGCCCAGCCGGTGCAGCTTCTCCTCGGCCACCGGGCCGATCCCCCACAGCTTGCGCACGGCCAGACCGCTCAGCAGGGCCTTTTCCTCGTCGCGGCCCACCACCCGCACGCCGTCCGGTTTGGCCAGGCCCGAGGCGATCTTGGCGATCTGCTTGCCGGAACCGGCGCCGACGGAGGCCACCAACCCCGTGCGTTCGCGGACCAGGCCTCGTAGGTCCTCGCAGAAGCGTTCGGCCTTCGCCGCATCGGCGCCGACCAACGCGGCCGGTTCGCCGAACGCCTCGTCGAACGACAGCTGTTCGAGCACCGGGACGACCTCCCGGATGGTGTCGAAGACGCGCTTGCTCGCGACGCTGTAGACCACCCCGCGCGGCGGCAGCACCACCGCGGCGGCGCCGACCTGCCGCCGGGCCTGATGCATCGGCATCGCCGAGCGCGCCCCGAAGACCCGGGCCTCATAGCTGGCGCCGGCCACGACGCCGCGCCCGCCCAGGCCGCCGACCAGAACGGGTCGGCCCCGGAGGGTCGGGCGGGTCAGTTGCTCCACGGAGGCGAAGAACGCGTCCATGTCCAGATGCAACACCCACCGGGCCGACAGATCCACGCACCGATGTTAGGTCTCTTGTCGGTGGGCGGTGTAATACTGCACATATGTTCGAGTTGGAGGTGTTGCCGCCCGTCACGCAGGTGCGTGAGCTGGACACTTCCGCCCTGGTCGACGCGATGGGCGCCTCGGCCCGCCTCGAGGCCGCCACCGCCGCGCGTCGGCTGGCCGCGATCGCGGAATTGTTCGACCGCCGCCTGCACGAGGTCGACGCCGACCAACGCGAACAATGGCTCATCGACGGCCACGAACAAGTCACCGCCGAAGTCGCCTGCGCCCTGCGGATCAGCCGGGCACGCGCGGCCGCCCTGATCCGCGTCGCGGTCGCCCTCCACGAACGCCTCCCCCAGACCGCCGCCAAATTCGCCCTGGGCCTGGTCGACTACCGCGTCCTGACCGTCCTGGTCGCCCGTACCGAACTGATCCTCGACGACGCCGACGTCGCCACCCTCGATACGGTCGTGGCCCGCCAGGTGCACCGCTGGAACCGCCTGTCCCGCAAAAAACTCACCGACGCCATCGACACCTGCGTCCTCGACATCGACCGACTCGCCAAAAAACCCACCCGCACCCCCGCCGACGACCGCGAGATCGGCATCGGCCCCGACCGCGACGGCAACGCCGAAATCTGGGGCACCGTCGCCGCCCCCGACGCCATCGCCTTCGACACCCGCCTCAACACCCTCGCCGACTCCGTCTGCCCCCAAGACCCACGCCCCAAAGCCCGCCGCCGCGCCGATGCCCTCGGCGCCCTGGCGGCCGGGGCCACCACCATGGCCTGCCACTGCGGCCGACCCGACTGCCCCACCCTGACCGCACCCGCCCCGCCCCAACCCGAAGTCGTCATCACCGTGCTGTCCGACCCCGCCGCCGGCACCGGCTACCTACCCGGCTACGGAGTCCTCAGCGAACAGGCGCTGGCCGCCATCGCCGAACGCGCCACCAAGCAACTGCAACTGGCCCATCCTGGCGAGCACAGCGACCCCGAACCCGGCTACCGGCCCTCCGCCGCGCTGACCGCCTTCGTCCGCGCCCGCGACCTGACCTGCCGCTTCCCCGGCTGCGACGCCCCCGCCCAAGTCTGCGACATCGACCACACCGTGGCGTGGCCACACGGCCCGACCCACCCGTCGAACCTCAAAATTCTGTGCCGTCGCCATCATTTGTTGAAAACGTTCTACACCGGACCACGCTGGTGGAAAGACACCCAACGCCACGACG
>Ga0265293_10012663_pt1 | contig 11131 bp, 7 predicted proteins | sample Munlanlewell138R_FD_192505 | JGI IMG/M metagenome (GOLD analysis project Ga0265293, IMG submission 192505) | Leachate microbial communities from a municipal landfill in Southern Ontario, Canada - Leachate well 138R | ecosystem: Engineered > Solid waste > Landfill > Unclassified | place: Canada... | reverse complement strand
ATTGCCGAAATAGCTGTAAGCGATGATGTTTTCATTCAAACCCATCTTGCAGAAAATAAAGAGGAAGTTCGTAGGGTCTTCGATAAATTCCCTAATCATAATTCATATACTGATGTCTATAACAATTGTGGTCTGCTGACTGATAAAACTCTTTTAGCACATTGTATATACTTGAGCGACTATGAATTGAATCTTATAAAAGATAAAGGGTCGAAAATTGTTCATTGTGCTTCATCAAACAGATTTTTAAAAAGTGGGATATTTCCTTTCTACCATATACGAAAGTTTATCCCGACAGGATTGGGTACTGATGTTGCCGGAGGTACTTCACTTTCAATGCTCTCGGAGATTAAGGAAGTACTCGAGACTGTAAAAATTCAAGTGATAACTTATAATGAATACGATGAGAATTTATGCCCGACAGAAGCTTTATGGTATGCTACTAAAGGAAATGCACAAATACTTGGGATTGATAATGAAACAGGCGACTTCGAACCCGGACTCTTTGCCGATTTCGCTGCATTCAGTACCGACAGGCTTAATATTCTCAATGAAAGTATCAATTGTGAGACCGTCAGTTGCAAAATAATTTACTTGCTCGGTAACAGCAATACAGATGAAATGTATATCAGAGGCAAAAGGTTATACAGTTCTTCAAATTGTTAATTACTTATGAATATTGTTATGTAAAATTTTATTAAACTTTCTATAAATATTTTCGTATCATTGAGGAGTATCAAATTTGATAGGTTAACAGATTTAAATGAAAATAGTATGCCATGAATTAGAAGAAATAAAAGCCGCAGAAATTATTTCTGAAGGAATAATAATCAACTCCATAAATGATGCTCTCGATATTGTTGGAAATTTATCTTATGAGCACTACAACAAATTGATTATCTCTAAGGACAGCTTATGTCCTGATTTTTTTGATTTGAAAACCGGCTTAGCCGGTGATATATTACAGAAATTTATAAACTACAGGTTCAATATAGCAATAATTGGTGATTTCACTGAATACGACAGTAAAAGTTTGCAGGATTTCATTATTGAATGTAATAAAGGAACGAATATAAATTTTGTCAAAACATTGGAAGAAGCACTCGATTTGTAAATCATACTCCACATTGTATAATCAATTTGAAATTTTATATTTTATTAATTTGAATTTTTGGGACTCATAAGGTATGCTCAAGCAAAAGTATTTTATCATAACACTGTTAGTATTAAATTTCATGGTGCTGCTCGGACAAATATTACCTGAGTCAGCCCCACCATTCGCATTAGTCGTCAATATCATTACTTTGACAATGAACATACTATTCATAGCCGGTAGTCTGATTGAAGGCAGAAAAAATAAGAGAGATTGAATTAATGACAATTGATTTGAAAAGAAAACACCTTTGAAAAATGAGTTTCAAAGGTGTTTTTCGACATATTCTTATTCTGTGAACCTGAAGATAGGCTCCACATCATTAACTTCTTTCAAAGTAACATTCAAATCCTTGATAATACCGTTTTCAACAGCATAAACCCAACCATGAACCTTAACATCATGAGTTTTCCAAGCATTTTGTACTATTGACGTTCTTGCTAAATTGTGCACACTGTCAATCACATTCAGTTCAGTAAGTCTGTCTCTGCGTTGCTTCATGTCACTTATAGCTTCGAGCTCATCAGAATGTCTATTGTAAACTTCTTTAATATTTCTCAACCACTTGTTAATTATAAGTCCGTGGTCATGGTTTGTCATTGCAGCTGCTACTCCGCCGCATTCATAATGACCACACACAATAATATGTTTTACTTTCAGCACATCAACTGCATAATGCAGAACACTCATACAATTGATATCGGTATGAACAACCACGTTTGCGATATTTCTGTGTACAAAAATATCTCCTGATTGAGTACCTGTAATAACATTGGCAGGTACCCTACTGTCGGCACAGCCTACCCAAAGGAATTCAGGTTTTTGACCTTTTGCAAGCTCTGTGAAATAATTCGGGTTCAATTGTAAAGTATCTTCAACCCATTTTCTATTATTTTCAAGTAATTTTAGATAACTTAATGCCATTTTCTCCTCCATAGGTTTTAATATAAATTTATTTTTTAAATTCCGGAATATTTATTAATTCGACTTTGATGTCTTTCAATTGTGAACTGATTTTAAAATCATTTATAATTTCAAGAACATCATAGTCAATATTTTGGGAACCGCTACCATCAATTATAATATGTGATTTTTCCGGTAGATGAGATAGAGTAAGCAAGATACTGCCCCTATTTAGAAAGCTCACATCTTCTGAAAGTTTCAACCTTATTACATCCCCTTTTACATGTTCTTCTTTATGGAAGAAATACGGGGTTTTGTAATTATTCTTGAGAATAAAGAACAATGCCACAGCCATACCAAGTCCGATACCCCTTAAAAGGTCAGTAAACAGTATAGCTACAATTGTTATAATAAAGGGTAAGAACTGTGTTAATCCCAGCTTATACATACTCTTAAATAAATCAATCTTTGCAAGTTTGTAACCTACAAGTAATAAAATTGCTGCTAAACTTGCTAAGGGAATAAGGTTAAGAAAAGTGGGAATCAACAATACACTGACCAGCAATAAAATTCCGTGAATGAAAGATGCCATCTTGGTTCTTCCGCCCGCATTTACATTAGCAGAGCTTCTAACAATAACGGCAGTCATAGGAAGTCCGCCTATCAGTCCCGATAGGAAATTCCCTACACCCTGAGCTTTCAACTCTTGATTTGCCGGCGATGTTCTCTTGTAAGGGTCGAGCTTATCAACAGCTTCCAGACTCAATAAAGATTCCAAACTGGCAATAATTGCAATTGTAACTGCAACAATCCATACTTCATAATCAAGAATCCGTGTTATGTCAGGGAAAGTAAATTGTATAGCAAAATCGGAAAAAGACTCCGCCACCGGAAGACTGACCAACATGTGCTTGGCAATTGCCAAATCAGGAATGAATTCAGAGAAGAAAATATTTGCACCTATGCCGAACAGTACAACAACCAAAGCACCGGGTATTAATTTGAAGAATGCATATTGTTTCAATTTCGGCATTTCCCAAGCAATGAGTATTAATATGGAAATGATGCTGATGATCGCCGCCCCATAATTAATTAGAGCAAATGAATTCATCAAACTTTCGAATGTTGTCGAACCTCCCGGTTCAATGAAATCTTCGCTTCCCAAAGCGACAGCATCATAACCAATTGCGTGCGGGATTTGTTTAAGAATCAGGATTAAGCCTATAGCGGCTAACATTCCTTTTATTACTGAGGAAGGAAAATAATAGCCGATGATTCCGGCTTTGATAAAACCTAAAACGAGCTGTATAATTCCTGCAAGTGCTACTGCTAAAACAAAAGCTTCATAACCCCCTAAGTTTGCAATTGCATTTAAAACTATAACAGTTAGACCGGCTGCCGGTCCGCTGACACTTAGTTGTGAACCGCTCAATGCTGCTACAACTGTTCCACCGATGATTCCGGCGATAATTCCTGCGAAAAGTGGTGCACCCGATGCCAATGCTATCCCGAGGCAAAGGGGCACGGCTACAAGGAAGACGACTAACCCTGCCGGAATGTCATATTTGAGATTATCAAATATGCTCACTTTTTGAGCATTTAAATTATCCAATTTCAAAATCTCCTGTATTTTTGAAAAATATCATAGTATTAATTCGCTTTATAATAGTAATTATTGTATCTTGTAATAGTATTGCTATAATTTTTGACAAAAAAAATTCTTCTTCGAGTTAAGTATTGTTAAAAAAAAGGCTGTCCGAAGATATTTATCAGACAGCCTTATATATTTTTAAAATCATTTAATAATCGTTATTGATTATTTATAAGATTCATTGCCTGCGTGATTGTGTTCTTAACATGTTCGGCAGATTCATCAAACATAATTTTTTCTTCTTCGTTGAGTTTCAGTTCGATGATTTGTTCAATTCCATTTTTTCCTAATTTAATAGGAACACCTACGCAAACATCAGAAATTCCGTATTCACCTTCGAGTAAGACTGTACAAGGCAATACTCTTTTTTGGTCCTTAACGATTGCTTCAGCCATTTCAACTGCTGCAGTACCAGGAGCATAATAAGCAGAACCTGTTTGTAAGTAATTCACAATCTCGATACCGCCGTTCTTGGCTCTTTCGACTATTGTGTCTAATTTTTCCTTAGAGATAAGGTCAGTTACAGGGATACCGGCTACTGTAGTGAATCTTGGAAGTGGAACCATTGTATCTCCGTGTCCTCCTAATAGTTGAGCCTGAATATCTTTCATTGAGAAACCGGTTTCCATGGAAATGAAGGATCTGTATCTTGCTGTATCAAGAATTCCAGCCATACCAATAACTTTATGTTTCGGAAGACCAGTAACTTTAAGCGTAACATATGTCATAACATCAAGAGGATTAGAAACAACAATAAAATAAGCATCAGGTGAATATTTGACGGCTTGGGAGGCACAAGATGAGACGATAGCTGCATTTTTAACAAGTAAATCGTCCCTTGTCATACCAGGTTTACGTGCGAGACCGGCTGTGATAATTACAATGTCGGAACCTGCAGTGTCTTCATAATTGGCTGTACCGTGAATTCTTGAGTCTGACTGTAAAATAGGCATTGATTCATACATGTCAAGTGCCTTGCCTTTTGCTATACCGTCAAGAATGTCAACAAGGTAAATATCATTTGCCAGTTCTTTATTCGCTAATACTTGTGCTGCTGTTGCGCCCACATTACCTGCGCCGATTACTGTAATTTTCATTTTTACTCCGATTATAATAATTTTATAGTAAATGATTGATTTGTATTTAACGAAGAAGTTTGGATTTAATTTAATCTAAACTAATAAAATATGAAATGGCATATTTTTCTCTTAATATAAATTTACTTTGAACGTGATTACTGTTTTAAAATTTCGGTGTTTTGGATAAAAAAGCAAACATAAAGAACAAGGCTATAAGCGGATTCTTCTGGAGCCTCGCCGAGAACGGAGGCAGTTATTTACTGCATTTTCTTATCGGACTTGTGCTGGTACGACTGATACCTCCTTATGATTATGGCATCATCGGTATGATGACCATTTTTTTTGTACTTGGCAATGTACTCTCCGACAGTGGACTAACAGCTGCAATAGTACAAAAACAAGAACCTGAAGACAGAGATTTCTCTACTGTATTAATCATTAATGTTATGATTTCTTTTGTTTATTACATTGTTCTGTTTATTGTTTCTCCCTTTATTGCCGAGTTTTACCGTGAACCGATTTTGACTGATACTCTGCGACTGTTCGGATTAAATTCATTCATAGCGGGTTTTGGAATTGTACAACAAGCCATCATAAGCAGGAATTTAGATTACAGACGCTGGGCGAAGATTAACCTGACAAGTCTGTTTATTGCAGGTACTATTTCAATCATTATAGCTGCTATGGGAATGGGTTTGCTGGCTTTAGTTATGATTCAATTAATACAAAACACGGCAAATACTATTCAATTGTGGATTTTTGGAGGATGGAATCACGGTTTCCGATTCTCAATGTCTTCTTTTAAATCATTGTACAAATTTTCAAATCCATTGTTGGTCATCAATGCCGTAAATGCAATATTTCTTGAGATTTATTATCTGTTGATCGGACGTATTTTCAAAGCTGAAAAATTAGCATATTATATGCGGGCACGCCAGACTGCTGAGGTCTTTCCTCAGCAATTAACTTACACTCTGAATAAGGTTATGTTACCTGTTTTCAGTAATTTTCAAGATGATATAGAGTCGTTGAGGTCATCATTAAGGAAGGTATATTTAATGGTAGCTTACCTCAATTTTAATATTCTTGCCTTTCTTTCAATTAACGGTAAAGCTATTTTTATCCTCTTGTTTACTGATAAATGGCTCGAATCAGTGCCTTTATTTGCTGTATTGTGTATCGAAGGAATGTTCATGCCGGCTTTTACTTCTGTTGGGAATATTCTGATTGCACGCGGGAAATCAAAGTTTTATATGAAAATCGAATTGTCAAAAAAAATTGTTCAAGCTATCAGCATTTATTTGACAATATCATCACTTGAACTACTTGTTATTGGACAACTTATCATAAGCATTTTATTCATGGTAATCGGTATGATAATTGCTAAAAGAGAAATTAATTTCCGAATACATGAACAAATTGCTCTTGTTTTACCTTACGTTTTAACGGCAGTTTCGATATTTATGATAAATTACATTTCCAATATTTTCTTAATGCATTCTCATCCGGCTGTCAATTTGTTTGCAAATCTGATTTTAAGTTTTACTGTTTTTATAGCAATTTCACACTTATTCAAGCTTGAAGCTTATATTGTAATTAGAAGTATAATCATGGATAAGTTTAATCTGAGAAAAAGGTAAATGCTAAGTTGCTCTCCAAGCTGATAATATTAAAACCGTTCCATGCAAGAACTTTTCTATAAGTGCCCTTGTAGTGGAACGGTTAATATTTAAAAAATCAAGATTAACTCTTCGGAGTTGAAGCCAAATATTTATCAATGACTTGCAGATAATCATCTATTCTTCCGTTTAGTTCAATTTTCCTCAATACATCGTCATTCTTCTCATCTATCATTCGATTCAATTGATTTTCTAAGAGACTAATTTGTTCATACCTTGTTTTGACTAAGAGTTCCAAACTTTCAATTTTTGATTTATATTCATCATTGATTTTCTCTGAAATTTTCAAAGATTCAGATTTTTCTATCAAGTCATTACTAAGGTTTTCGATAATTTTAAGACTATCGGAAATTTTGTCTTGAAGTTCATTTATTTTTTCTGTCGGCTCTTCATCTACGATAATTTGTAGCGATTTTCCTTCTACTGACTTCAATTCTGTGAGTTCTTTATCTTTTTGAATCAGTTGCTCGGAAATATTTTTTATTATACTTTTCAGCTCGTCAATCTTGCTTGCCTGTTCGTCAACTAAGAGTGATTTTTCTTTGAGTATAGTATTTATTCGAAGAATTTTATCCATAAGTGAATGTACTTCATCCTTATAATCATTTAATACCTTATCCTTTGATGACAAGTCATCTTTGGAATGTTGCAAAGATTGGATTAAGGATTCTTTCTCATTCATCAAGAGAGCCAAGTCAGACTTTAAGTCACTATTTAGTCGTCGTAATTCGGATACGTCGTTTTCAATATACTTAATCCTCTCAGGAAGATTTACTATTTCAAGTGATTCATCATCGGGAAATATTGCTAAAAATGCTTCTTTGATCCGAATTAAAAGATCAGTATAGTGAGAATTTTTCTCGGTTACTTCTAATACTGTCTCATTTAATTTAGTATTCTCCTTAGATAATTCTTCACAGCGTAACATTAGCTCATTATTAATTTTCTTCAACTCAATAAAATCATCGGCAATATCATCTTTTAACCCGCTGTTAAGAAGTTTTATGCTTTCATTTTTCTCTTCAATCAATTTTTCCAATTCATTCAATCTTGAAGTTAGAGCTTTGATTTCAATATCTTTTATTATTAATGAATTATCTAAACCGGAGACAAGTTCTTGCTCATTTCCAACGATATAGTCAATATAAGTTCTTGGTTCTGATTCTTTATCAATCATGCCTTCATGATTTTCAAGACGACTTTTCAGACTCTTTTCAAAATCAGAGATTTTCCGATTCAATTCAATGTTCGTGGAGATAAAGACATCAATTTGTGAATTTAATTCCGTTATCAAATTATCATTTTCTTTTATATGACTTTCAAGCACTTTGATTTTCGGAAGATAAATATCATCTATCTCATTTTGCAGTGTGTTAATAAGCTCATCTCTTTTGGATAACTCAGATTTCAAATCATTAATAGCAAGTTCATTATCATTTTTATATGTCTCAAAGTTTCTTAATACCTCGTTTTTGGATTGAATTTCTTTATCTAAGTTACGTTCAATATTCTTATATTTAAAGATAGTATTGTCGAGTTCGGCAATTCTGATTTTCAATATTTCAATTTCATCAGCTCTTTCATTTAGGACTAAATTCTTATGAGCTAATTCTTTGCTTACGATAGAAATATTTTTTTCAACAGGTGTAAGTCGGGCTACTTCTTGCTCCAGTTTGGTTTTTTCCAGTATAAGTGCAGCATTGACTTCCTTTTCCTTCGATAATTCATCATCCAGTACCGATACAAACTTAGATTTTTCTTGAGAAAGAATGTAAACACTTTCAAGTTCTTTAAATTTCTCTTCTGATTTTTTTAGTTCAAGGTTCAGAAAATCTATTTCACCGGACAAATTCTCAAAGTCATTCAGTTTTGATTCAAGTTCTTGATTTTTTTTATTCAATTCATGAATTTTAAGCTCAAATTCGGACTTTTGATTAACTATATCATAAAAATTGCTGTCTTTATCGCCGAGCGATTGTTCCAACTTATTGTTTCTATTCAGCAGCTCCTGATTTTGAAGTCTCAATTTTTCCAATTTATCAAGACTAACACTGACTAACTCCCACAATCTTTTGATGGTATCGGTCATTTCTAATCTACCGGAATTGCTTTGTATTGATTCACCGGACATATACACTTCCTTTTAAAACGATTAGTTTGTTCTTAATTGAGCTGAAAATTCAACTTCGACTTTTTTAATTATGTTTTTTACGATGTTTTCGATTTCGGTTTCTTTTAGAGTTCTGTCTTGGGCTCTGAAAGTCAGGCCAAATGCAAGGCTTTTTCTATCCCCGCCTAATTTCTCGTCTTTATAGACATCAAACAACACAGCTTTGCGCAGCAGTTCGCCACCGGTATTTATCACAGTAGATGCAACATCGCCCGCAGAGATATCTGAAGATAAAATAAATGCCAGATCTCTGGTAATCGCCGGATAATGAGACACAGGAGTATATTGTGTTACCGATTTAGGTAATTTGTAAACTTGTGACAGGTTTAATACAAAAATAAATACAGCTTGTTCGATATCATATTGTTTAGCCAAGTTTTTACGAAGCTCACCGAAAATTCCGATTTGTTGTTTCTTGAAGTTTATAGACATTGAATTCTTAGAAACCACGGGATGCTCGGTTAATGTATTGAATTTGATATTCTTCAGATTTAATTGTCCAATCAAATCTTCACAAATACCTTTGATGTCGTAAAAATCAAATGCTCTGTTGCTTGATGACCATTGTAATGGGCTTTCTAAGCCTGTTAAGGCAACAATAAGATTCTCATATTCTGATATTCCTTTGATAAAGTTGTCCGGAGAATCATTTTTTGCAAAGCATTTACCGACTTCAAACAGTTTTAAATCAGATGTACCGTTTCTGATATTATGGCTTATTACTTTTAAAACTGAAGGTATCAGACTTGTTCTTAAAAGTGATAACTCCTCACCAAGAGGATTTGTTATTCTTACCGGTTCTATTTGCATAGTTTGCACGGATTTCGGGTCGGTCTGATTCTGTGTTAATATTTCGGTGAAGCCTCTACTACTCATGTAATTACGAATTTGATTACGCTCGCTTGGACAAGACAGTTCAGGTAACATTTTGCTTAAGCCGAAATTGATATTAGAACTAAAATCTGATTCAATATTATCATAATTATAAAGTCTTGCAACTTCTTCAATCAAGTCTATTTCCTGCTCAATATCAACCCTATAAGAAGGAACTTTAACAATCAACTCTTCATCAGTTTCAGATACGGTAACGAAATTCAGTCTTTCAAGTAAATTCTTTATTTCTTGAGCTGTAAAATTCAATCCGATAATTTTGCTGACTCGTTCATATCTCAATTTCACTTGTTTAGGTGCAACAATATCAGGATAAACATCAATAATACCCTCTTCGATTATTCCTCCACATATTTCTGCAATTAATTCAGCAGCTCGTACACAGGCTTTATCAACGTTATCTATATCAACCCCTCTTTCAAAACGATATGATGAATCACTTTGCAGACCAAGTTTCTTGGAAGTTCTTCGAACTGATGATGGATTAAAATAAGCTGACTCGATTAATATTGTTGTTGTCTCATCAGTGATTTCGGAATTTAAACCGCCCATAACACCTGCAATTGCAATTGGTTTATCCGAATCGCAAATCATTAGCATGTCTCCGTCAGTAATTCGTTCTTTTGTGTCGAGAGTTGTGAATTTCTCACCATTGACTGCTTTTCTGACTTCTATCTTGGCACCGGAAATCTTGTCGAAATCGAAACCGTGGAGTGGTTGTCCTGACTCCATCAGGACTAAGTTAGTAATGTCAACTGCCGAATTTACGGGTCTTAAGCCAAGTGCAAGCATTCTTTTTTGTAGCCAATCCGGTGATGGTCCAATCTTACAATTTCTTACCAACATTGCTGTATATCTTAAACAGTTAATATTGTCAGAAATCTTTATGTCTGCAAATTTCGAGCTGGTTTCGAGTTTTTGCATCTTGGTTGTTGTTGTGTAATTGATTGGTTTCGACAGTAAAGCAGATATTTCACGAGCGATTCCAATGTGACTTAGACAGTCAGCTCTATTGGGTGTAACAGATATTTCAAATATGACATCATTAATACCAAGAAATTCCGCTAAATCTGTTCCAAGGGGAGCGTCATCGGGTAATACCCAAATACCATCACTATCGTTGCCAAGTTCCAATTCAATTTGACTGCAGATCATTCCATTTGATTCAACACCTCTTATTTTTCTTTTTTCCAATTTAAAACCACCGGAAGGAACTATAGCACCTGATTGACCGAGAACTACTTTTTGACCTTGTTCGACATTGGGAGCTCCGCAAATAACCTGCAATATCTCATTGCCAGTGTTGACTTTACATATAGATAATTTATCGGCATCGGGGTGTTTTGTCTTTTCCTCTACTAAAGCAACTCCAAAGCCATCATACTTTTTAGCAGGGTTTTCAATTGCTTCAACTTCAATGCCAAGCATTGTTAACGAAGAGTCTAACTCTTCGGGAGACATTTCAAAATCTATGAATTCTTTTAACCAATTTAAGGAAATCTTCATTTATCAATCTGAATATTAATTTTAAATAAATACCATTAGAAAATATGCAATTTAATCATTTTTTCCGATATATTGAATATTTTTTTTAAGTAAGATTTG
>Ga0265293_10012662_pt1 | contig 11131 bp, 11 predicted proteins | sample Munlanlewell138R_FD_192505 | JGI IMG/M metagenome (GOLD analysis project Ga0265293, IMG submission 192505) | Leachate microbial communities from a municipal landfill in Southern Ontario, Canada - Leachate well 138R | ecosystem: Engineered > Solid waste > Landfill > Unclassified | place: Canada... | reverse complement strand
CGGCTCAAGATCGGGTTCGGGTTTTAGTTCCGTGGGGTCGGGCAAGACACTTGTTGGTGGTTCGACTGTAACAAGTTGTACAGGTCCTTCCAAGACCCAGGGATAAAGGTCAGTAATTACTGCTTGTACCCTGTCTTGGACCACTTCCTCGAGTTCTGCCAAACTCACTTGCGGAGTCATAAGAGCTGTCTCTTGATACGTCGAGTTGCGATAGACCCCCAAACCTATTCCAGCGATCATAGAGAGTCCAGCCACTATGAAAACTAAGAGTTTCTGCTTGTCCCTCCTATACCAAGCCTGTCTAAGCTTGTCTGTAATACTTCGCCATACTTGCATACTATCACCGCCTTGATGGTAGTATGCTCCTCGTTCTAATTGACTATACAAAAAACCCCCCAAGGATTGGGAGGTTAATTGTTAACCACGTTCTCTTAATCTTTATCGACCACTTCCAAACGAAGTAACGCCTTTTGTAGTGCAATTTGTGCACGAGCTATGTCTAGATCTGCCTGACGATTGGCGAGCCTCTCCTCAGCCCTTCCCTTGGCTTGCCTTGCCCGAAGTACATCAATCTCTTCAGCAAGTTCAGCGGTATGGGCCATGACTGTGAGTTTATTGTCATGCATTTCGCTAAACCCGCCGCCTAGAGCTATCTTGCGCCGTTTACCACGGAGAGGACCAAACTCCAACAAGCCTATGGATAGCGAGGCCATAATGGGTTGGTGTCCGGCCAGAATCCCAAAGCTACCATCGATCCCGGGCAAGAGGACATATTCCACTTCCGTCGACACAACGGTACGCTCTTGGGTTACCACTTCGAACGTAAAGGTAGCCATTAGGCATTCTCCTCTGCCAGAGCTTTGCCCTTAGCCACCGCCTCATCAATGGTACCTACCATAAAGAAGGCGTTTTCGGGCAGGTCGTCATGCTTCCCTTCCAGAATCTCCTTAAAGCCTCGTACCGTCTCTTTTACAGGCACGTACTTTCCGGGAATTCCAGTAAAGGTTTCCGCTACAAACATGGGTTGGGACATAAAACGTTCAAGACGCCGGGCTCGGGCCACAGTCAGTTGGTCCTCATCGGAAAGCTCATCCATACCCAAAATGGCGATGATATCCTGAAGCTCGCTGTAACGTTGCAGTACTTGCTGTACGCCCCGGGCCACCTCATAGTGCTCATTGCCTACGATGTCTGGAGCCAGAATACGCGAGGTTGACGCTAGTGGGTCTACTGCAGGGTAAATTCCCTTTTCGGAAATCCGGCGCTCAAGATTCGTCGTAGCATCTAAGTGTGCAAAGGTTGTGGCTGGAGCTGGATCCGTGTAGTCATCAGCAGGAACATAGATGGCCTGAATGGACGTAATGGATCCTTGCTTTGTTGTTGTAATCCGTTCCTGTAATTGCCCCATCTCTGTAGCGAGGGTAGGTTGGTACCCTGCTGCCGAAGGCATTCGACCTAGTAGGGCTGATACTTCTGAGCCAGCCTGCGTAAAACGGAAGATGTTATCAATGAACAAGAGAACGTCTTGTCTCTCTTCGTCCCTGAAGTACTCGGCCAAGGTCAACCCAGTCAGACCCACACGCAAACGGGCCCCAGGAGGTTCATTCATTTGACCGAAGACCATCGCGGTCTTGTCAATAACACCGGATTCCTGCATCTCGAAGTACAGATCGTTTCCTTCTCGGGTTCGTTCGCCAACACCGGCGAAGACGGAGTAACCACCGTGTTCATGGGCAATATTGCGGATCAATTCCATAATTAGAATGGTCTTACCCACTCCTGCTCCGCCAAACAACCCGATTTTCCCACCTCTGGCATAGGGAGCCAGAAGGTCGACAACTTTGATACCGGTCTCTAGCATCGTACTTGATGGTTCCACCTCATCAACACTTGGAGCGGATCGATGGATAGGCCATCTTTCCTTACCCTGCACCGCTCCCTTACCATCGATGGGATCGCCTAGAACATTAAACAAACGTCCTAATGTCTCAGGACCGACAGGAACTGAGATCGGTCCACCAAGATCGACAGCTTCCATTCCACGTTGCAGACCGTCAGTGGATGCCATGGCGATACAACGCACCACATTGTTCCCTAGATGCTGGGCAGCTTCTAGAGTCAAATCGATTTCGTTGCCTTCCACTTCACCCTTGATCTGAATGGCCGTGAGCAAGTCGGGAAGCTGCTCGGGCGCAAACTCAATATCAACTACAGGTCCGATGACTTGGACAACTTTTCCTTTATTCATAGTAATGCTCATCATTAAACCCCCTCACAGTTCTACGATTGCAATGCGTCTGCACCGCCCACGATCTCAGCAATCTCCTTGGTAATCTGAGCCTGACGCGCTCTGTTATAGGTTATATTCAACTCTCGAATCAGTTCTCCAGCATTATCGGATGCATTGCGCATAGCCGACATCCTCGCACCCAACTCACTAGCCTTGGCCTCTGTTAAGGCCTGATAGACTGCTGCATTAACATATAGAGGAACAAGTGTCTCCAAGACAGCGTGAATGGATGGTTCATATACATACAAAGGCTCGGGTCCTTCGCTTTTTTCCTCTTTAATCTGCTCCGGTAGGGGCAAGACATTACGTAGTTTCACCCTGTGAGTTACGGTGTTGATATACTCGGTGTACAGAATGGTTACATGATCAAAGAGCCTATGTTCAAAAAACTCAAAGATCACCTGACCGATATCCTGAGCTGTTCTGAGACTTGCTGCATCGCCAATCCCAACAAACTCCGCCAAGGCAGTACGATTACGTCTACGGAAATGATCCCGGACTTTTCTGCCCACAATCACCATCTCTGTCTCAGGATGCTCCCGCAAGAAGGCCTCAGCCTGCCGAATGATGGCTGCATTATATCCTCCAGCCAAACCACGGTCTCCAGCCAAGACCAAGAGACAATGGGATTCACCATTTCTATCCTGAGCAACTTCTGGAAGCTCCTCACCTGCTTGTTCCACTGCCCTTAATGCAGTGCCAAGGGAGCTCGTCAGGCGTTCATAGTAGGGACGGGTATTGACCACCGTTTCTTGAGCACTACGCAGTTTGGAGGCGGCGATCATCTCCATCGCCTTCGTAATCTGCTGGGTTTTCGAGATGCTTGAAATCCGCCGCTTAATATCCCGGCTCGATTGTGCCATCTTCAGCCCCCCTAACTAACGAAGTCTTTCTTAAATTCCACAATAAGATTCTTCAGCTTCGCTTCAATAGACTCCGTTATTTCTTTAGTACTACGTAGTTCAGCAAGGGTTTCGCTGTGTTCTCTACGGAGAAAATCTAGAAACTCCCGTTCAAAACGGACCACATCACCAGTGGCAATACTGTCTAAATATCCATTGACAGCAACATAAAGTGAGACAGCCTGTTCCTCTACGGGAAGGGGCTTGTATTGTTCTTGCTTAAGGACTTCGTACATGCGCTCACCCCGGCTGAGGAGTGCCTGTGTCTGCCGATCCAAGTCAGCCCCAAACTGTGCAAAAGCAGCCAACTCCCGATATTGGGAAAGATCAAGTCGTAAGGACCCCGCCACTTGCCTCATCATTCTTACCTGGGCTGCACCTCCGACACGCGAAACCGAACGACCTACACTGATGGCCGGACGAATTCCCGCATAAAAGAGGTCAGATTCCAGGAAGATCTGTCCGTCCGTAATCGAGATTACGTTGGTTGGAATATAAGCCGAAATGTCGCCTGCTTGGGTTTCAATAATGGGTAAAGCAGTAATGGAACCTCCGCCAAGCTCATCGTTGAGTTTAGCAGCGCGTTCAAGTAGGCGAGAGTGAATGTAGAATACATCTCCAGGGAAAGCTTCACGCCCCGGGGGCCGCCTTAGGAGAAGTGACATTTCCCGATAGGCGGTCGCGTGTTTGGAAAGGTCATCATAGACAATCAGAACGTCCTTGCCCGCATACATGAACTCCTCTGCCATTGCTACGCCAGCATAGGGAGCGATGTAAAGAAGCGGAGAAGGATCGCTCGCTGTTGCAGAAACCACAATTGTGTAATCCAAAGCACCCGCCTTGGCAAGGGTCTCAACAACGCCTGCAACCGTTGATGCCTTCTGACCAATGGCAACATAGATACAAATCACATCTTGGCCCTTTTGGTTCAAGATCGTATCAACAGCAATCGCGGTCTTACCTGTCTGCCTATCACCGATAATCAACTCACGTTGACCGCGGCCAATGGGAACTAGGGAGTCGATTGATTTAAGACCTGTTTGAAGCGGCTGATGAACACTAACCCGGTCAATAACGCCGGGAGCCTGCGACTCAATCGGTCTAGTCTTGTCAGACTTAATGGGTCCTTTGCCGTCAATAGGTTGCCCGAGGGGGTTTACAATACGCCCAATCAACGCATCGCCAACGGGCACCTGGACAACAGTGCCTGTACGCTTGACGGGATCCCCTTCTTTAATGTGTTCATAGGGTCCCAAAATCACAACGCCGATATTATCTTGCTCTAGGTTCAATACCATACCAAAGACGCCTTCGGGAAACTCCAAGAGCTCTCCAGCAAGTGCCTTCTCAAGGCCATACACGCGAGCGATTCCGTCCCCTACCATCAAGACCGAACCGAGGTCTTCTACCTCAATCTTGGACTCAAACTGTTCAATCTGTCGCCGTAGTACAGCTACGATTTCATCTGGCCTCATTGCCATAGCGATACCCCCATTACTCATACTTCTCTTGTAGTATTCTGCATATCCTTCTTGCTGCTTGCCCGTCGCCATAAGGATTCGGAGCACTTGACATTCGCTCGTAAAGTGCAGAGTCTGTGAGCAGTTCTCGAACAGCATCGACAATATCTTGACGACCTGATCCGACCAATCTCACAGTTCCGGCCTCCAGTGCCTCAGGGCGCTCGGTTACCTCACGCATAACTAAGACTGGTTTATGTAAAGCTGGCGCCTCTTCTTGCAGACCTCCTGAATCTGTTAGAAGTAGCGTGCACCGGGCTAGTAAATTAGCAAACTCCCGATAGTCCGGAGCGTCCAATAAATGCACGTTGGGACTATTGCCCAAGACACCCCGCATGACCTGCTGAATAGCGGGATTGCGATGCATGGCAACTACGATTTGTAGATCCAAATCGTCTAGATCCAAAAGCGCTCGGCAGATATCCTGAAGGGGTTCACCCCAGTTTTCTCTACGATGAGCGGTAACAACCAAACAAGGACGATCAGGGTCCAGCTCCCGCAGAGTTGGGTGTTGGAAGATATATTCGTCGTCCACCACAGACAAAAGTGCATCTATGACTGTGTTTCCCGTAACAAAGATGCGCTCGTTTTCTATTCCTTCACGCCGCAAATTGTCTGCAGCCTGCTCTGTCGGAGCAAAGTACCACGTAGCTAGAACATCAATTAAGCGCCGGTTTGCTTCCTCAGGAAAGGGATTGTGTATGGATTCGGTTCTCAATCCAGCTTCAACATGTCCCACTGGAATTTTCTCGTAAAAACTAGCCAATGTAGCTGCAAACGCTGTACCTGTATCACCATGGACCAAGACTAGATCCGGACGCCAACTTGAGAAAACCTTTCTCATACCATCTAATGTCCGCTCGGCAATATCGCTTAAGGTCTGACCGTGGCTCATAATATCCAGATCATAGTCGGCCCGTAAGTCAAAAAGCTCTAAGACCTGATCGACCATTTCGCGATGCTGGCCCGTGATGATCACCTTCGTATCCCATCCATCGACACGTTGACACTCCCGCACCAATGGTGCCATCTTGATGGCTTCGGGCCTGGTACCAAAGACCAGAGCCAATTTAAGCATCCTTGGTATCCCCCTTATGCGTTTTACCCAAGGGGCCTATCATACCCACCCGCATCGAACCATACATGAAAATTAGACCCAAAACCAAGGCCACAATCCAGGCGGTTCTAGTCATGTGTGCTGTCAAGATCGCCATAGCCGCAGAAAAGCCTGTGATCAGGTAAGCTACATAGACCACTTGACGCTGGGAAAAACCCAAATCTAGAAGTCTGTGGTGGAAATGAGACCGATCCGCTTGATAAATCGGCACTCCCTTCTGGGTACGGCGCACCACTGCACAGAGCAGGTCGGTGACTGGAACAACTAAGATTAGGATGGGTACAGAAATTCCGATGGTAGCTGCTCCTTTTAGAGCACCTTCCGTTGAAACAGCTGCTAGCAAGAAGCCTAGGAGCATAGCTCCACCGTCACCCAAGTAGACCTTGGCGGGGTTAAAATTGTATGGTAGAAATCCCAAGGATACACCGACAAGAATCCCGGCCAGCATCGCCGCATCATAGCGACCTAAGAGAAGCGCTAAAGTGGCTAGTGCTACAGCACCAATCAAGGTAATACCTGTAGTTAAGCCATCGATACCATCGATGAAGTTCATTATGTTGATTAGAGTCAAAACCCAAAGCATGGTTAGGGGTACAGATAGCTTACCCAAATATAGCATACCACCAAAGGGATTACTCATGAACTCAATCCTCGGTCCCCAGAGCACATAAACGAGAACAGCCAGTATCTGCCCAGCAAACTTGACACCAGCAGAGAGTTCGTAGCGATCGTCAATGATCCCTAGAAGTAAGATCAATGCCGCTACAGAGATCGTCACGGCAAAGTGGGGAATATCTGCGACTAGAGAAGCAGCTAACAAACCGGCAAAAATCGCTAGACCACCACCTGTTGGCATTGGAACCTTGTTAATTCGGCGTGGATTCGGCACGTCAACAAGGCCCAAGCGCAAAGCAATGCGCCGAGCGAGTGGGGTTAGGCTTGCTGTAACTGTCACTGCGATCACAAACACGGTGAAGAACTGGGCAATGTTCATAGCTACTCCTCTCCCTGGATCCAGACTACCATCTCTATCTTCGCCTCATTCATCAGCTCTAGGGCTAGTCCATCAGGATACTCCCCTTGGAAGACTACTTTTTCTACCCCTGCGTTAATCAGCATTTTTGCACAGAGTATGCAAGGTTGATGCGTGCAATATAGTGTTGCTCCATCGGTGGACACACCATGGAGGGCTGCCTGAATGATGGCGTTTTGCTCGGCGTGAGTTCCCCGGCACATTTCGTGCCGCTCGCCTGAAGGAATCCCTAGTTGCTCCCGGAGACATCCTACCTCCATACAATGGGAGACACCCCGAGGGGCCCCATTGTATCCTGTAGCAATAATGTGTTTGTCGCGAACTAAAACCGCACCGACCTGTCTTCTCAGACAGGTGGAGCGACTACTCACTAGTTCGGCAATCTCCATAAAATATCTATCCCACGAGGGTCGAACCATTCGATCACCTACTTCGTACCAAAGAGGCGATCTCCTGCATCACCTAACCCTGGAAGAATATAGCCATGGGAGGTCAATTTCTCATCAATGGCTGCAGTAAAGATATCGACATCGGGATGTTCTCTTTGAATCAACGCTATTCCTTCTGGTGCGGCTAACAAGCACATAAGTTTGATGGAGTGTACTCCACGTTTCTTTAGGAATGTGATAGCTGCAGAGGCTGAGCCCCCTGTGGCCAACATAGGATCCAAGACAATAATTTGTCGTTCTTCTACATCTGTGGGAAGCTTACAGTAATACTCCACAGGCATTAAGGTTTCTGGATCACGATATAGACCGATATGGCCCACCTTTGCTGTGGGAATCAACCTGTGCACTCCATTGACCATGCCTAGTCCAGCACGCAAAATAGGTACAATTCCAATTTTCCGACCCGCAATCACTTGGCCAGTCATCTTACACATGGGGGTTTCCACTTCGACTTCTTCGAGAGGCAGATCCCTCGTCACTTCATAGGCCACCAGCATTGAGAGTTCTTCCACTAAATCTCGAAAATCCTTTGGTCCAGTCTCTTGATCCCTAATGATCGTCAATTTGTGTTGAACTAGTGGATGGGATACCACGTGTACCGTACTCAAATCATCATCTCCTCATTTTCTCAGCTCTGATTAAACTCTTTCGATCTTATCGACACGTTGCCCATGCCGTCCGCCTGAAAAGCTTCCCTGCAAGTAGGTATCTACAATGTCTAGCATGAGTCCTAAACCCGTCACTCTTGCACCAAGACATAGAACATTGCTATCATTGTGGCTCCTGGCCATGCGTGCGGAAAATGTGTCTGTACAGAGGGCTGCCCGAATACCTGGAACCTTATTGGCCGCCATCGACATGCCCAGTCCGGTGCCACAAATCAGAATTCCCAAGTCAAAGTCTCCTTGGGAAACCGCCCTAGACAGCTTATGGGCAATGTCCGGATAGTCACAAGATTCTTCCGAATCTGTTCCAAAGTCCTCTAACTCAAAACCTTGCCCCTTAAGGTGTTCCATTATTGCCTGCTTGGCTCGGAAACCACCATGATCTGCACCGACTGCCACCTTCATTTTCTCTTCTCCTTCCAGGAAATACTCTACGATAGCTTGAACTGCCCTATCAATCTCAATTCGGGATTGGCGGTAGATCTCTACCGATTGCCCAAAGGGATCGCTTATCTCGTGATCTTTCTCTATCAACTTACTGGGATCCTTCCCGGGATTCACTCTTTCCGCGAACTCCTTCAGGAGAAAAACCTTACCAGCAAGCTCCGGCACAAGGTCAAGTAGCTGTCTCTTGTGACCCAAAGTCATGGGAAAAATCAAGTCATATTGAGCCAAGAGATTTGGATGTACTTTTCGGGACCGATGGGCTGTGCCGTCGATTCCCATTTCACGTAGAACCTCTACCGCCTGTTCGGTCGCGGTGTCACCTGTAAAGGCCCCTAACCCCGCAGAGGCTACGTCTATCTCAAGCTTGCTCTTGGCCGCATAATGACGCAAGAGATATTCGGCCATAAAGCTGCGACATGTGTTACCAGTACAGACAAACAAAACCGATCGTCTCATAGCTCCTCCTTCTAACCTACGTCTTAATCACCCGATGATCCGCCGCCTTACGCAAACGATTCATAATGGCAAGTCCAAGATTGTCCTCGGAAACGCCTTCAATGAACAAGACCTTCAATCCAAGGACATCGGCTTGTCTCAGCAAATGATAGAGACTATGAGCAAGGGCCTCATAATCCCCTTGTGGACCCATACCCAAGACTGTCAAGGTAGGATAAAGGTCAGCCCTTTCATTCCAGGTCATGACCCCCACTCCTTCGCCTCGCTTAGTATAGGTTTCGCTGAGTTCCAGGATTTTCGTCGCTGTCCTTTCGCCTGTAACGATATAAACGTCAGCTTCCGGCGCATAATGCTGATACTTCATACCAGGCGAACGGGGAGCTTCCTCGTCGCCAGAATCCGCATCTGTTCCATACTGGACAGGCACAAGAGATCGCAAATCCTCTAGTGTGACTCCACCTGGTCTGAGGAGCCTGAAGGGAGTTACTGTACAGTCCAAGACAGTAGATTCTAACCCCCATCCCGTCTCTCCCCCATCTAGGATGGCAGGGATTCGGCCGTTCAGATCGAAAAGGACATGCTCCGCTCTGGTTGGGCTGGGTCGTCCTGATACATTAGCACTGGGTGCGGCCACAGGAAATCCTGTTTGTCTCAAGAGATCGAGTGCGATAGGGTGATCGGGTACCCTGACGGCTACTGTGTCTAGACCTGCAGTAACGACTTGGGGAATCTGTTCCGTCTTCTTCAAAACTAGAGTGAGGGGACCGGGCCAGAACTCGTCCATCAATAGCCGGGCCTGGGGAGGAATGTCCTTCACATACTCCTCCACTTGAGCGATCTCGCCAAGATGAATGATGAGCGGATTGTCCTGGGGTCTTCCCTTGGCCCTAAAGATAGCTTTCACAGCCTCTGGATCAAGTGCGTTCGCCCCTAAGCCATACACCGTCTCCGTAGGAAAGGCTACAACCCTTCCATCTGCCAAGAGCCGGACCGCTTCGCTAATCTCCCCCGGGCTTAACATACGAGTTGTTAGTTCCATTTTAAGACCACCACCCGATCCTGCCCACTGTAATCTTGAAGGGTTTCAATCCACGCGAAGCCAGCTGCTTCACCTATCGACCGGACATCAGAAGCTTGGTCCCAACCGATTTCCAACACGACAAAACCAGGTTGCTCCCAGAACGAAGCGGCCTGGTTTAAAATCCTACGATAAAACTCAAGACCATCTGATCCACCGTCTAACGCTCGAGTTGGTTCGGAACTAACCTCAGGCGAAAGGGACTGCAACTCCTCCCGCCTTATGTAAGGGGGGTTCGAGCAAATAATTGAATAGGTTCCAGAAATCTCGCTAAACAGATCGCTTTTCACAAAATCGATCTGGTTATCCAGCTCAAGGCGCTTCGCATTCTCCTGGGCCACCTGGAGAGCTTCCAAGGAGATATCAACTGCGGTAACACGAAGATCGGGATCCTGGCAAGCAAGAGCAATGGCGATAGCACCGCTTCCAGTACCCAGCTCCAAAACATTACACGAACGTTCAGGATCCACAAGCTCCATCACCTTTTCCACGACAAATTCAGTTTCTGGCCGGGGAATCAAGACATGGTGATTCACTCTAAGGGGAATCTTGTAGAACTCCTTCTCGCCAGTGAGGTAGGCCACAGGTATTCGTTGACCCCTGCGGCCAATCAGACTGCGATACTTCTCCACCTCTCCGCTATTTAGCGGTTTATCAAAATTCAGATATAAATCCAAACGATCCAAGCCTAAGACATGCCCAAGTAAGAGCTCCGCATCAAGGCGAGGCGAGCTACATCCTTTGCCTTCTAAATAGCCTGCGCTCAGATTGATTAACTCTCCAATGGTATGTTGCTTAGTCATGGTGAACGTCACTGGTCTCCTTTAGCCTCTCGACTTCATCTGCGGTGATGAGCGCATCAATAATCTCATCCAAATCGCCGTCCAGCACCAGATCCAGCTTATATAAAGTCAGGTTTATGCGATGGTCTGTAACTCTTCCTTGGGGGAAGTTGTAGGTGCGAATTCGCTCACTACGTTCTCCGGTACCCACTTGGCTACGGCGTGCGGCAGCTTGCTCCTTCTCAGCCTCCTCCTGCAACTGGTCATAAAGACGAGCCCGAAGGATTTTCAGCGCTTTCTCCTTATTCTTAAGCTGGGATTTTTCGTCTTGGCAGGCCACAACCAGCCCTGTTGGAAGATGGGTTACACGGACAGCAGAATCGGTTGTATTC
>Ga0265293_10012660_pt1 | contig 11133 bp, 5 predicted proteins | sample Munlanlewell138R_FD_192505 | JGI IMG/M metagenome (GOLD analysis project Ga0265293, IMG submission 192505) | Leachate microbial communities from a municipal landfill in Southern Ontario, Canada - Leachate well 138R | ecosystem: Engineered > Solid waste > Landfill > Unclassified | place: Canada... | reverse complement strand
CCCGATTTCTTTATTAAGCCGAATGATTTAATTAATGTCGGAACTCATCCTACCTCAAGGTGGCGAGCGGTTCTGAGAAATTCTTTCAGGGCGACTTATGGTTTTGGATTTGTCTATGACCGTAATTTTGCAGACCGTGATTTTGGAACGAGCAGACCAATACCGAATTGGTTTTAAAATGTAGTAGAAAATGACCGAACAAAGTGCTGCCTGTAATATTGAGTCGGTATCTGGAAATGGTAACCGAACTGAATGGAGTGAGCTTGGCATTCATACTTATGTCAAAGTCGGTATTATTGCTGCGCTGTTTTACTGGTTCTTTCGTATCGAAATCGATAAAATAGTAGGCCAATGGATATCAGACACAAGCTGGTCTCACGGATTTATCATTCCTCTTTTCAGCTTATACTTTTTAAATCAGTCAAAAACCGAAATACTTAATCTCGAATACAAGCCAAGCTACCTTGGTCTTGTTTTTCTGATGATAGGGGTGCTGTTCTATCCTCTTAATATGATACAAATACGATTCGGGTATCTCAGCCCTATGGCTATGATAGGCACTCTTGGTGCGGTTGTATTGTTTTTGGGCGGCTGGAAGCTGATTAAATACACATGGCTTCCCATCATCTATCTGGTTTTTGCTGTTCCTATTCCTGACCGTTATTATCGTGCTATTACAATACCTATGCGTAAATGGGCAGCTTCAATTGCAGCGATATTGCTTGATATGGTCAAAGATATCGAGGCTACGGCTACAGGGGTTATGGTCGATGTGATATACAAAGGTGAACGTGTCGAGCCTGCCATAGATGTAGCTGAAGCCTGCAGCGGAATGCGGCTTTTAATGGCTTTTTTAGCTCTTGGCGTTGCGATGGCTTATCTTCATAAAAGGCCGATATGGCAGAGGCTGGTTCTTCTGGCGAGTACTATTCCGATAGCAATATTCTGTAATATAGTCCGTGTAGTGCTTACATGTTTTATTTATATCCTGATAAATCCAGAATACGCCCAAGGCATATATCATGATATGCTTGGTCTGGCTATGTTGTTTCTTGCCTTCGGTCTTTACGGGTGTCTTGCGTGGTTTATGTCTAATCTTGTGGTTGATGAAAGCCAAATGCAACCGGTTCAGGAGGATGTTATTATCCGAAAAATCGGAGGGCCGGATTCGCAATGAGAAATCTAATGAAGATATATCTACAGCCTCATTTTTTGATATGTATTATAATTCTTGCCGGTGCTTCTTGGGGTATGTCCGCAATAGAAAAATATTTTAGCATCTGGTTTGTTAAGGAACCGATAGCCCTTAAAAAGCCGCTCGAACTGCTTGATGAAGAAAAGCTCAAGCCGTTTGAGGTTGTGCGAAAACTTACAATCGATAACAAAGATATACTCAAAAGTCTCGGAACCGAGGATTATATACAATGGGTATTACGCGATACAGAAGCCTCGCCTGACAGCGTTGCTCAAAGCTTTATGCTTTTTATTACTTACTATGACAAGCCTGATTCCGTTCCTCATGTTCCTGAAGAGTGTTATAGCGGAGGGGGTTTTGCGCGAGTCAGCTCAGACCCTATTCGGTTTAATGTTGATTGGATGCCTAAATCAGATATTAATGAAAAACTTATTGATAAGAAAATAAACAGGATGAGAATTCCCGGCCAATATGTGCTGTTTGCACGAGAAGGCAGGAATATATGGCAGCCGAGAGTCGAGTTTCCTGTGTTGTATTTTTTTAATGTAAATGGTGCATATGTAAACACAAGAACCGAAGCTCGATACGGTTTAGCGAAGAACATATGGTCTAAACATTCGTACTTCAGTAAGGTGGAGTTTGTGTTTAATCAGTTCAGCCAAGGAGTAGAAATGCAGGATGCAATAGAAGCCTGCGAGAAACTTTTGGATGTTCTTTTACCTTTACTGGAAGATGAGCATTGGCCCGATATTTTTTCTGCCCGCGATGAATTATCTGAAAGTTTGAAAACTAATTAAAAGTTTATTTCTCATATATAAACAAGCCAGAAAGGACTAATATGGCAAGAAGATTGAATAAAAAGGTGGCATTGATAGGTTCGGCTGTTTTTATGTTTTTTGCTGTTGTGGCTGTAGCAGTGATATTGCATATGAGCCGGTCTCCGGAAAAATATATAGCGGACGGAAATGCGGCGTTGGAAGCGAATGACTATAAACTGGCGGAAAGAAGCTTTCTTAGAGCTAAATCGAGGGCTAAAGACGACGCGTTGAGATTGGAACTGCTTGATACCATTATTGAAATTTTTCTTACGACGGAACAGTGGCCACAAGTCCGCGGTTCTTGGCAGGAGGTAATTAGATTAGACCCTGAAAATATCCCTGTCAGATATGCACAGTTGAAATATTATTATATTGTATCGGATAGCGGCTCCGCAAGGCTTTTTGGTGAGGTGGAGTCTCAGGCTACGGAGTTGCTTGAAATTATTGAACGCAATAATCTTTTAGATGAACAGGTCGAGCAGTGGGAAACGCCGACAATGAAAAAAGTCGGCATCGAACATACCAGCTTAACAGCTCCGGGGCAGCCGCAGCGAATCGGACCTTATCTTTATATTCTTAGGGGCAGAGCAAAATACGAACAGGCACGCATCGGGGGTGTTGTTGATCGCGCAAAAATGCTTGAAGAGGCTATTGCGGATCTTCATAAAGCTCTCGAACTTGACCCTGCCAGTGTTGCTGCGGCTTGGTATGATGCGCAGGCCATCCTGTTAAGAGGTCAGATACTTGCATCGCAAGGAATGCTTGACCAGCGTGAAAGAGCATTAAAAGAAGCCTTGGAAATAATCAGTCAAGCTGTGGAAAAAGCACCAAATGACCCTCAGGGCCATATTTATAAATTATTGCTTAAACAGCAGGTAGAGGCGGCGGCTTCTACAGAAGACCTTGTTGAAGATTGGATGGAAAAATTAGAGCCAAGTTATCTTGAGCTGATTAAAAAATTTCCGAATGAAGCTCGTGTGTATGCGATTTTATCAAATCTTTATCGTGCAATGGGGCCTAAGTATCTTGATAAGGCTGTAGATGCTATTGAGAAGGCTAAGGAGCTTGAGCCCCAAAATATCGGCTATAGTTTTAACTTGGCTGATATGAGGTATCTAAAATTTTCGCTCGATAAAAACCGTGCTGATTTGGAGAAAGCTTTAAAGATTTTGAATGAATCTATTGAGTCACCTTCTGTACAGGAAACTTCCGGCCCTAAACAGATTCGAAATATTAATAACAGGGCGACATTATATATATTATTATCGACTATTTATGCAGAACAGCTTATTTTAGATGGTATTTTTGAAAACGACCTGCAAAAACAATTATGGGAGAACGAACTTGAGACGTCTGTCCGTCAAATCGAACAGATTTTACAAAGCGGGGAGGACCCGATTGTTATAAAGTGGCAAGGGATGCTTGCATTGGTCAGAGGTAATCGGCCTGAAGGTTTGAGAAAGCTTTATACCGCATATCAGCAGCTTAAAGCCGCTAACAGGATTGATACCCATCTTGCATATATGTTGGCAAAATCTTTTGAAAACACCGCGGAGCTTGGAGCGGCAAATGAATTTTGGACGGCTGCATTACGGTTAAGGCCTGAAGATAGAAACAAACGAGAAGACAGTATAGACAAGAGGAAACCGGATGCTTGGCTTGACTGTGCTGAATTGTGGAGTAAATTTAGAAGTCCGCCTTCGGTTCTTAATCTCGTTGGATACTACGAGACATTTTATGGCGTTAACAAGAGAAGTCAAATTCTTCGCATTAGTGCACATATCGAAGGTAACGAGCTTGACAAAGCTCTATCTGAAATTCAAGAGGCCAAATTAGATGAACCGAATGGAATTGTTCTTAATATGGCGCTGCTTCAGCGTCGGATTCGCAATTCCACAATAGCTCTTCAAAGAGAACGCTTGGAAGCTGGGTCTGAAGATTTGATTTCCACAGAGGATGATAAAACGGAGAAGGTTGACCCTGTAAAATTGCAGGACCAACTGGATAAAGATTACAGCCAGCTATACCAACTTGTTCAGAAGTTGTTGAAATTACAGCCGGATGAGGTTAAGGAGTCTGCTGTAGTTTTAGTTTGTAATTATTATCGTAAAGAAGGGGACAAGGAGAAAGCAAAAATTTTAGCTAATGCTTATCTCGAACATTCCCCTAATAATCTTAGCTTGAAAATGATGCTTGGGGTGCTTGAGGCCGGCTCTGAACCTGACGAAGAATCAGTAGCTGAGGTACAGAAAAATATTTTGAAGCAGATTGATGACCCAGAAGTTCGTGCCTTGAATCTTGGGATTTTTTATAGCGGGAAAAACGAACCTAACGAAGCAATAAGACAATTTAGAGTTATCTTAGACCCTCATCTTAAAGATTTGACCTCCAAACGCAAGTCCTCAGAGCATGTTATTATGGCGTCAGCGAGGTTGTTTGACGAATTGATAAAAAATCAGGATTATAAGTTAGCAGAGCAAGTTTCAGAATTTGCACGTGTTCACGATGTTGACAATTGTCAGGGTAATTATTTCAAAGCCAGGCTTGAATTGGCACGTAACAATTATGATAGGGCGATGCAGTATATTGACCGAGCTATAGATTTACGACCAGTTTTTTCAGAAGGCTATGCTCTTAAAGCCAGAGTTTATTCGGCTCAAGGGAAAAACGAACTGGCACTTCAAAACATTAGAACGGCAATTCAGTTAAATCCTCTCGACGGGAATTCGAACAAGTTTGCGGCTTTTATGCTTTATGAAAGGAATGAAAAACTTGGAGCCAATGTTACTGCCGACCAAAAAATCGAATTTGCCCAAGCTTTACAGAATGCTATGCATTTCAATCCTAATGATATAGCACTGCTTGGTTTTTATGCTGATTATCTTGCTGAAACAGAACCTGAAAAAGCTTTAGCTATGCGTCAGAGGATTTATGTTTCACAGCCGACCGTGGCTAATGCCGTACAGTTGGGCAATCTTGCTTCGAAAGCGGCTCAAAATGCAACCGATTCTAAACGCAAAGAGGCGTTTTTTGATATTGCTGAAAATGCTTTTATAGAAGCTTTAAAAATAGACCCGCAAAATAATGCAGCTTTATACAGTTATACGGAATATCAACGCAGCAGAGGTCAGCACGGCCGGGCCGAAAAATTGCTTGAGCAGGCCGATGATAAACGTTTGCTCGGCCAGCATTATTTTGATACAGGGCAATACGATAAAGCAAAAGAGATATTTGAAGAAATTTATCAGCAGGAATCTGATAACATTTTTGCAATAAGAGCTCTGTTAGTAATTGCACAACGAACTCAAAACCAGCAGGATACAATTATCTATTCAGAAAAACTTGTTGCTGCAGATAATAATATCGAACATAACCTGATGCAGATACAGAGCTATCTTGCTATTGGTTTGGTCAGAGAGGCAGAATTGAAATTAGAGAGTTTCCAAGAAAGATATCCTAATGAACCTCGTGCTCTTCTACTTGAGGCATGGGTTTATATGAGTAAAGGTCAGTTGAATAAAGCTTTGGATTTAGCTAATAGAAGTATCGAACTTGACGAGAGCAATCCTGTGTCTTGGAGGTTAAAAGGGCAAATCAACCGATTTTTGGCTAACTACAACCAAGCTATACTTGACTTAAGCAAAAGCAAATCCCTTGAAGACCAAGTCGAAACCAGAATGGAGCTGGCTCGTGCTTATATGTCTGTTCAGAGACATCAGGATGCCGCCTTGGAATTAGCCGCCATTATGGATGACATATCGACCCCTTTGCAAGCCAGAGAGCTTCTGGAGCAGATTTACTATTCGATGGGGAATGTTGATGCTTTAAGGCGTTTCTATAACAGCATGATAAAGATGTTTCCTGATGATTTACGATGGCTTAATAAGGCGGGGGGTTTTGTCGCTCAGTTAAAAGATTATGGAACGGCTTTGACGCTTTATAAACAGGCACTGGATAAAAGTGTCCAAGCCGGCCAAATAAATTCAACTGCTCTCGAAGGTTATCTTAATGCCTTTTTAAACCAAGATAAGTTAGACCAAGTTATTTCAGAAGGAAGCAAATATATTGATTCCCCCTTGGCGACAATTGCACTTACGCAAATGGCGCAAGCTAAGGTTAAAATGAACGATAGGCAAACAGCGATTGGTTATATGCAGAGAGCGGTTGATGCAGCAGGACAGAATCAGAATCTTGCAGCTACTGCGCTTAGAATTATGTATGATATATTCGGCCCCGAGGAGGTTAAAAAATATAGTAACCAAAGACTCGAGAAGAACCCTAATGATATGGCAGCTAATTACGCCCTATATCAATTAGCACGAATCGAACGTGACTATAATAAAGCAGTATCATATCTTGACAAAATAGCTGAAATAGTAGGGCCCCAATCGGAAGCCGGTCGCCAATATAGGTCTGATAAAGCAAGTCTTTTATTTACGGCTTTTGAATTATATTCCGATAATTCTTATCTTGACAGGTCCATTGAGCTTTGGCAGGAACTTTTAAAAGAAATGCCTGACAACATTTTTATATTGAATAATCTTGCTTACGTTCTTGGTTATGCAGATATACAACTCACCAAGGCATTAGAAATGGCTGAAAAAGCAGTATTGCAGGGTCCGGATAATCCAGGCTTGTTAGATACATATGCTTATGTCCTTTATAAAAACGGACGATACAAAGAAGCAGAGGAGCAGGCTCAGGCAGCAGTTCAGCAATACGAACTGAAGCAGAATATGGCTCCTGCCGAAGCATATGAGCATTTGGGTATGATAAAAGAGAAGCTTGGTAAGTCAGATGAAGCAATTGTTTTTTACAATAAAGCCCTTGAATCAGGACAGAGAAGATATTCACAGGATAAAATCAAGCAGATTCAAGCGGCTGTTGATCGTCTTTCAAATTGAGATATAGATATAATTCTGTTTTGATTAGGTATAAATTATGGATCAGAGGGGACCGATGCCGAATAGACAGCCGTCCGTACCAGCGCGGCCGCAGGGTATACAGCAGCCCGCAATGATGCTTACCCCCAAGGATATAATATCCATACTTCGTCGCCATATATTTCTAATGATATTTTTTGCCTTCATCGGCTTGATAGCCGGAGGTATTAGCTGGTATCTTTTGTTAAAATATGCTCCTAAATATACAGCCCTAACGTTTATTAGAGTTTTGTCTCCTGCAGAAAAAGACCCTATGCAAATAGGCGGCCCCATCGTGAATAAAGATATTCAGTACGGCCACCGGCTCTCCATAGCAAATCTTATTCAGCAGCAGAGTAACCTTATGAATTTGCTCGATAGGGACCGGATTAAAAGGACCGAGTGGTTTAAAAGTTTCGGTGATGATACAAATACTGCATTAAGAATCCGCAGAGCTTTTGATGATTTAAAGAAACGTCTTGGTGTCAGTGCCTTAAGGGATGCGGAATTTATATCTATATCCATGACATGCGGTAACAAAAAAGAAGCGGCTCTTATCGTTAATGAAATGGTGGACATGTTTCTTGCAAGCTATAGAGTAACAAGAGTTTCAGATGTCCGCAGCCGTCTTGCGGAGCTTCAAACAAGAAGAGGATTTGTTGAAAGCGAACTTACAGCTGCAGAGAGATCTCTCGATGAGGTCAGGACTACCTTTGGTTTCTCAGATCTTGAGGAAAGAAATTTTGAAGATACTGTTACAAAAAGATTAAATGTTCTTGATGAGGAAGAACAGAATCTAAGGCTTACTGTTTCGCAGCTTCAGGCAAATATAGCAACCCTTGAAGCAATCGCAACAGGGCCGATTAATGAACAAATAAAAAATATTATAGAACGTGACCCTACAATGATTTTTCTTACCCAGTCTGTATTTGCTCGCAGAACCGAGCTGTCGGCGGCTCTTACAAAATTCGGCGAGGACCATAGAAGTATTCGTATCTTGAGGGAAACTATAGACGATTTAGAGCAAAGAAGAGATATTAGAAAGCAGGAAATAGGCGAACAAACCCGGCAGGCCAATTTGCAAGATGCCCGAGACCAACTCATTGTATTTGTAAGGCGTCTTGAAGAAGCGGAAGCGCAGCGTCAGCAAGCGCAGGCTTTGAAGAACAGACTTGATGCTGCAAGGGTCGAATACAGAAAAAGGGTTGAGATTAGAGACCAGCAGCAGAAAATGCTGAACGATCTAAAAGAACATATTGAAAGACTTAGGATTATGGCTGAAGACCCGGAAACAGCAAAAGTTGCTTCTGTTGGTCCTGCGCCGGAGCCTTTGCAGGTCAGCTCCCCTTTATGGTATGTTTATTTCCCCGGCGGTACGTTTTTGGGATTTGCACTCGGTATAGGTTTAGCATTCTTAGTTGAACTGCTTAACGATTTGCTGCGTACCCCCAGAGACGTGATACGATATGTAAAAGCAAATTTACTTGGTGTTATTCCGCACGATTCAGAGGAAGATTTGCCGCGTGATATCGATTTGGCTCATATAGTACGGCTCGCTCCTTATTCTCTAATAAGTGAATCTTACCGCAGTATGCAGATAAATTTCAACTTGTCCGGAGCATCAGATTCTACAAAAGTAATATTTATTACGAGCTGCGGTGCCGGTGACGGAAAAACAACAATAGCTTCAAATTTTGCAACGAATCTTGCTTTTGAAGGCAGACGAGTGCTTCTTATTGACGCGAATCTATGGCGGCCTTCGCTGCATAAAATATTCCCCAAATCCGGGCTTGGCACGAAGGCGGATAAATCTTTGAAATCAGATGTCGGTCTCAGTGATATTCTCAGAGGCGAAAGTTCACCTGAGATGATTATCCGTCCCAGCGGGGTAGATGGTCTTGATATTATAGATGCCGGTCCTTTAGCGATGAACCTGAACAACCTAATGTCGGGCACGGCTATGAGTACTTTGATTTATCAGCAAAAAGCGCTTTATGACCATATTATAATTGACGGCCCGCCAGTTCTTTTGGTAAGCAGTGCAAAAATACTTGCCGGATATGCTGATGGTACAATTCTTGTATTTAACGCTGAAATGACCAAAAGAGGTACTGCTCAAAGAGCCGTTAATGAATTAAAAGAAGTTAACGCCAAGCTTATCGGCTGTGTTTTACTCGGCGCGAGAGCTCTGAAAGGCGGCTATTTCCATGAGCAGTTCCGCTCTTACAGAAAATATCAGGCTGTACAGCCGACTGCTTAAGGTTTGATTTCTATTTATTTTTTATACTGGATGCCTACAGGAGATTGATGGATGAAGAAGTTTCTTGTAACCGGCGGAGCCGGTTTCATAGGCTCTAATATCACAAGGGAGCTTGTTTCTCAGGGTTATTTTGTTAGAGTCGTAGATAATCTTTTAACCGGTAAAAAAGCTAACCTCGCAGACATCATAGGAAAAATAGAATTTATCCAAGCCGATATCGGCGAGTCTCAAATCGCCCAAAAAGCTGTTGATGGAATTGACATAGTTCTTCACCAAGCTGCTTTGCCTTCTGTTCCTCGAAGTGTCGATAATCCGGCGGCTACACATAAACATTGCGTTGATGCTACTTTTACACTGCTTATGGCGGCCAGAGATGCCGGTGTAAAGCGTTTAGTTTATGCTGCAAGCTCTTCTGCTTACGGCGACACGCCTACTTTGCCTAAGGTCGAAACTATGCTTCCAATGCCTCTTTCGCCTTATGCCGCAGCTAAGCTTATGTGTGAGTATTACTGCTCTGTTTTCTATAAAGTTTACGGCCTGCAGACGATAAGTCTTCGTTATTTTAATGTCTTCGGCCCTTATCAGGACCCGACAAGCCAGTATGCCGCTGCGATTCCGGCATTTGTTACATCTATACTGAAAGATAAGCCTCCGACAATTTACGGTGACGGCGAGCAGAGCCGGGATTTTACTTATATCGAAAACGTTGTTCACGCTAATCTGATGGCCGCTATGGCGCCGCAAACAAAAGGGCAAGCTGTGAATATTGCCTGCGGAGATTCGGTTACGGTGAATCAGATTATCGAAATGATAAACCAAATTGTCGGAAAGAATGTTAAGCCTTGTTATGTTGCTCCTCGTTCCGGTGATGTGAAGCATTCGCTGGCGGATATATCTTTGGCCAAAGAGATTATCGGTTATGAGCCGAAGGTAGAGTTTCGAGACGGGCTTGAAAAGGCTATTGACTGGTACGGCAAAAATCTTCTTTAAAAAGTCATACATCAATCATACATTGCCGTGTCAAAAAATACAAACACTTGCGCAGGACTTGGCTTTTAAGAATTGCTTGAGCGGCTTGAGCATATAATTCGAGCTGTCCCCGATATAAATCGGCACGGTGCTGCAATTGCTCATCCGAGACTCGGTCTGTTTTGAAATCTACGATAATAAGGCCCTGCGGAGTTTTTATCAGCATGTCGACAATACCCTGTACGACGATTTTTTCATTTTCTTCGGTATTCATCGCATAAGTAAACGGCCACTCTCGCTCAATATAATTGGCTTTATCTAAGCTGAGTTTACCAACTTCGCTATCGAAAAATGTTTTGATAGCTTCGTTATTAATATATTTTGCCGCCTCGATACCGATATTTCCCTGTTTGATTAGACGCTCTATTGTTTCTTCGATTGTCCGGTTATTTATGGGTTTACTCAAATCAATTTCCGCTATTACGGCGTGAACTGCGGTTCCGATTATTCTGCCTTGTGTATTTTTTTCGACAACGCTTCGGCTATCCATAAGCACCGTTGGAATTCTTTCGAGCGACCTCGTATAATCCATAACTGCAAACTCATCTTCTTTGTGGGTTAACGATGTTACGGATTGCTTCGAAGGCAGTATGGCTGTGTTTTGGTACTTATATTTCCAGTTCAGAGAGCTTTTTATTGTATCGAGTAAATTTGCTGATTTCTGTTTTTTTGTCGGTGTTTTTCGAATATTTGTTTCTAATTTATTTTTACGTATGAGCTGAATATAATCGGCGAGTTTTTGCAGTTCGTCTGTTGGGTATAAGCTCAAATCAAACAGCTCGTTTTCTTCTATCTCCGATGTTAGGCCGGTTTCGTATGCCTTATGCATTTCCTGGTAGCCTGATAGGCCGAACAAAATCCAGTCCATCATACTTCGGCAGTTTGCGAGCAGCCGGTCTGATATCGATG
>Ga0265293_10012659_pt1 | contig 11133 bp, 3 predicted proteins | sample Munlanlewell138R_FD_192505 | JGI IMG/M metagenome (GOLD analysis project Ga0265293, IMG submission 192505) | Leachate microbial communities from a municipal landfill in Southern Ontario, Canada - Leachate well 138R | ecosystem: Engineered > Solid waste > Landfill > Unclassified | place: Canada... | reverse complement strand
GGAACCTTTTTTCTTTTTGCAAAAGAAAAAAGGTTCCCCCCGCACCCCCCTCCAAAAAAGAAAGCAGTCTTTTAAGCACTTTTCGAATAAAATGTCATTTCACCTTCCACCCGCCTTATTTAATTAGCATTCTCAACTTGTGCTTCTCTACAAAATATCTCATTTTGTTTAAGACTGTATCGGATTTGTAAAATTAAATTCACAATTTCTAGCAGTGCAAAGGTCTCATATTATAAATATATATGTTTAGTTACCATGTTTAAGCGCTAATCCCAATATATCAGAGTTTCCGTAGAACTTGCGCTCGCCGAGAGCAGCTACAAAAAGAGCAGCCCCAAAGAGCTGCTCGCTGTATTTCTTGTGTAACAAGATCTGTAAGGCCTATTATTCCTTACCACCTTGCATACACTGATCGATGTTTTGTATATAATGATGCGGATCCGTTATTTTTTCCATTTCTAGATCTTCCAAGTCAAGCTTAAGTTCTATGTCAAGCCCAATGATGAATTCACCATCATCTTGTTTCGTATATAATGCAGGTGAAGTGACATTATTTATGGTTGTAGCAATGAACTCCCAGTTTGTTTCTACACTCGGCTCTAAGAAACACACCGCATCATTGTTTTCCACTGGGCTGCACTTGCAATCAATATTTTCAGCTATCTTGTTATCGGCTTTGCGATCAAAGGGATTAGCAAAGAACTTGTTAACATGGAAGGTGAGAGCGGACTTTATATAAGGAGCGAGATTTAGAGCTGTGTCATCTTTAATGGCGTTTGCGAGATCGCCAGAGAACCCCTTGATAAGTGCTTCCATATCCTTTGGCATTTCCTTCCACGCAATGATGCCAACTTGTCCTTGGGCATGCGAAATACTGTTCATCGCCGTTTTAATCAATTCTGCGGCTTGCTGCAACAATAGCGTTGAATCCTCCATTTTGGCTTTGCTCTTTAGTACAAAGAGTGAATCGTTCACATCTTTCCAAATATTCTTGAAGCTGCTGCAATAGCTGTTAGGCTCCCTTTCTTGCAAACGAAGAATATCCTTGATTTTGATCTCGTGTTTATAGTTCTTAAAAAACTCGGTAGCCGAGGGTACTAAGCGAAGTAGCGCCGCAAAAGTGTATAAATCTGTTTTACTGAATTTAAATTTTTCTAAACCGCAACCACCATACATCAGCGAGATCAAGGGTTCTTCCATATTGTCTGCTACGTACTTAAAGGTATTAGATAATGAGATGAATTTTTCCTTTAGATCAGCTATATTCATCGTCAGTTCGTTTACAGTAAGATCTCCACTGATTGTTTTGATTGTTTTAGAGAGTGTCACACCACCTTCGCCTAAACCAGGATGTTCTAGATCTTTACAAAAACGTTCCGCTTCATCGTCGGTGCAATTGGGTATATCTTCTTCCGATGCAATGTGCATCATGTCAAAAACTCCATATTCTTGCCATAAGCACTGAATTTGCTCGGGTTTTTTAAAGCCCAGCTTCTTTAATAAACTTTGGAACGACGGTTCTTTCGCCAAGGCTAATGTCCCTGCAATGGCGCGCCCTAAGGCTATTTCTAAGTTTTTTCCGTCATCATGGAATTGCTTTGCCCATGCCACTTCATAATGTTCAGCGGCAGCAAATACATCACAGTCCTGCATTTTTGGTGCCGCTTTCCCTAAAGCATCCAGATCGCATTCATTCCCTTCACAAACATCAACCAAGCCAATATCCTCTGGGACATCGTTCTCACAAGCTGCGGTGCCAAGGGTTAAAGCCATCGCAAAAGCGATAGCGCCAAGTGCTAATTTATTCTTAAACATATTCTCTCCTTCAAAAAGTGTTAGTGCCAAACACGCTCGCCTAAGTTACAGGCGAGGTAAAAAATGTTTCTGCAAAACTTGAGCCAGTTTCATAAAATTCGTAAACTCGCGTGTCGTTCTATGGATGCTCTGATGGATGGGTGGGACGCTGCTCCACGCCGCGCAAACAGCCATTTCGTGTAACACATTGATTTTATTGACTTTTATTTTGAAACTCGCTTAGCTTTCGTGCTTTTAATCAAGTGGCAGCTTTGAAAGCTGCCCCCTACTCATTTTGCATTGATCAAAGCATCCCTAAGAGTTCCACTCATCGAAAAATGTAATCCGCTACACGTTTTGCGCAAGCATTTGTGGAGGGTGTATTTTCCCAACCTTTAAATTTCCTTCTTACAAGAGCATTACAGGAAAACGTATAAAATACAATAACACATCGGTTTACATCTGTAAAATATTACTATGTATTACATAGGCAAAGTAAACAGCCATATACTTCTGATTTGCTTTGCACATTACACAATGAGTCAAAAAATATTCTGTACTTGCGTGAGCGGAAGCCAAAGCTCTCGCCAAGGAGTACTCTACAAAAAAAATGTTCTAGTTTTGGAGTAAAACGTCTCAAAACTAGGACAATTGTGCCAGAGGTGGATAGTCAACTATCCTATTGGTAAAAAAATTTATCGCACAATCATTTTGCGACTCAATCGTAGCTGGGCATCCACGATTTGATGGCAAGCGATAAGGGCAATGGTCGTTTTTGGGAACCAAAGCGTGCGATAGCGCATTCGCTGCAAGGGGGGTAGGCAAAGACCCCCGAGCAAAAGTCGCTACGAACGCATAAACTGCGAAGGTTTGGCGAACAGCCAAAACTTCGCAGTTTATTTTGCGTTCGTTGTCGAATTTTGTGAGGAGGCTTTGCCGAGGGGGGCGTTCCCCCCACCAAGAAAAATGATAGATTAAACTTGCGTCTCTACCGATGAGGATCTGCAGTGAATTTTTAGGGGGACGCGCGGCGAGGGGAGGTAGTCGGGGTCGTTTGCGTCGGTGGGAATTGCTTGGATATACAGGGTTTCTGACGCGTTTTGTGCTCCGCAGCGCAGGCGCAGAGTGTCGGCGTCGGGCGTTTGTTCCACCGCGATGCTAGGCTGGGGGGCGTCGCGAATCGAGTGGACGGTGAAGCGGGAGTTTTCGGCCTTTTGGATTTGAGCTCGGAGGAAAACCTCGGCGTTTAGGTCTACGTGCAAGCTGTCGCTGGGGCTGAGGGCGTGTCCGTTGGCGTAAAGTGCGAGGCGAGGGATGCAACGCGCGACATAAATTTTAAGTTCAAGTGGACGGCCGTACTGTTTAGGGGATTGTGCGCCAATTTGAACGCGATGTGGGCCTTTTCCGTACATGCAGCTAGCGTTCCAGACGTAATTTTTCTCTTCGATCGCTCCAACGCCCTGCTCAACGCTTAGTTTTACGTTATCATCGTGAAGCAACGCTATGCTCAACGGCTCACCTTCGTTGCTGTGGTAAGTGTCTTTTCCATCTTCTGTGGAAACGAGAGGCGGGCAGTTGAGCGATGTGGGCAAAGCCTTGCGAGTGCTCAAAGCGCTGTGATCGGAGAGCTCGATGCTGAGTTGTTTTGGCGCGCTATTGCAGTTAAGGTTCGCGCTAATCACGCCGCTGATGCGTTCCAGTTTGCTCTGCTCGGCCTCGGGGTGGTCGTGCAAATGCAGGCTATAGTTGTTCGTCCCGATAACACGAATGGATTGCGGGTTGAGATTGGCGTCGGCGTCAATAACGGTGAAATTCCAGCGCATATGGTTGTTAGCAAGCTCATCGGCACTAGAGATTAGCTCGAGCTTCTCGACTCGTGGCGGACAAGCGCGATCTTTGATGCTTATCCATAAAAAATCGTTTTCATTCGTTTTTTTATCGTAAACGAGCTCCAAAAAACACAGTTTATCTTTTTGCGGCGTATTTTCGTTAAGTCCGTTTATGCAGCCCTGTTTTAGCCGCAGTTCCAAATTCCAAGCATTATCGCCGATACTTACGAGCTTTGCCTCCTCGAATGCTTGCGATAGCGCAGGGTTCTCGCAAACGATGGCTTTGACTTCGGGTTTGGTATCGCTTTTGTTGCCAAAGCCGAATAGTCGAATGCCAGCGCGGGCGGTTCGCTCATCGCTTTCCTTTTCGTACTCTTGTAAAACAATATGTTTACTGCTCATAAGCATAGATTTTTGTGCCTGCCCATGTCGCGAGAACACGAGCATCATTTGCAGCTCAGGGCAGCGACCTTGCAGTTCACTGGCGCGGAAATACACAGGCCAGTGCAAGGAGTCCAAGGGCGATAGTGGAGCGACACTAACGCGGAAACCATAGTCTCTTGTGGGTAGATGGGGGTGGGTCGAAATGTTGGTAAGTTCAACAATAGCAAGTGTTTGCTGTGATGCGCGTTCGCGAAACTCCCATCGATCTCCCAGCAGCGTCGTCTGGCTCTCAATCTCTGTCAAGCGCGCTTGTGCTACCACTTCGATGGGGCTATCGGGGGTCGTTGTAAACGTTAGCTGCTCCGCGATATCTGACAACAATGGGTCAAACCACAGCTGTATATTTAGCTCATTGACCTCCCCGTCGGTAATATCGCAAAGCCGAGAATTCCCCATTCCCCTGCAATTGAGGGAAGATGCGGCGCGCTGTGACCAAACTCCGATATTACGCAGTTCAATCGGGCGCAATTGGTTAGCCTTAAAGCGTAGCTTATACTCCTTTGCCTCCGACACCATATCGCTGATCTGCAAAACTGCTGTCCAGGTGCCAAACTGGGACCACTCCAAGGGCAGCAAAAACTCACCGTCATACGACACAAGACTCTTTCCGTCGGGTAAAATGAGACGATAGATCAATAAATCCGTATCTTTATCGACAGCTACTGCTCTAAAGCGAAGATTCGCATCAGCTGCAACTTCCACCGTTTTACCTGCATAAATAGCACGCGTCTCTTGGCTATCGAGGTCTTGGATCTGCATCATTAACAGTTCAGGTCTGCTATTGGGTCGCGTGACCAGGAGGCGAATGTTCTGCACATCCTCGCTCTGGGGTGGCCCCAGCGAATGGCAACGGATAGTTAACTCATAAATTCTGCCTTGCCGCGCCCCGTCTTCAAACGCTGGTGTCCATTCGAGGCGTTTTGGGCAGCCACGGGCGAGCAAACTCTTGGCACATGGCTCTAAGCTGGCAATCACTTCGTTAAGGGTGCACTGATCCTTCCAGCAAGTACCGTCCTTAATGCTAACCTCCGCGCGTGGCATGCTCCCGCCCTCGCAAAGCGGAATCGATAATTTCTCGCCAACATCCACCGCAAACTCGACTACCGTCTCACCAATGCCCGCAAAACGTATAGGCGCCCCACCAAAAACGCGGTATACCGACAAAAGAAAAAGCCCAGTCAAGCACAAAAAAAGCAGCGCAAAACCGACGTAGCGCCAACGCGAAATGGGCTTCGCCTTAATAGGCGTCGGCTCCGAAACTGGCACCGTGATGAGCGCAGCTTTCTTAAACTCGCCGTGATCCTCCAACTCGTAGGAAAAACCACAGCCAAAGTCTGCCAAAGAACGGCTAATCCCCTTCAAACCATCCCCGTATTGATGCGACTGCGGAATTTGCGCCGTTGTATCAAAGACCTGAATCTTTAAATAGCCGTCGTCCGAATAAAAATCGGTTTCTAGTGTTATTTTTACCGCTGCTCGTCCTTCGCCCTGCGCAATCGCGTTGTCAAGCAAGCGCAGCACACTTGTCGCCAAAAGCCGCATCGGCGCAGGACTCAGGTAGTCTCCAAGCGCCTCGTTTCGCAGCTCTACTCGTTGAGCGACAGCAGCTTCTCCCATCTGTACGCACAGCGCCGAAACCGCCGATTCTAGGAGTTCTGCCGCGCAAACTCGCATCCGGCAATTCGAGGCTAGGCTCAAAATCTCCTTATGAATGGGCTCGCTCTCTTCGACGTTGAGGCGCAATAGCGCTTGGGGTGTTACCGCGCTAGCCTTATCCTTTGCCACATACAGCTTAAACATCCCCCTCAATTTCAGCATCATGCGGTCGGTCGCCGTCAACATCGGGTCCGCAATTGGCAGGAGCAAATTTCGCCCCGCAATCGCCTTTATCTCACTAAAAGTATTCCTCCAGCGTGTCCAAAGTCGCTCCTGTGGCGCCGCTTTAGCACCGCAAAGCCGAAAAATCTCCTCCAAAAAATCGTCGTATTCCTTCGTCGACAATGCTCTAGGCTTCCCGTCCCCCCCATCCAAAAGGCGAACCAACGAAATCATGCCCAAAAGTCGGTGTTTAAGCACATCATGCGCCAAAGTTTCGAGCAACTTGCGAATATCCTGCATTTTATTCGCCGTTGCCTCATCCTCACGACGCTGCGCCCGTTTCACCCACTGTGCCAAACTTAGCCCCAATACATCAAAAGAACGATATAGAAGCAGTAGCAAAATGGGCAGCAAAATCACTGCCACCGCCAGTGACAGGTAATAAATGATACCTGATGTCGTAAAGTAAAAACTATGCATATCTCCTGCTTGCGCAGCGATTTTTAGGAGGGAGATGGTTCACGCGCTTTTGCTCCACAAAGCCCAAGCGCGCACAACGCCATAGAAATCTTTAGCCTCTGTTTAAGCAATTCGCAAGAAGCACTACCTACAAGCGTAGTTTGTCTTTCGTTAACTCACCAAGTTATGCATAATACAAACGCGTCGCATTTTAGCGCGTTTTAAGTTCAAGAATTAAGTAGCATAAGCCATTCTGTTTTGAAAAACCACAAAATCATAAAACAAAATGCGGAAAAGCGCGGTGTTTCGCAAAATAACGTCGTTAAAACTGCCTCATTGGAGGCTTTTACGCGCATCCAAGCCATTAAATGTGAGCTTTCGAGACTCAACTACGATGCTGTTCAGCTCAAACTATGCCTGATTAAGCTCGTATTCTGTATATATGTTGAACAGCTCGGTATTTTTGCGCACTTTCCTTTTCGGCAAATCATCGAAAATGCGAAAGAAGACGCTTCTGATCTTCACTGTATTCTTGAGCGATTTTTCAATATCCTACCCGTTCCCCGCGAAAAGCTTGCATCAAATTCGCCGTTTTACGATTTTCCACTAATAAGCGTCGGGCTTTTTAAACTACCGCAAAAGTTCAAAGCCTTAAATCCAGACTTTCGCTTCGCCGTTCTCGATGCCTGCGATTTTGAATGGCAAAATATCGATCCCATTTTCTTTGGGGATATCTTCCAAAACATCATGGACGATCTAGAACGCAGACAGGACGGTGTGCATTACACGAGCGAGGAGAACATTTTCAAGGTTATCAACTCGCTTTTTTTGGATGAACTTAAAGAAAATTACGAAAATGTTAAAAATTGCAGTATTTCACTCGAAGCTTTTCATAAAAAGCTGCATTCCATAAAACTCCTCGATCCCGCTTGCGGCTGCGGCAACTTTCTTTGTGTCGCCTACCGCGAGCTACGACGCCTCGAAAATCGCGTCCTTGCGCGAAAACTACAAATTGCTGCTGCCAAAGGCCATGAACTTCAAATTCGCGTAAAACCCTCTCAATGTTACGGCATAGAGCTCAATCCTTTCGCCTGCGATTTGGCTCAGATGACGCTGTGGCTTGTGGAGCAAAGTATGGAGCAAGAAACACAAAAACTGTTTTTAAGCAAAACAGCGAATGTTAAGTTAAATTCAACAAACAATCACGAATCTTGTGCCAAGATTGTTTCCGAAAACGCAGTAAAATACGACTGGCAAGAACTCTTAAACAACAAAGTAGATTGCTTTGACTACATCTTGGGAAACCCGCCATTCGTGGGTGCTCGCCGCATGAACGACGAGCAAAAGCGCGATCTTTTGCGTGTCTTTGATGGGCGTAAAAATGCGGGAAACATCGACTATATATGCGCTTGGTTTTACTTGGCGGCCAAATATATGAAAAACTCACCAACGCAATGCGCGTTTGTTGCCACCAACTCGATTTGCCAAGGAGAGCAGCTCGCGACTTTATGGGGAGCTATTTTTTCGCTGGGCTTACAATTAAATTTTGCCTATAGATCCTTTTTGTGGAAGGCAGATTGTCGCGAGCATGCAGCCGTGTACTGTGTAATTATTGGCTTTTCCCATATAGCGCCAAGCGCCCCCAAAATAATCTACGACGGCAAGGAGCGTGTTTTAGCAAAAAACATCAGCCCCTATCTCGTTGATGCAGCAAACGTGTTGGTGGCGAGTCGAGTGGAGGCGCTGAGCGAGGTGGCGAGGATGAGTTTTGGATCCATGGCAAACGATGACGGGGGGCTTCTTATGGACGAAGTTGAATGCAAAGAATTCGTCAATCATACGCCCGAGCTCTTAAGGTATATACGCCCCTTTGTGGGGGCGGCCGAATTCATCCATAACAAGAAGCGATATTGCCTCTGGTTGCTCGGCGCAAGCGACAAAGTGCTCAAACACCCGCTGATACTAGAGCGCTTAAACAAAGTAAGGGCGCATAGAGCGCGTAGTAAGCGCAAGTCTACGCAAAAACTGTCTCAAACGCCGCAGTTGTTTGCAGAAATACGGCAGCCAGATCACGATTATTTGCTTATACCACGCGTTTCGAGTAGCGAGCGCGACTACATCCCCATGGGTTTTGTCACAAAAGAAGTTATCGTTTCGGACGCTTGTTTATGGCTTCCCAAGGCGAGCGTCTACGACTTTGGCATTCTAACATCTAGCTTACACATGACTTGGATGCGTCTCGTCGCGGGTAGGCTAGCTTCTGGCTATCGATATTCTATCAATATCGTGTACAACAACTTCCCTTGGCCAAATATTGATGATGCAAAGAAAAAGAACATAGCCAAACTGGCGCAAGCTGTTTTAGAGGCTCGCAATTTCTTCCCCAATTCGAGCTACGCCAGTCTTTACGATCCGCTAACTATGCCGCCTGCGCTCTTAAAAGCTCACCACCAGCTAGACCGCGCCGTGCTTAACGCCTACGGCTTAAAAAGCAATGCAAATGAAGCCGCGATACTCAAAAAACTGCTGGAACTGTACTCGGAATTGCTACAAAAGCTGTAGGGGCAGCTTTCAAAGCAAAGCTCAATTTATGTGAAAATTGCCAAAAACCTAGCTCAAGAAAAACAACGAAAATCGGAAGAGGAAATATATGAACAATGACCTTTATGAAAAGGCTTTGCGCTTTTCAAAAAAATGGGAACATGCAAGTTATGAGAAAGGGCAAGCACAGGCGTTTTTGTTAGATTTCTTTAAGATCTTCGATCTTCAAGATTACAAGCACCCATCCATACCACGCGGATTTTTTGAACATTCTATACAACTCGAAGGCGGCAAGCAGGGATTTATCGATGCATACCTGCCCAATAAGATTATGGTTGAGATGAAGTCCCAGAGTGTGGGCCTTGATAAAGCTTTGCAACAGCTTATACAGTACCATTCCGCCACTCCACGCGATGAACAACCGAATTTAAAATTGCTTTGTAACTTTCAATATTTTTTGCTCATCGATACAGAACATGACATACACGGTGCGCGTTTTAGCTTAGCAGAGCTTCCCGACAACATTTGGCGCTTTCATGAACTAGTCGATCGGGAACGACCTCATATCAGCTATGAGCAAATCGAACTAGACACCCAAGCTTCGCAAAAGATGGCCAATATCCATGCGGAATTGCGAGCCTTAGCATATAAAGGCCATGCACTCGAACTGTCGCTGGTGCGGCTATTATTTTGCATGTTCGCTGAAGATACGGGGATATTTCCACAGTTTTCTTTCACCTGTTTGGTCGAAAAAAGTAAGGCTGACGGCTCCGATCTCCATCATCTACTCAATGATCTCTTCGAGGCTCTAGATACTCCTGATAGCGCTCGGCATGGAGACGAATATTTTGCGAAATTCGCCTATGTTAACGGTGGCTTGTTTTCCGAAGCTATACGCTTTCCGCGGTTTAACAAAAAATTGCGTGAAGTTTTGATCGACTGTTGTTATTTCGATTGGCGTAAAATTTCGCCTGCTATTTTTGGCGCCCTATTCCAAGGCATTATGGACGAAGATGAACGCCGACAAGATGGCGTGCACTATACTAGTGAAGAAAACATACTAAAAGTTTTAAACCCTTTGTTTCTCAATGCATTAAACGAGAGATTTGAGAAGATACGCAATGACAATAAAAAATTAGAAGCATTCCACCAACGCTTGCGCGGCATTAAACTCCTCGACCCCGCTTGCGGCTGCGGGAATTTTTTACTCATCGCCTATCGCGAATTGCGACGCCTCGAAAATCGCGTTATTGAGCAAAAACTCAAAGGACAAGCCACCCTCTTTACGCGCGCTGAAATACGCGTTGACGTCGATCAATGTTACGGCATAGAGCTCAAAGCCTTTCCCTGCGAAATTGCAAGAGTCGCCCTTTGGCTCATGGATCATCTCATGATGCTAGAGACGCAAAAAATCGTCGCCAGTTACTCGCCTGCAAGCAACGTTGACCTTCGCATTCCCCTTACAAGTTCCGCCAAGATCGTAGAGGCAAATGCACTCACCATCGATTGGCAAAGCCTTATCGATGAAGAAAATCAGCACTTTGACTACATCTTTGGGAACCCACCTTTTGGGGGCGCTAGGCACATGTCGAAGGCGCAAAAAGAAGATATGAAACGAGTTTTTGCAGGCTGTCATCATGTGGGAAACATAGACTATGTGGGCGCTTGGTTCTACATCGCTGCACAGTATATGCAAAACACAGCAACCGCGACTGCCTTTGTCGCCACCAATTCGATCAGCCAAGGAGCGCTTGTAGACATACTATGGTCGCCCATACTCGCTTTAGGCGCCGAAATAGACTTTGCCTATCGTAGCTTTAAATGGAGCAATGAAGCGGCAGGGCAAGCAGCCGTTTATTGTGTCATTGTAGGCTTTTCAAAGAAAAAATCGCATCATAAAAAACGTATTTTTGAAGCCACGAACAGCATTTCGGCGAAGAATATCAATCCCTATTTAGTGGACGCACCAAATGTGTTAATACAGCTACGCGATGAGCCCATTAACACAGCGCCAAAAATGATCTTTGGTTCCATGCCCAATGATGGCGGGCATCTTATTATAGAAAAATCAGACTATGAAGAGTTTGTGAATAAGGAGCCACAGGCGCTAGCCTATATTCGCCCTCTTTTAGGTTCGAGAGAGTTTTTGCAAAAAAAGGAGCGCTGGTGTTTATGGTTAGTGGATGCAAAACCTGAAGATCTGAGGCGTTGCCCCTTAGTATTAAAGAGAATCGAGAAGGTAAGAGAA
>Ga0265293_10012658_pt1 | contig 11134 bp, 4 predicted proteins | sample Munlanlewell138R_FD_192505 | JGI IMG/M metagenome (GOLD analysis project Ga0265293, IMG submission 192505) | Leachate microbial communities from a municipal landfill in Southern Ontario, Canada - Leachate well 138R | ecosystem: Engineered > Solid waste > Landfill > Unclassified | place: Canada... | reverse complement strand
GTTATATCCCCACCAACTTCTACAAGAAGGATAAAGGTGTATTTGGAGTCATGATAGAGTTAAATAGAAAGCTCTATATTGATGAAGCCACCGGTAAGAAAACTAAAGGATACTCAGCTCTTAAGACCCATATCCAAGAATACTACATCAAGCTCAAAGAATGCGTAGATAAGATAAAAGTAAAATCTGAAGAGAGGGAGTATAGCTACTACAACTTAAGAGCCAAAATGAGACAGGTGTTCGGGGCGGAGATATTAGAGCAAAGGTCCTCGGTGCAGACCCAGATAGCGTTGATGGTAGACGCTCAAATAAAGCTCCAGAATGGGGACCCGGACTCGATTACGCTCGACCAGCTGGAGGGGATTCGCAAAGTGATAACAGACGAAGTGGATGGTCTCGTCTTTTTCTAAGAAGGGGAGTATTAGTAAAGCTTGCTGAGCATGAAAAACAGAACCTTGCCCTCTCCTCTTAACAAGTCTAGCGACTTAGGGGCCAGAGCATTGACCAGTGAAATCAGTGTTCTTAATGGATTGATATTGTGGAATTAATAAAAACGTAGTGGGTGGGACTTTGGGGCTGCGGACAATTTGTTGGACAGTTTAAGCGACAAGCCCCAGACTCCTTCTATATTCAACAGAGCCCCTATTTTCCAACGATTGTTTGATTCGGGAATTATACCAGATGAAGAATTTCAGCATTTGATTGCTCTTGTTAGTTACTATATATAATTTATTCTTTCTGTTTCCTTCTTATATATTCGGTAGGACGTACTTTCGCCATTTTGCTCATCCATATTTTCATCAATCCATTGCTATACAGTGCTAAATATTGCTTTTTGTTGACCTCTAGTTATTAAACGTTATAATGAGCGTATAGCTGTGGGTGTTGCCACATTTATCAAAGCGTTTTGGAAGTAATGTTGCTCGCTTAGTGGGATGGCCATCGGTTCATCCCATATTGTTGAGTGGCGCAAAGGATTTTTTAATGACACAAGAAAGACCATATGTGATGTCGTTTACCCTTGGGGGGCTTAACCTCCATGAGTCAATGATTGTGGCCAACACATATCTAACATATCGAGATTGGGGTAAGGCACGACAGGTAATCCTCCAAGAAAACCTATTTCAAAGTAGGATGGCCAGTAGTTCAAAACGTCTCCTGAATGAGATCGTCGGTCGTATTCGATTGATGAGTGAAGAAGAACTTATATTCTTATCCCGCTCAAGAGATCAGGATAGCCGTCACCTGCTCTGGCTCGCAATTTGTCGCCGATATCAATTCATTCAGGATTTTTATCAGCAGATAGTGGTGGGAAATTGGCTAGCATTGAAAGAGTACGTAACTACAGATGACTTCAACCTCTTTTGGGCACAGATGAGCGTCGATCATCCTGAGGTCGAAAAAATCAGTATACTGACCAAAGAGAAGCTGAGATCAGTTATGTTTCGCATTATGCGCGAGGCCAATTTAATTGGCAAAGATAAGAGGATTAACACAATAATTCTCAGCAAAGAAATCAACGATCTAATTGTCGCTTCCGACTCTTCGCAACTCATGCTGTTTACTACTTTAGATTTGCAAGGGGGATTCAATGACTCAAGATCTTGAGAATCGTCCACTTAGCGAGCGATTTGACCTCTTGCTTCAGACCATCTCATCCAAGCCATTTTTGAAGATGGAGGGACTTGGCAATGAGATGCCATTCTTCATCTGCGAATTTGACGTTGAAGAAACTGCACGAATGTATGATGCAGTCAAGGGCTTGGGTGTCCAACTCTCACAGCGTGGGATCAAGGCGAAGGAGTTAAACCTCTATGATATGTGTCTTGAGATCGTACAGAGTGAAGAGGATATCTGGCAGGCACTAATAGAAGAGGAATCTTCATTTGACAAAGATCAACTGATGGAGGACTTCCTAGGCCTATTCGACGCTGAGAGTAAGCTGCCATCGAAAATTGCTGAAGCCACCAGCGCAGAGGATATCGATGTGTTGTTCATTACTGGAGTAGGGGAAGTATACCCATATGTTCGCACCCATGCACTTTTGGAAAACTTACCTGCCTATATTGGACGCTTTCCCTTAGTGATGTTCTTCCCGGGCAAATATATCCAGACCTTGCACTCTGGAGCAATGCTCAGACTTTTTGACAGGTTGAATGATGGCAAGTACTACCGAGCGTTCAACATATTTCACTACAAACCAGAATCTGGAGGAATGGCATGATCATAAAAGACCTCTTTCTCAAACCAATTGACCGGCATATCGATGGAGTCATCAAGGCCGATGATGAGCGGAGGCTTCTTACTGAGGTTGAAGAGTATGTCATCACCGCAGAGGTGCACAAGGCACTAGGAAATGTATTGGAACACTATCTCAACAATCCGGTTGTCAATGGCACATGGATTTCTGGCTTCTTCGGCTCTGGAAAATCTCACTTGTTGAAGATGCTAGCCCTTCTTCTGGAGAATCGGGAAATCGATGGACAGAAAACCCTCGACCTCTTCCTCTCCAAAGTAACCGATGACCAACTCTTTCGGGCAAACCTCGTAAAAGCAGGCAATATTCCATCAAAAAGCATTCTTTTCAATATCGCTCAGAAGGCGAATAAGATGAGTAAGGATCACACTGAGACGCTTCTGGGAACGTTTGTGAAGGTCTTTGATGAAATGTGTGGATATTACGGGAATCTGGGGTATATGGCCCAATTTGAGCGAGACCTGGACAATCAGGGACTCCTTTCCCAATTCAAGGAGACCTATTCCAAAATTACAAGCAAGAGTTGGGAGGAAGATCGGGTCACCCCGCATTTTAAGAAACAAAATATCGGCAGGGCATATGGGATTGTTACCAATACCGCTGAGGAAGATGCGGTAAAAATTCTTGATCGCTATCGGGAAGATTACTCGATGTCAATCGAGGGCTTTGCGCTCTTGGTAAACGACTACATCAAAAAACAGGAAAAGGGATTTAGGCTTAATTTCTTTGTCGACGAAGTGGGCCAATACATTGCCGATGATATTCGCCTAATGGCCGATCTTCAAACAATTGCCGAAAGCCTGGCAACAAAGACGGGCGGGAAGGCGTGGATATTTGTCACTTCCCAGCAAAACATGGAGAGTATCCTTGGGGAGATGAGCCGAATTGAAGGACACGACTTCTCCAAGATCCAAGGGCGTTTCAAGACAAAGGTGAGCCTTTCGAGTGCAAACGTTGATGAAGTGATCAAATTGCGCCTGCTTGCTAAGAATGATGATGGCAAAGATGCTCTCGATCCAGTTTTCCTGAAGCATGAGAATAACTTCAAGACACTCTTTGATTTCCCTGATGGAGCAAAGAGATATCGAGGTTATGAGAATCGTCACCAATTCGTCAACACCTATCCTTTTGCTCCCTACCAATTCACGCTCTTCCAATCATCGATTCAAAATCTCTCTAAGCACGATGCGTTCACTGGCCAATACCAATCGGTCGGAGAGCGGTCAATGCTAGAGGTTTCCCAAGAGGTGGTAAAAGCGATCTCTGCCAAGGAGGTTGGCCACGTGGCCCCCTTCAATCTCATGTTTGAGAGCGTTAGAAATTCGATTAAATCAACGGTAATCCAGGGCCTAACTCAGGCAGAGAATCAACTTGGTGATCAGTTTGTTGTTGACGTGCTGAAGGTGCTCTTTCTGGTCAAGTATGTAAAAGAGTTTCAGACAACGCCGCGCAATATTACGGTTCTCCTCATCGAGGAGTATGAGCAAGACATCCAGGCACTACGAAAGCGAGTTGAGGATGCCCTAACTGTGCTAGAGCAGCAAACATACATCAAGCGATCAGACAACATCTACGAATACCTCACTGATAAAGAACGTGATATTGAGGCGGAGATTAAGAGCACTGACCTCGATATAGAGGCGATTACTAGCCAGATGGCCAAGGTGTTCTTTGATGTAGCTCTTGCTCAGAATAAATTCCGCTATGAGCGCAATGAGCAGGATTTCTCATTTTCAAAAAAAGTTGATGGACAAAGTTATCAAAGGACCTATGAACTTGGTATCCACATCCGAACCGACAATCTAGCGGCCGATACCCTCAGGGCAATGAGCATAAACGAGGACGATTTAATTGTAAGAATCCCAGAGGATGATGACTTCTATCGAGAAATCCAGATGTATCTGAAAACAGAGACATTTGTGCTTCAAAACAGCTCTCGTAGCCGTAGCAACGAGGAGACGTTATTGATCCAAGAGAAGAGTCGTCAAAACAGTGAGCGATTTGAGTGGATCAAGAGGCGAGCGATAGAGCTATTGGGCAAGGCAGATATGTTTGTCTTTGGTGATGACGTGAACACCAGCCAAACGGATGCCAAAAGTAGAATAGCTACCGGATTCCAACGCCTGATCGAGAGCAGGTACCCCAGCCTAGAGATGATTGGTAGCAGGCGATATAACCAGAATGAGTTTGCCACATATATCGAGCAAGGCAGGCAATCGCAAAGTGATCTCTTCAACGGACTATCAGCAGCTGAGGCTGATATCCTAGCCTTCATTAATCGCAATATCGCCTCAGGCATCAGTACAAGCGTGTTTAGTCTACTCAACGTCTATGAGAAGAAACCCTATGGCTGGTCGTATGATGCGGTCATCTGCTTGATAGGAAGGCTGTATGGGCTAGGTAAGATAGAGATCAACCTCGACTCAAAACCTATTGACCAGACAACACTGATACAATCAATAAAGAACTCAACACTGCATTCACGTATTATTTTGAGACCTGCACGAGATATCTCTGTGGAACAGGTGAATCGACTGAAGCAGATTTATGACGAAACGTTTCATAAGCCAGCCAATGTCAGTGATGCAAAGGTCCTTGGAGAACACTTTGCAGACACGGTGCGCGATAAGCTGGAGCAACTTGAGATTCACTTTCGAAATCAGGAAGCCTTCCCCTTCCTCAGCCAGCTGGAGCCAGCTATTGAATTACTCAAAGGTCTGCGAGGAAAGACCTATGACTGGTATTACGATAACCTCGAAACTTTTGAAGATGATCTGCCGGAGGTAATGGAGGGAACGGTCAATCCTATTTTAACGTTTATGGGTGGAAGTCAGATGCACATATACCAGGATGCGCGAAATTTCCTGGACCATAACAGTTATAATATCCAACAGGTTTCAGATGCTGATAGAAGGAAACTGGCAAATCTCCTTTCGGACCCCTCGTGCTTCAGAGGTAACCGAATGAATTCGGTTAAGGAGCTACACGAGAGCCTGAAGGAGCGGGTAGAGAGGAGACTGAATAGTACCGCTGAAGCAAAGAAGAAAGAGCTCTCAGAGTTGAAGAAGAAATTAGAGCAACTTCCAAGGTATCAACAACTCACAGATGAGAAAAAAGCAAGTATTGATGCACAATTCGCAAAAATTGAAGACAGTCTATCAAGGGCAGACCAAATTGCTGAACTCAATGACAGATTCAATACCTTCAGAGAAGTGGGTTACACTAGGATTGTGGATTATGTTGTTACTGGAGCAAGTGAAGAGCCCGATCCTGAGGCTCCTTATGGGCCACAAGGGGTTGATAAGCGAACCACTACACCAATTGCAAATATTACAATATCGCACACAAAGCCATTGCTCTCATCAGCCAATGATGTCGATGAGTACATTGAGCAGATTCGAAGAGCACTACTGGCCGAACTTGAGAAAGGGAACAGCATCATAGTGTAGATGATAAAAGAGGGATGAGATGGACACTACGGCATTGAAGAGATTTGCACAGACGGCACGAACGGATTTGATTCACCAGGTAGAGGGACAGCTAAAAGTTGTGCTTGCCCCCGATAGCCTTGCCCGCAGGGAGGAGCCTCAAGCAGTTTCAACTCTAGAAAATCGAATCAAGAAGAAGGGTAAAGAGGTTGTCGTAGATGAGGTAGCCTATACCTGGTTTAACCGCTTCTGTGCCCTGCGCTTCATGGATGTGAATCACTACAACAAGGTTGGAGTAGTCTCATCAGCATCCAATCAGATTCACCCCGAAATTCTTACCAATGCGATGAATGGCCTCTTTGATAAGGTGATAGTGAATGATCAGAAGCAGGCAAGAGTCTTGGATCTCCTGAATAACAGGATACTAAGTCGTGACGCCCATGGAGAAGCATATAGAATCCTCTTGGTCTCCTACTGTAATGCCCTATCCAAGTCAATGGGGTTTCTTTTTGAGCGCATCACAGACTACACTGAGCTCCTGTTGCCTACAAACTTACTTGCTGTTAATTCAATCCTTGCTGACCTGAGAAGGGCAATGACAGAAGAGACTTGTAAAGATGTAGAAGTAATCGGATGGCTCTACCAATTTTATATCAGTGAGCGAAAGGATGAGGTGTTTGCTGGCTTCAAGAAGGGCAAAAAGGCAGAAGCTAGAGATATCCCTGCAGCAACACAGCTCTTCACTCCCCACTGGATTGTACAGTATCTCCTCGATAATTCACTGGGAAGGCTTTGGATGCTCAACAATCCATCCTCTCGCCTTATCGATAGGATGGAGTACTACATAAAGCCAGAACAAGAGGAAACAGACTTTCTGATAATCAACAAACCTGAGGAAATCAAAGTATGTGACCCTGCCTGTGGTTCAGGTCACATGCTCACCTATGCTTTTGACCTGCTCTATGCAATCTATGAAGAGGAGGGGTATGACCCAGTACAAATTCCCGTTTTTATTCTTGAGAACAACCTCTATGGGATAGAAATCGATAAGCGAGCAGCTGATCTTGCTGCCTTTGCCCTGATGATGAAGGCTCGCAATAAGAGTCGGAGTTTCCTCAGCAAAGGGGTTGAGCCAAACATCAAGTTCCTTGAAAAGGTGGACATCGATGAAGAGCAATTAAAACAATACATCAGCCATGTAGGAAAAGATTTCTTTACCTTTGATGTGCGCACCACTATAGACCAATTCAAGGATGCTGACCTCTTTGGTTCCCTTATTGTGCCAGAGCTGAAAAACCCGAGGCCAGTGCTTGAAGAGATCAAGGCCCTTAAAGTCGATGATGAACTCTTCTACAGAGAGGTGCACGATAGCATCATCCAGGCTATAGAACAGGCTGAGTACTTGAGTCAAAGGTATCATGTGGGGGTGACCAATCCTCCATATATGGGTGGCAATGCTAACCAACGTTTGGCAGACTTCTCAAAAGGTTCGTACCCAGATAGTAAATCTGATCTTTGTACTATGTTCATAGAACGAAATCTCCAAATGGTAGTGCGTAACGGTCTTGTGTCTATGATTACGATGCAAAGTTGGATGTTCCTATCATCCTACGAAAAACTGCGTGAAAAACTCGTCGAGACAACTACCTTACACTCAATGGCTCATTTGGGAACAAGAGCATTCGATAGCATAGGTGGAGAGGTTGTATCTACCACAGCGTTTGTAATTGAGGGATACCATCACAAGGAAAAGAAGGGGAGCTTTTTCCGTCTCATAGAAGGAAAGTCTGAAAAAAAGAAAATTATAGACTTCAAGGAAGCATTGAATAACCCTAATTGTGGATTACACTATAGAATATCTACAGATATGTTCAGAAAAATCCCTGGCAGTTCGGTGGGTTACTGGATTTCAAAACAAATGCTTTCGATTTTTCAAACAGGCAAGAGAATTACCGACTATGTTTTTTCTAGGGATGGTCTAACTACAGGCAATAATAAAAAATTTATTAATTACTTTTGGGAAATAGATAAAAATGATATTTTCTTCAAATCATTAAACAATGAACAGTTTTGGAAAGAGGGCAAAAGATATGCACCAATTATTAAAGGTGGTAGCTATAGGAAATGGTTTGGAAATAACAATAGCGTAATCAAATATGATAAAGGCTCCTATGATGTGTTGGCTATATCAGGTAATAAGCTTCCATCCCGAGAGTTTTATTTTCGGGAGAATATTAATTGGAATAGAATTTCATCTTCTGTTTCTTCTTTTCGCTACTCGGGCAGTGGACTATTGTTTGAAAGTGCAAGTTTATGTGCATACGCTGAAGAAGAAAACAATTTGTTTTTTGTACTTTCTGTAACAAATAGTTGTGTGATCCCTTATATGCTAAAGATAATTAATCCAACAACAAACATGCTCTCTGGCTATTTCGATCAACTGAGAATTCCAAATAATATTCAGTCAATATTTGATGATAGAGTGCAGATGGTTCGACATTTGATAGATAAAACAAAGTTTGATTGGGACTCATATGAAACTTCTTGGGACTTTACAACTCTTCCTTTACTGGAAGATATATATCGCGATTCTACCCTTCGGGAGACTTATGGGAATCTACGTTCTCATTGGAATGAGATGACTTTGGAAATACAGAGGCTTGAGGAGGAGAATAATCGTATCTTCATTGAAGCGTATGGTTTGAAGGATGAATTGACCCCTGAAGTTCCTCTTGAAGAGATTACCCTTACCTGTAATCCACGCTATCGCTATCGTGGTGATAAGAGTGATGAAGAATTTGAGGCATTACTCCTTGCTGATACAATGAGGGAGTTTATAAGTTACGCTGTGGGCTGCATGTTTGGTAGATACTCTCTGGATAAGCCTAGCCTGATCTTGGCTAACCAAGGAGAGAACTATGATGATTATACCAACATTGTTCCCGAATCGTCCTTCCCAGCAGTAAGGCATAACGCCATTCCAATTCTAGATGGAGATTGGTTTGCTGATGATATTGTTGCCCAGTTTAGGCACTTCTTGCGTGTGACGTTTGGCGAGTTCAACTTCGAGGCTAACCTCCGGTATATCGAGGAGGCACTCGGTAAGGATATTCGCTCATACTTCTTCAAGGACTTCTATAATGATCATATGAGGCGCTATAAGAAGCGCCCAATTTACTGGATGTTTAGCTCTCCAGATGGTAGCTTCAATGTGTTGATTTACATGCACCGCTATACAGCAGACACAGTGAGTATTGTACGCAGTGAATACCTAAGGGAGTATATGAGTAAACTCTCTGGGTACATTGCCAATGAGCAGAAGAAATCTATCAATGCTAATCTGACCAAGGGGGAGCGTACCCGAGCTCTTAAAGAGGTCACAAAGGCAATGAAAGCCTACGATGCGCTGGAGCAGTATGAGCAAGATGTCCTCTTTCCCCTAGCGACTCTGCGCATTGAGATCGAACTTGATGACGGGGTGCGAGTGAATTACCCGAAGCTCGGTTCTGCCTTGAAGAAGATAGCAGGACTCTCATAAAGGATTGGTGAGTAATGGAGAAGCAAAGCTTGGTAAACCTACAAAAACTCTTTGAACGCTACCGGATTGTCTTCTGGTACGATGAGGCAGGAGTGCTAAGAGAGGAGTATGAGTCACTTAATCTGGACGGGGTGGAGAAGCGAGAGATTACCAATAACGAGTTTACCCTCAAGTATCATGTGCTAAAGGAAAAGCCCAAACAGAAGTTCCTGCTCTATCAGGCTTCAGCACAACCTCCGGATGATCAGAACTGGCTTCTCGATCTCTTGCTCTCTTCAGGAGAGTTTAGGACTGACCGTACGGCCATGATTATCGCTGAGTTTGAATTGGATGTTGGGTTTCAGAGAGTGATTCAAAATCACCTTGTATTCTTTGAGAGCAAAGAGCGGAAAGAGAAGCTCAAGAGATTACCAGCAAAGATTAAGAGGGACAGGGATCTTCTGGCAAAGCTGTTGGCGGTCTGTAGCGGAAATGATACCGGTCGCTTTGATGAATCTCTGATGGCCCTTCTTGCCGACAGTATAAATAGGGATGGAAATAGGTTTGCCCTTGTTCAGCGATGCAATCTCATCTCATATTTTTGGGATGAAATTAAGATACGGTATGGCTACCAAAGTAGTACTCCTACATTGTTTGACTTTGCCTACGAAGTATTCCACTTCTCCTTTAACCACTCCATCGGTCATGTAGGAGACACTTCTACACTCTCGAATCAATCATCTCTCTTTCTGAAGCAGTGGAAGGACAGCAAGACATACAATGCTAGCTTTGTGGAGTACTCTAAAAAGCTAGAGAGTGAGCTCTCAATTAGAGAAAGACTTCAATCTCTGCCATTCTTGCAAGTGCTGGATTGTGACCTCTTCAGGGCAATCGATGACCACTGTCTTGTAGGTCTCCTAGAGCAGGTGAGGGAGAAGACAGCCAGCCATGAGGATATAAGTCAGTGGGTGAGGGCACGGCGAGGCCTACAGTGGTTTGACGCATATAGACACCACTATGAAGCACTGGAAGCTGCTTCAGCGTTCTTTACGCTCCTTGGCGAAATTAACATATCAATTCAATCGATGTCAGATGGAATACATCGGTATGCGACCAGCTGGTACCAAATAGATGCCCATTACCGGAGTTTTATCTCCAATGTGACGAAAGCTGAGGCGGCGTCCTTTTTCACAACATTGAAAGATGATGTGGAGAGTCATTATGCAAACTCCTTCCTTATCCCACTCAATGACTCTTGGTACCAGGCAATCGAGAAAGATAAACACTGGAGAACCTCCAATGCTGTATTGCAAAATCGGTTCTACGAGCGCTATGTGAAGCCTTTAGTGGACAGGGACATAAAGGTCTGTGTGATTATCTCCGATGGACTTCGCTATGAGGTGGGAGAGGAGCTCTCATCACTTATAGAGAGCATCGACCGCCATAGCGCCACCGTCGAGCCAATGCTCACCATGCTCCCCTCATATACACAGCTGGGGATGGCTGCACTGCTTCCCAGCAAGGAACTTACCTTTGGAAAGGACGGGGTAGTGTTAGCCGATGGTAAATCAACGGTTGGACGGGAGAACCGGGAAAAGATTCTCAAGGCCACATTGGATGACAAGGTTGCCGTATTTAACTTTGAGAACATAAAGAATACGAAAGTCGACGACCTGAAGGCCATCGTTCGTGATAACAAGGTAATCTATGTTTACCATGATGTAATCGACAAGATCGGAGATGTACGGGATTCAGAAGAGCGTGTGTTTAATGCATGTGAGACAGCTCTCGATGAAATCTCAAAGCTGGTACGCAAGTTCACCTCATCGAATGCACTGAATGTCATAGTCACCAGCGATCATGGATTCATTTACCAGAATCGACCGGTTGAAGAGAGTTCTTTCGTCGCCCTCTCAGTCTCGAAGGAAGGGG
>Ga0265293_10012657_pt1 | contig 11134 bp, 7 predicted proteins | sample Munlanlewell138R_FD_192505 | JGI IMG/M metagenome (GOLD analysis project Ga0265293, IMG submission 192505) | Leachate microbial communities from a municipal landfill in Southern Ontario, Canada - Leachate well 138R | ecosystem: Engineered > Solid waste > Landfill > Unclassified | place: Canada... | reverse complement strand
CACCTGGAACCCCGAGGCTGTGGGCGGCGGTGGCCAATGGTTCGGGCTGGTGCAGATTTCACCCGCCACCGCGCGCGGCTATGGTTGTGAACATACCAGCGGCGATGCGCTGAAAAACGGCTCGGGCAATTTAAGCTGCGCGATTCGGATTCTGTCGCATACGGTGCCCCGCGACGGTGTGGTGGCCGAAGGCGGGCGGGGCGTTGCCGCCGATTGGGGCCCGTTCCATTCCGCCGCCAAACGCGCCGAGATGATGGAATGGACCCGCAATCAAAGTTATTGCAAAGCCTAGCGCGCTGGCCCCAGAATCCGGCTGACCATTTCGGTCGTATCCCGGCTTAGCCCTTCGGTGGCCGCAATGCGGTGCAATTGCGCGCTCATCAGGGCCTGTCGGTCGGCATCATAGCGCCGCCATGTTTCGAACGCCCCCGACATGCGCGCCGCGGTTTGCGGATTGAGCGGATCAAGACGGATCAGGCAATCACCCAACAGCCGGTATCCCGCCCCGCCGGGGTGGTGAAAACCCGCCGGATGCATCGCCAGCGCGCCGATCACCGCGCGGAATCGGTTGGGGTTTTTCCAGTCAAAATCGGGATGGGCAATCAGATCGCTGGCGATCTGCGCGGTCTGATCGGGTTCGGATGTCGCGATCTGGATCGAAAACCATTTATCCAGCGCCAGCCGTTCGTGCTGCCATTGCGCATAAAACGCCGCGCTGGCCGCATCGCCGCGCCCGGCCAGCAGCAATGCGCCAAAGGCGTCAAGCTGTTCGGTCATGTTGTCGGCGCCATCAAACAACGCCTGCGCGCGTTCCCCGCCATCCAGCCGGCTCAGGTAACCCAGCGCCGCAAGCCGCAATGCCCGGCGCGAGATATCCGCGGGCTCTGGCGTATAGGGCCCGGGCACGACCATCGCGTCATAAAGCGCGGCCAGGGGGGCCTCAAGCGCGGTGGCAATCGTCTGTTGCAGCGCCCGGCGGGCTGTGTGAATCGCGCCCGGATCGGGGATGATGCCGCCGCTGTGCAGCGTCTGGGCCATGTCATCCTCGCCCGGCAGCGCCAGCACCATGGCGCGAAACGCGGGGTCTTGGGCATCGTCGCGCAGCACATTGCCAAGCGCCTCGGCAAAGGCGGGATCGGGGGCGGCGCCATCGACGATCATCGCGCGCAGCACATCTTTGGCCAGCATCCGCCCCGCTTCCCAGCGGTTGAACGGATCGGTATCATGGGCCAGCATGAATGCGCGCTGGGCGGCGGATTGATCATATTCCAAAATCACCGGGGCAGAAAAGCCGCGCAGGATCGAGGGCAGCGGTTTGCCGGCCATCCCCTTGAAGCTGAAACTTTGTTCAGCTTCGGTCATTTCCAGCACCGTAGTGGGCAGGATCTCATCGCCATTCTGCCCCAAAAGCCCCAGCGCGATCGGGATCACCAGCGGCGCTTTGTCCGGCTGGCCGGGGGTGGGCGGCGTCGTCTGGGTGAAATGCAGCGTATAGGTGCCATCGGCGTAATCTTCGCGCACCGACAGGCGCGGGGTGCCGGCCTGGGCATACCAGCGTTTGAAATGGCGCAGATCGCGGCCGGTCACATCTTCGAACACGCGCAGCCAATCTTCGATCGTGGCGGCCTGGCCATCATGGCGGGTGAAATAAAGATCAAGCGCCTGATAATAGGCGGCATCCCCCACCAAAGTGCGCAGCATGCCGATCAGCTCGGCGCCTTTTTCATAGACGGTGGCGGTATAGAAATTGTTGATCTCGACAAAGCTTTCGGGGCGCACGGGATGGGCCAGCGGCCCCGCGTCTTCGCGAAACTGGCGGGCGCGCAGCGCGCTGACTTCGCCGATGCGTTTGACCGCATGGCCGCGCAGATCGCCCGAAAACATCTGATCGCGGTAAACGGTCAACCCTTCCTTGAGGCAGAGCTGAAACCAATCGCGGCAGGTGATGCGATTGCCGGTCCAGTTGTGGAAATATTCATGCGCGATGATGCTTTCAATCCGTTCGTAATTGGCATCGGTCGATGTGGCCGGGCTGGCCAATACGGCGGCGGAATTGAAAATATTCAGCCCCTTGTTTTCCATCGCGCCCATGTTGAAATCATCCACGGCCACGATATTGAACACATCAAGATCATAGGCGCGGCCATAGACCTGTTCATCCCAGACCATCGCGCGTTTCAGCGATTCCATCGCAAAGGCGCATTTATCCTCATCCCCCGGGCGCACCCAGACGGCCAGCGCGACCTCGCGCCCCTCGATGGTTGTGAATGTATCGCGGTGCGGCCGCAAATCGCCCGCCACCAGCGCGAACAGATAGGCCGGTTTCGGCCACGGATCCGACCATTCGGCCCAGCCCGGCCCCGATGCGCCCGGATTGCCGTTTGACAGCAGCACCGGCAGATCGCCCTCGATGCGCACATCGAAACGGGCCATTACATCGGGGCGGTCGGGGTAATAGGTGATCTTGCGAAAGCCCTCGGCCTCGCACTGGGTGGAATACATGCCGCGCGACATATAAAGCCCTTCGAGCGCGGTGTTGGTGTCGGGCGAAATCTCGACCTCGGCCTCGAACAGAAACGGCTGGTCGGGCACGTCGCAAGAAAGCCCCTCGGGGGTGATGCGGGCGCTGATCGCCTGCCCGTCGATACGCGCGGAAATCAGCCGCAGGTTTTCACCATGCAGGAAAAATTCCCGCCCCGGCGCAGCGGGATCGGGGCGAAACCGAATGGCCGACAGCACCCGCGTGGCATCGGGGGCCAGCCGAAAGGTCAGCGCCACATGATCGACGATAAACCCAAAGGGCGCATAATCGGCAAGGTGGATCGTGCGGGCGGGGCTGTCTTTCATCGGGTTCATTCCTTTGGCCGGGGTTGGTGCAGCGTAGACCTGCGCGCGCGCGGCGGCAACCAGAGGTGACATTTCCGCGAGTTATCGACAATCGCGTGAATTGCGCAGTTTTTTGGCCTTTTTTACAAAGGTGTTGCGCGATATGCTGCCATGAAGCGCGAGAGGAAAGCATGGCACGTCCCGTCATCGGCATCATCAGCAATTATCAGGTGATCAACGAAAACTTTCAGACCCATCTGGGGGCTTTGATGAATTTCGAAGCCGTGGCCCAGGTGTCTGACTGTCTGCCCCTGCTGATCCCGGCCGATCCGCGCCTGGTCCGGGTCGAGGAATTGCTGGAGTCATGTGACGGTTTCTTGCTGACAGGCGGGCGGCCGAATGTGCATCCCGAAGAATATGGCGAAGAAGAAACCGAGGCGCATGGCACCTTTGATCGCAGCCGCGATGCGGTGGTTTTGCCGCTGGTGCGCGCCTGTGTCGAACGCGGCCAGCCGTTCATGGGGGTCTGTCGCGGCTTTCAGGAAGTGAACGTCGCCATGGGCGGATCGCTTTATCCCGAAATCCGCGATCTGCCGGGGCGGATGAACCACCGCATGCCCCCCGATGGCACGATCGAGGAAATCTTTGCTCTGCGCCACAAGGTGACGCTTGGCCCCGACGGGCCGTTCGCGCGGCTTTTCGGCGCGGATGAGGTGATGACCAACACGCTGCACGGGCAGGGGATCAAACAGCCCGGCAAACGTGTGGTGATCGATGGTTACGCCCCCGATGGCACCCCCGAGGCGATTTACGTCAAGGATGCGCCCGGCTTTACCCTGTCGGTGCAGTGGCACCCTGAATATAATGCCGGCGAAGACCCCGTTTCGCGCCCCCTGTTCGAAGCCTTTGGCGATGCCGCCCGTGATTGGGTCAAGGCGCGCAGCCGCCGCCCGGTGCGGGCGACGGCCTGATCGCTACCAGATGAAATCGAATTGCCGGTGCAATGGCAGGCTGCGCGCGCGTGTGCCCGTCAGCGAAAACAGCGCATTGGCCAGCGCCGGCGCCGCGGGCGGGGTGCCCGGTTCGCCAATGCCGCCCATCGTGGGATTATTTTCCAAAATCCGCACTTCGGTGCGCGGGGCAGTATGCATGCGCAGCGATTCATAATCGGTGAAATTATGCTGCTGGGCGGCGCCTTGTTCAAAGGTGATCTCGCCCCCGATCGCGGCGGAAAGGCCCATGATCAGGCCCGATACCATCTGCGCCTCGATATTGCCGGGATCAAGCGCGATGCCCGGATCGCAGGCAATCCATGCGCGTTCCAGCGCGATGCCATCGGCGCTGCGGCGCACCTCGATAATCTGCGCCACCGGGGTGCCAAAGGAATAGCAAAACGCCACGCCGCGCCCGGTATCGGGCGGCGTCGGGGCACCCCAATCGGCCATTTCGGCCACGGCCTCAAGCACTTTGGCCGAGGCCGGATGTTCGGGGCGCACCAGATCCAGCCGGAAGCTCAGCGGATCAACACCGGCGGCATGGGCCATTTCGTCGATCAGCGATTCGTGAAAAAAGCTGCCATAGGAATTGCCCACCGAACGCCATGCGCCCACGGGCACACGGGCGTTGGAAATATAGCCCTCGACCCGGTAATTCGGGATTGCATAGGGCTGATCGCACGCCCCTTCGACCAGCGCGCGGTCCGGCCCCGGGGGCGCCATACCCATCATCCGCCGCGCAGTATCGCGCGTGACCGAGGGGGCGGCGATTTTCATGTCGAACAGATGCGCGCGTCCGTCAATCACCTGCGCGCGGGCGCGGGCAATGGCGGCGGGGCGATACATATCATGGGTCATGTCCTCTTCGCGCGACCACATCAGTTGCACCGGTGTGCCGGGCATGGTGGCGGCCACCCGCGCGGCAAAGGTGGCGAAATCGGTCTCGGCACGCCGGCCAAAGCCGCCGCCCAGAAAGGTCGTGTTGACGGTGACATCATCGCCCCCGATCCCCACGGCCTTGGCCGCAGCCGCGCCTGCCATGCCCGGCGCCTGAAACCCGCCCCAAAGCGTCAACCCTTCGGCGGTGACAAGGGCGGTGGCATTCATCGGCTCCATCGTCGCATGGGCAAGATAGGGGACGGAATATTCGACCTCGATCAGCGGGGCATCGGCAGGGGTGTCTGCCGCGCCCTCGTTTCGCAGGCGCGAATTGCGTGATCCGTCAAAGGCGCTGGCGATCTGTGCGATCAGCGCGTCATGGCTGGCGGGAATGGGGGATGCGGCCCAGTCAACCACCACGGCATCCGCGCCCTGCATTGCGGCCCAGCTATTGCTGGCCACGACCGCCACCCCGTCGCCCAGATCGATCACCCGTTCGACCCCGTCAATCGCCATGGCTGGGGTCGAATCATAGGATACCATCGCGCCGCCCAGATGGGGATTTCGGCGCAGGGCGGCGAATTTCATCCCCGGCAGGCGGATATCCGCGCCGAATTCGGCCTTTCCGGTCACCTTGGCCAGCATATCGGGGCGCGGCAAGCTTTGGCCCAGCAAGCGCCATGCGCTGCGCGGGCGCAGCGTCACCTCGGGCAGGGGGGCGGCCACGGCATCGGCGGCCAGATCGGCATAGGGGATGCGGGCGCCATCGGGGGTAATGACATGGCCATCCTCGGTGCGCAGATCGGCGATGTTGATTCCCAACCGCGCGGCGGCGGCGGATTTAAGCGCCTCGCGCGCGGTGGCACCGGCAAGACGCATTTTGTCGAACGCATCCGTGGCCGATGTCGATCCGCCGGTCACCTGCATCCCCATCAGACGCGGCACGAAATCCAGCGCGCCGGCGATCCGGTCGATCCGTTCGTGCTGATCATAATGGCGATAGGGCAGGGCGGCGGCGATGATCCCGCCGGTGTAATAGGCGGCCGCCGCAGGGCCATGGATCACGCGCACCGTTTCCCAGGCCACATCCAGTTCCTCGGCCACCATCGCGGCCAGGGTGCCCTGCACCCCTTGGCCCATTTCTGCGCGCGGCACCACGATCACCGGGCCGTCGGCCGTCAGGATCAGCCACGGGTTCAATGACGTGTCGCCCGGCGCGGGGGCAAGCGGGTTGGGCAGGGGCTGCGATGCTTTCCACGCGACAAAGCCCGCGCCGCCTGCCAGCGCGATGCCCGCCACCAAAAAGCCGCGCCGGGTGATCTTGCCCGCGCGGCTGCGGGGTTTTTGGGATGTGGTGGTCATGGCTCAGCCCTCGTGTGGTGTGGCGCTATGGATCGCGGCGCGAATCCGCGAATAGGTGCCACAGCGGCACAGGTTCCCGGCCATGGCCGCGTCGATATCAGCATCCGAGGGGGCGGGGTTTTGTGCAAGCAGTGCTGCCGCCTGCAGGATCTGGCCCGGCTGGCAATAGCCGCATTGGGCGACCTGATGATCGATCCATGCCTGTTGCAGCGCGGCCAGTTGGCGGGGATCGCCAAAGCCTTCGATCGTGGTCACATCGCCTGCCACATCCGCCAGCGCGATCTGACAGGCGCGCATAGCCGCGCCATCCAGCAACACGGTGCAGGCGCCGCAAGCCCCAATCCCGCAGCCATATTTCGTGCCGGTCAGCCCCAGCACATCGCGTAAAACCCACAAAAGCGGCATGTCGGGCGGTAAATCGACATCATGGGTTTGTCCGTTGACGGTCAGGCGATGGTGCATGGCAAGGTCCGGTTACGTGTTACGCTGGCGCATCATTTCCCGGGCATCGGCGAAACGCAAGCGGGCGCGGGGTCAATCCTGCGCGACATGCGAAAATTGGTGATCGCGGTAGAATGGCGGATGACGGATTGCCTTGCATCCGAGTGCCAGCCGTTGCGCAGCAGGAATGCGCGGGCAAGGTGGCTGGCCTCGGTGCTCAGCATGGCTATGCCCATGGTGCGCGCGGCGCATAGCGCCTGATCGTGCAAGCGCCCGGCCACCCCGCGGCCCATCCACCGGGGGGCGACATAGAACAGATCCAGATGACCATCGCGTCCCAGCGTCAGAAATCCGGCAATGCGGCCCCCGGCCTCGGCCACCCATGTCATCTGATCGCCCAACTGATCGGGCCAATCTGCGGGCATCGGGCCGGGGGGCGCCCAAGCCATGCGGGCGGCGGCATCGTAATGGCGCGCGGCGCCGATATGGACGGCGGCCTGAAAGGTGGCATGGCAGCCATACGCGTCAGCGGGCGCATAGGGCCGGATCACCACCCCCTGCGGCGAGTTGTCGCCCGGGGCATTGCCATCGGGCGGAAAAACCGGATCGGTTGAGATGCGCATGATACGGTAAATGTTGGCGCAATGGCGCCGGCTGCGCAAGCGCCGGGATCCGCGCGCCCGCGCGACACAGGTGCTGCAAATACCGCGAAAATCGGGCGAAGCGATGAAAATGCTGGATTCCGCTGCCGTTTTCTGGCCAAAGCAAGGCTTGGGTTCCGTCACAGGTGTCTTTGCCCAATTGGCGCGGATAACGCCAAAGCGGTTGCGCAATAATATTGCGCGGTGATAGGAAACCGACGACAAGTTCTGTCTGGCCACAGCGAATGGCAAGGGAAGGGGATCAACAGTGAAGATCGGGGCACCGAAAGAGATATTTGAGGGGGAAGCGCGCGTTGCGATGACCCCTGAATCTGCGCTTCAGTTGCAGAAACTGGGTCATAGCTGCGCGATCGAAGCCGGGGCAGGCGCCTTGGCCGGTTTTGCGGATGCAGATTACGCCGCCGCCGGGGTCGAGGTCATAACCGGCGCCGCGGCGCTGTTTGCGGCCAGCGATATCGTCGTCAAGGTGCGCGCACCGTCCGAAGCCGAAGTGGCGATGTTGCGCAAGGATCAGACGCTGATCAGCTTCTTCACCCCCGCCGCCAATGGCGATCTGATGGAGCAGGCCCGTGCACAGGGCGCCAATGTGATCGCGATGGATATGGTGCCGCGGATCTCGCGCGCGCAGAAAATGGATGCGCTGTCGTCCATGGCCAATATCGCCGGCTACCGCGCGGTGATCGAGGCCGGGAACAATTTCGGCCGCTTCTTTACGGGCCAGGTGACGGCGGCGGGCAAGGTGCCGCCGGCCAAGGTGCTGGTGGTGGGCGCCGGTGTGGCCGGGCTGGCCGCGATTGGCACCGCAACCAGCCTTGGCGCGATCGTGCGCGCATTTGACGTGCGCCCCGAAGTGGCCGAACAGATCGAATCGATGGGGGCGGAGTTCCTGTTCCTCGATTTTGAGGATAACCAGGATGGCGCCGAAACCGGCGGCTATGCCAAACCTTCGTCGCCCGAATTCCGCGAAGCGCAGCTCAAACTGTTCCGCGAACAGGCGCCCGAGGTGGATATCGTGATCACCACCGCGCTCATTCCGAATCAGGAAGCGCCCGAGCTTTGGACGCCCGATATGGTGGCCGCGATGAAGCCCGGCTCGGTCATTGTTGACCTTGCGGCCGAGCGGGGCGGCAACTGCAAGCTGACCGTGCCCGACCAGAAAATCGTGACCGAGAATGGCGTGACCATCGTCGGCTATACCGATTTCCCCAGCCGGATGGCCGCGCAGGCCTCGACGCTTTATTCCAATAACGTGCGCCACATGATCAACGATCTGACGCCCGGCAAGGATGGCGTGATCGTCCACAATATGGAAGATGACGTGATCCGCGGCGCGACCGTGACCCATGAAGGGGCGATCACCTTCCCGCCGCCGCCGCCGAAAATCAAGGCAATCGCGGCCGCAAAACCCAAAGCGCCCGAAAAGACCGCCGAGGAAAAGAAGGCCGAGGAAATGGCCGCGATGCGCAAGGCTGGCCGCCAACAGATCGCCATGCTGGCGATTGGCGGTGCGCTGATGCTGTTGATCGGCACGGTTGCGCCTGTCAGTTTCCTGCAGCATTTCGTGGTTTTCGCACTGGCCTGTTTCGTGGGCTATCATGTGATCTGGAATGTCGCCCATTCGCTGCACACGCCGCTGATGGCGGTCACGAATGCGATTTCCTCGATCATCATTCTGGGCGCATTGCTTCAGGTGGGATCGGGCAGCGTGATCGTCACAATTCTGGCGGCAATTTCCATTCTTATCGCATCGATCAACATCTTTGGCGGGTTCCTCGTGACCCGGCGGATGCTGGCGATGTTCCAGAAAAGCTGATCGGGGGCAGGATAAATGAGCATCGGACTGGTTACAGCCGCCTATATCGTGGCGGCCATTCTCTTCATCCTGTCGCTGGGCGGGCTGAGCAATCAGGAAAAGGCCAAACGGGCCGTATGGTATGGCATCATCGGTATGGCGTTGGCCGTGGTTGCCACGGTTTTCGGGCCGGGGGCGGCCTCGCTCTGGCTGGTGGTGCCGCTGGTGGTGATTGGCGGCGTGATCGGCGCCTATGTCGCGGGCCGGGTCGAGATGACCCAGATGCCCGAACTGGTGGCGGCGCTGCACTCATTCGTGGGTCTGGCTGCGGTTTTCATCGGCTTGAACGCGGATATCGAATTGACGCGCGTTTTGGGGATGGAGGCAGCCGGTCGCGCGACGCTTGAGGGCTTTTCCGCGCTGCTGGCCAGCAAGGATTCGGTCGAAATCTCGATCCTCAAGGTCGAAGTCTTTCTGGGCATCTTTATCGGTGCCGTGACCTTTACGGGTTCGGTCGTGGCCTATGGCAAACTGGCGGGCCGCATCAACAGCAAGGCGTTGACGCTGCCATTTCGCCATCAGATCAACCTGCTGGCGCTGGCAGTCGCGATCATTCTGGGCGTGATGTATTTCAACGGCGCCGGTATCTGGACGCTGATCCTGATGACGATCATCGCCGGTGCGATCGGCTGGCATCTGATCATGGCGATCGGCGGGGCCGATATGCCGGTGGTCGTGTCGATGCTGAACTCGTATTCCGGCTGGGCTGCGGCGGCGATTGGTTTCACGCTGGGCAACGATCTGCTGATCGTGACCGGCGCGCTGGTGGGTAGCTCGGGTGCGATCCTCAGCTACATCATGTGCCGCGCGATGAACCGGAATTTCATTTCGGTGATCCTGGGCGGCTTTGGCGGCCCGCAAGGCGAAGCGCAAGAAATCGAGGGCGAGCAGATCGCCATTGATTCCGATGGCGTGGCTGCCGCACTCAATGATGCAGACAGCATCATCATCGTGCCCGGCTATGGCATGGCGGTGGCGCAGGCGCAAAGCTCGGTCTCGGAACTGACGCGCCGGCTGCGGGCCAAGGGCAAGAACGTGCGTTTCGGCATTCACCCGGTGGCGGGCCGTCTGCCCGGGCATATGAACGTGCTGCTAGCCGAGGCCAAGGTGCCCTATGACATCGTGCTCGAAATGGATGAAATCAACGATGATTTCCCCGAAACCGATGTGGTGATCGTCATCGGCTCGAACGATATCGTGAACCCTGCCGCGCAAGAAGACCCGAACAGCCCCATCGCCGGGATGCCGGTTTTGGAAGTGTGGAAGGCCAAGCAGGTGTTCGTATCGAAACGCGGTCAGGGCACTGGCTATTCCGGGATCGAGAACCCGCTGTTCTACAAGGAAAATACCCGCATGTTCTATGGCGATGCCAAGGCTTCGCTGGATGAGCTGCTGCCCAAGATCGATTGATGGCAGCGCATGCGCAATATCAGCACCCCGCCCGATGGCGGGGTGTTTCCCGTTTCGGTGGCGGTCGGTAACCACCTGAAATCCCGATCATAAATTGTTTCGCAAACCGAATGGCTGCGCGTATCATAAGCCCGAACCAACCACAGGCCTGCCGCGATGATTGCTGACCACCCGCTTCGTTATGCTTTGGCGAATGAATTGCACGCCCGCCCGTTTCCGGCGATGGAGGTGCCCTCGTTTGCGGCATATCTGGCCATCAAACGCCCCGAAGACGCCGCCCTGCGCGACCGCGAGGCCGACCGTGCGCATCTGCTGGCGCTGCTGGATCGTTTCGGCGCACCCCATCCGCAGCCCGATGCGACGCATTATTATGGCGCGCTGGGCAAATATCACCTGAAATGGGAAAGCCACACGGAATTCGTATCCTATACGATCTTTGGCCCCGGCAATACGCCGCGCCCCTTTGACCCCACAAGGTTCGAAGTATTCCCCCCCGATTGGCTGGCTGATGCGCCGGGCGCGCGGATCACATCGGCGCTGATCCGGGTAGAAACCCTGACGGATGACGACCATGTGCGCCGCCGGCTGGATGAATGGTTCGTGCCCGAAAGCCTTGCGGCGGCCAATGTGCTCGATGAGGCGGCAATCATCGCCTGCGATTTTCGCATCGATGCCGGCGGGCATATGCGTTTCGCGCTGTTCGTGCC
>Ga0265293_10012656_pt1 | contig 11135 bp, 10 predicted proteins | sample Munlanlewell138R_FD_192505 | JGI IMG/M metagenome (GOLD analysis project Ga0265293, IMG submission 192505) | Leachate microbial communities from a municipal landfill in Southern Ontario, Canada - Leachate well 138R | ecosystem: Engineered > Solid waste > Landfill > Unclassified | place: Canada... | reverse complement strand
GTTTATAACGCCATCGCCGCCGCCGCAACCGGTTTGCTGTTAGGAATCCGCCCCACCGTAATCAAACGGGCCTTGGCTACCTTCTCCGGGGTAGCACGGAGGTTGCAATACATCTATCAGGGAGATGTCTCGATCATCGATGATTTTGCCCATAATCCCGCTAGTTTGCAAGCAGCTATTGCCGCTTGTTCGCCACTCGCCTCCCGCCAGCTGATTTTGGTACACGCCATCCGTGGCAACCGAGGGGTAAGCATCAACCGACAAAATGCAGAGGCGATTGCAGCCAGTATCAAACAGAAGAACCTTCCTGTAAAATGCATCCTAACCGCCAGTGAAGATGTCGTAACAGAGCAGGACCGCGTCAGCCCGGATGAAAAACAAGTCTTTTTTGACACATTTCAGCAAGCTAAGGTGCCGTATCGCTATTATCCGAAACTCCGTCACGCCTTGGATAGTGCGCTTGCCAGTGCTGCTCGAGGGGACGTCATTTTGCTGTTGGGGGCCCAAGGCATGAATGCCGGCAACCGCCTTTTTCACCAGATTGCCGCGGATCACCCCCAAATCGCAATAGCCGACCCTTATGATGAACTATCCAGTGAGCCGGCTATCATCGCAATCCCAGATTATCTTCAATTAACTAGTCATTAGTCTGTTGTTTCTCAGCAGGCTGCCGCTTTTTGGGCCGACGTCTTTTTCTAGCTTGACCACCCTGGTTTCCCTGTTGTTTATTGTTTTTGGGCTTCACCGACGCGTCGGAAGAGCCGGGCTCTGGGTTACCCGAATGGCCCGCTGCCCCTTTTTTCTGCCCGCTTTTGGATTTACGCCTGCGCCGATTACGGTTTTTAGGTTTATCGGGTTGCTTTTCCGTATCCTCATCCGGCCTTGGGGTTTCCGGCTCGGGCGGGGACGGCTCCTCATGAATGATAACTAGCGGCTCCTCTTCTTGTTGAGTCAAGGGGCAATCAGCCGTAGTCACCTGGTGTCGAACGGAACAGCAGTGTCCGCACCCCTCACACTTGGCCGCATCATCACCAAGGTTGAGGACCACCTCTACACCCTCATCCACTTCCACATGGACCTCACCGGTTAACGGATTAACCTCGGTAACGCGACCTTGACCCTGAGGGGTGTCGATCTGATCCCCTACATTAGGCAACAGCTCAAGAGCATCCTTATAGGTATCGGCCTCATACTGTAGGCAGCACATCAGCCGTCCGCACAACCCAGAAATCTTGGTGGGGTTTAACGACAAATTTTGATCCTTGGCCATACGGATGGAAACCGGCTCAAAATCACCTAAAAAGGTATGACAACAAACCGGTCGGCCACATAAGCCAAGCCCGCCAACCATCTTGGCCTCATCGCGCACGCCGATCTGGCGCAACTCGATTCTCGTCCGGAAAACACTGGCTAGATCCTTTACCAATTCTCGAAAGTCAACGCGCCCTTCGGCGGTAAAATAAAAGATGATTTTTTTCGTGTCAAAGGTATATTCAACATTAACTAGTTTCATCGGCAAGCCGTGTTTGGCGATTTTCTCGACCCCGATCTGGTAAGCCTCTTTAGCTTTAAGCTCATTTTCTTCGACTTTTTTGAAATCGCTTTCATCAGCTTTGCGGATGACCTTTTTTAATGGAGTGACGATCTCCTCATCTGTGACCATTTTGGGGCCCACGACCAAATAGCCAAACTCGATACCCCTTGCGGTCTCGACGATCACCCCATCCCCGAGGGCTAGCTCAATATCTCCAGGGTCAAAATAATATATCTTTCCAGCTTTCTTAAAGCGGATCCCTACAACTTTATTCATTAATTTGCGCTCCTTTGGTCCTTGGCCAAGCGAATAGCCAAACTTCGCAGTACTGCATCAGGGCCGACGTTGGCCTTAAGCATTTCCCTGGCCGAATTGATAGCTGTCAGTGCAAAGACACTAGTTGTCTTATACTTTTGTTCACATAATTCGAGAAAATACCGGCGGAACTCCTGGTTCTCCTTGAATCGGGAGTAGATACTGGTATTAATATTCCAAGCCTGATCAGAACGGATAGCCTCTAAAAAGGTCTGAACCGCCTCAGCAACTTCCGACCAGATCTCCGCCAAGCGTAGAGCGTTACCAATAGATCCCCCGCTAACAGCAGCAACCTCTGTCGCCGCTGTTATGCCTTTCTGGCTCAAGTACTGCTCAACCGTTTCCTGTGGCAAGGGCTGAAAATGCACTAGCGTACAACGCGAAGTGATCGTCGGCAACAAAGCACTATCATCCGCCAGCAGGATCAACACCGAATAGGCGGGCGGCTCTTCGAGGGTCTTGAGCAAGCTATTGGCTGCCTGCTCGGTAAAGGCCTCAGCCCCATCAAGAATAAAGATCTTCGACCGCGCCTCGTAAGGCTTGAGCGAGATGAGTTGTTGAACCTGTCTGATCTGGTCGATCTTAAAGCTCCGCCCCTCCGGCTGAAACACAGTCACATCCGGATGATTACCCTCGGCAATCCTCCGGCAGTTACGGCAGCTTCCGCAGGGTCGTTGGTCTTCTAAACAGTTTAGAGCAGCCGCGAATTCTAAGGCTAAAGTGCGTTTCCCGGTTCCGGTAGGTCCGACAAACAAGTAGGCATGGCTAATCCGCTTCCGCTCTAAAGAATGCTGCAAGATGGTTTTCGCCCGACCCTGACCAATGAGTTGTGAAAAAGAATAGGTATGCAAATGTTGTTCCCCTCAATTAAGTATATAAATCCAGGAGCAATCCCCGGATTTCATCGACGATCCTCAGCAACCGCAATCCCTCGGCATGGGCGTCCATAACCTCACGTCCCAGCTGGTCGAGGGCTGCGTTTACCTTTTGCACTACAACCATTATTTTATGCCGGCCACCGCTAAAACCAGAAATCTCCCGAACCTGACTAGTCTCGCGCATTATTCGGTCTAGGAACTCCCGTACTAGCTCGCGATAGCGATTAAAATTCCGCAGGGTTCGGGTGTTGATCAAATCAGCCGCTGCCTGGTCAAGCTGAGGAATTAGCTCATCCAGGCTGCGCCGAAGATGCTCACTCTCTACCTTGTGCAAACTCTCAACAAAGGTTGCTCCGGAGCTGCCAACCGATTTCTGTCTTGTCCGCTCTGGGGCTCCTCTACTGCCGGCACTACGCCGCGAACGTCCGCTAGAAATTTTCACCTCTGGTTACACCTTTACAAATTGGTCTACATCTAGGACAAAGACTGTAGCCCCACCAACCGTAATTTCGATCGGTGACGGTAAGAAAGTGTGAATCGATCGACCAACAGCGGAGACAGGTGAAATCAGTTGTTTTCGCGTTGAGCAGGATTTGCGCACGATCTCGATTACCGAATCAACCAACTCATCGTCAACCCCTACTAATACAGTACTGTTTCCCTCGCGCAGCAAACCACCAGTACTGGCCAATTTCGTAGCACGAAATTCTGCCTTAATCAGTTGGTCAATCAGCCCATGAGCATCTTGATCCTGAACTATCGCAATAACCAGCTTCATAACACCTTCCCCCTCTCAAGTTAAAACCGACCGGGAAATCGCTGACCTAGAGCAGCAATGCTCTCGGCAAAGATTTGCTCGGGTGCTTTATCTTTGGTGCTAATCACAACGAACCGCTCCGGTTCTGCGGCCGCTAACTGTAAATACCCCCAACGTACCCTGGCATGGTAGGCCGGTGCTCTGCGCTCAATCCGGTCGCCGCCGGCGATCCCCTCGAGCGAACTTGCACCGATGGCTCGATTAATTACGCTTTGCGGATCGACATCGTATAACAAGGTAAGATGGGGCTTTAATCCTCCGGTGGCAGCTTCATTAATTAATTTAACTTTTTGCAGATACTGCCGGCCTAATCCATAACCCTGATAAGCGATGCTCGAATCCACATAGCGTTCTGAAATCACAACTTTACCTTGTTGGAGAGCCGGTAAAATCACCTGTTTGACTAGCTGCGCCCGGGAGGCTGCGTAGAGCAACATCTCGGTCTCGGGAACCATATCGGTATACCGAGGATCGAGGATAATTGCCCGGGTCGCCTCTCCGATCAGAGTTCCGCCAGGCTCTCTTGTTACCAGGAAATCAATCCCCTGGTTAGCAAGATATTCTTTTAATAAGTTGGCTTGGGTAGTTTTACCAGAACCATCACTACCCTCTAACGTAATAAACAAGCCCTCAGCACTGACTGCTGCAGTCATGAAAGATCCCCTCTGTCGTCCGGAGCAGTGATCACCACATGGCGATATGGTTCTTCTCCGATACTCTGAGAGGTCAGGTTGTAGCTAGCTGCCAATTGATGTTGAAGCCGCCGGATATAGGAATTCTGTGGTTTTAATGCTACCGGATGACGCTCAGCCAAGACAGTTTTGGCCGCGTCTTCAGCTTCGATAATTGGTTCGTCTATCCCATCATACAACAGATCTTGCAGATACTTTTCCATCTGCGTAACCGTATTGCTACGGATAGGATAAATCGGCAGATTGCGCCCGGCCCCCTCTTTGAGCTTTTTCGGCATCTTGTGGTATTGTCCCTTTAGGGTCAGAATAACATCGGCCAACTGCAAATCCTTGACAATATGCACCGGCGCCCGCAAGTTGCTAATTGCCTTCTCCAACCTGTTGCGGCTGATCCCGTAGGGATAAATATGTAAAATGCGATCTACTGATGTAGCTGGATGAGCAAATCGCGAGTCTTTTTGGATCCTTTTCCCATTACTACGATCACGGCGGAAATTTGGCTGATATGACAGATAATCTGCTTGAGCCTCTTTTTCCTTTATCTCCAGCGGGCCGGCATTTTGGATAACTTCTATCTCACCCTCCGGAAAACGCTGCCTGATCTCGGGTTGGGGGTCGTAACCCCGTAGTAAGAGGTCTACGGTGGCGGCCACATCATGATGAATGGCAAACCGATCCCGTTCTTGGATCTCGACAAGGATATCAAAGGTCGGCGGATGCTTGCGTTCTAAAACCGTCTTTTGTGTGCCCCGACGCTTAGCTTCCTCATCCCCCAAGGTCACAGCTTGGATACCGCCCACCAAATCCGAAAGAGTTGGGTTGGCTATCAGATTTTCAAGGGTGTTTCCATGTGCCGTGCCCACCAGTTGGACGCCACGCTCAGCAATTGTCCTTGCTGCCTCAGCCTCAGCTTGGGTCCCAATCTCATCAATGACAATAACCTCGGGCATATGATTCTCGACCGCTTCAATCATGACCTCTGCTTGCAACTCGGCCCGCCCTACCTGCATGCGCCGGGCTCGGCCTATTGCCGGGTGCGGAATATCACCGTCTCCGGCGATTTCGTTTGAGGTATCTACAATGACCACCCGTTTGCCAAACTCGGTCGATAAAATGCGCGCTGTTTCCCTAAGCAAAGTAGTTTTGCCCACACCCGGACGACCCAATAATAATACACTCTTCCCGGTTTCAATCACATCGCGCACGATATCGAGCGTACCATAGACTGCCCGTCCAATCCGACAGGTAAGGCCGATCACATCACCCCGACGATTGCGAATCGCCGAAATCCGATGCAAGGTGCGTTCGATCCCAGCTCGGTTATCAGATCCAAATGAGCCTAGTCTGGCCGTTACATAATCAAGATCTTCCCTGGTTACCGAGATTTCGGAGACATAATCGCGTCCATGGTCAAAACGTAATTCTAGTTGACGGCCCAGATCCATAACGATCTCAACTAGCTCTTGTTTGTCGGGCGAATCAACGATGATCTTGGTGATATGGGGCGGCAATACCTCTAATAGCAGATCAAGGTTATCCGTAACTGAGCCTTTTTTCACGCAGCAATCACCCTTTGTTAAATTATATCACTACTCTAATCTGACGGGGAACCCCGCCATTGGTACCAGCTATGTTAAATCCATAGATCGCGAGCTCCTGTAAATATTGTATTTGCTCCTGAGTGATAATTTCCCCCGGAATCACTACCGGAATCCCTGGCGGATAAGGTGCTATAATTTCAGCGGCAATCCTCCCTGCCGCTTGAGTCAGCGAGACTTCGGCCGAATCGGCAAAAAAGGCTTCGCGCGGCGTCATGGCCAGGTCTGAAAATCCCGGCATCACCGGCGGATCAGGTAACCTGCCCCCCTGGTTATACTTTGCTGCCATATGGCGTAAAGCCTGCTCAAAACGGTTTGTTCCGTCTCTGGTATCGCCCGGCCCCAATACAGCTAGCACCCGCCGGAAATCAGCCATCTCTGTCTGAATTTGGTGTTCTTGGCGCAAAATAGCAGCAGCTTCCAAGCCGGAAAGGCCTAAGTCGGAAAAATCCAGGACCAATTTGGTGCGGTCATAGTCCGGATAGCCCAAGGATCGGATTTCCTCGTCGCCAAGCACTTTAATTCCTGGGAGATCTTTGACCCTGGTCCGAAAATCAATGGCCAGGTCAAGGGTATCGCCTACCAGTTGCTCACCGGCCTCGGCTAATTGAAATACAGCCGCCTCTAAAGAAGCCAAGAGCAAAAACGACGGGCTCGTCGATTGGATGACATCGACAAATCGTCCTATGTTTATATGGCGCCAATCTTCGGCGACATGCAACATCGAGCTGCCGGTTAGGGAGGTTAAGAGCTTATGGGTACTCTGAGCTACTAGATCTGCTCCAGCCTGCAGGGCCGCCAGCGGCAGATCGGCAGAAAAACAAAAATGAGGGCCATGAGCCTCATCAACCAATAATGGAACCCGATATTCATGGGCAATTTGAGCTATTTGAGTCAAATCAGCTGCGAAACCATAATAACTGGGATTTTGGGTGAAAACCGCGGAAATGCCATCGGTCGTACTAAGCACATAACGTAACTGGTCGGGGTCAAGCCGAGAGTCTGGTAGGTCAGGGCTTGTCCGTTGTGGGTTTAATAAAATAGGGGTACAACCGGTGATAATTGCGGCGCTGATGACCGAAGTATGAACCTGCCGTGGCATAATAACTTTGCCTTGTTTGCCGACGGCCATAAACATAGCTTGGATACCGGCAGAAGTCCCATTAGTCAGAAAAAAAGTCTCAGCAGCTCCAAACAATGCAGCTGCTTTCTTTTGGGCGGTGGTTAAAAGCGCGGTCGGAAGAACCCATCTTTGCCCGCATGGTAATAACGGCGGATCAATATCCAGTTTCAATCCCCACCGTTCTAAAGCTGCTTTTAATTTGGCTTCTATCCCCGCACCCTGTTTATGACCCGGGGTATGCAGAGGCAAAATACCCTGGCTACAGTAATCAATGACTGCATCCAAAAAAGGTTGTTTCAGTGCCAATCACCTCTAAGTAAGTGCTGAACCTCGTTGAAAAAACACTCCCCGATTAACCTGGCTCTTAACAGATAGCCATACTGCTGAGGGGTAGAGGCTAACAGATCCTCTTCGCACTGCCGACACAAACACCCCGCACCGACCCTAGTAAAAGGGGCTCGGATGCTACCGCAAATCACACATCTTAAACCAGTCATCGCCATTTGACCCACTCCTTAAGGGTAAGAGTCCCCCCTAGGTACCACCCTATTCCCTCCAGCAAGGAGCGGTGCTTGTCGTCAGCTTCCTTTTTCTTCCCGCATAGCCGGACCGGCCAGCCGTCTATCCCCGACTCGCTTGGTCCATTTGATTCCGTCAAAATATTCTAGTAAAGCAATAGCATACTTGCGGCTACTATTGGTTCGGTCACGAAAATCAGCCGCATCAAAATTACCTTGTTCCTGCACCAGAGTTTTCGCCACCTCTTTGGCCACCGAAAGATTGGTCGTGTGAAAATAAAGATTATCTGAAACTTTAACCAATACCTCACGCAGAATTAGGTAATTCAGAATCTCGTTTAAACTCTTTTCGGAGAGTTGGAATTCCGCGGCTACATCAACCAGATTCGGCGGGGTTAAGCCACTGTTCAAAAACTCGGTACCAATCCGCTCAGCTAAAGCCGCTTCATCCGGGCTCAATTGCAGACCCTTGCCCGGCAATCCGATCTCTTTATCATAAACAACGATCTCTCCCCGTTCGGCCCAGATGGCTAGCAGATTGCTGAAATGGCGGTTCTCCCAAGTCGGAACCAAGCGGCTCCGCAGTTCTTCTTTTGAATATCCCTTGCGCAAGGGATATTGTTCGTGAAACGCGTCTAAGAGATCCTTAGCCTCCGACCACAGCTCCTGTTCACCGCTGGAAAACAAGAATACTTGGTTATTCTCTAAATCGATAATCTCCTCTTGTCTAAGCAAGTTTCGTAGTTCTGTCCGGATCGTGGCAGGATCAAGTAAAGTTTTTTTCCTTAACCGCTCCCGGGTAAAAGTATCCCGTGGTGCACCCTCAAAAGCCAGGCGCAACAAATCAGCCGGATCACCGGCCTCTTCCCGGCGCAGAATCTCAGAAGTTTTGGGATTATTACGTTTCCAGCGTAGAGGATTGCTACTTAAAACCTTGCCTCCGCCAATGGTATGGGCTGGGGAGTAAGATCTGATTACAAAAAGATCTCCTCTTGCTGCCACTATCGGCTCCTCAAAGATAATTTGACAATATCCTGAACCACCTGGCTCGATCTGGTCGGCTTCTAAAGTCCGCAATCTAGCTAAGACCTCGCTAGTGCCGATATGCACCCGAATCCGTTCTCGGTGGATAAGTTCTTTACCACTAGCCAGAACGGATATTTTGGCATCGATCATTTCCGTTGGTTCGATGACCTCAGGCTCTAAAATAACATCTCCCCGCTTGAGTTCGCTTTTTTCCACTCCGGTTAAGTTCAGGGCGACGCGATGGCCAGCACCGATTGACTCTACCGGCTCGTCATGAACCTGGATCTGACGGATCTTAGCCCGAACTCCAGCGGGCAGGATCTCCACTTCATCCTTAAGGTTAAGGGTGCCCCCAAGCAGAGTGCCGGTAACCACCGTGCCATGACCGGAGATTTGAAAGACTCGATCAATCGGCATCCGCAGCAATTTAGATGGCTCGCTTTTGGCCGCCTCAGCAACCACCGACTCCACCTTGGCCAGAAGTTCTTGAACCCCTTCGCCTGTAACCGCGGAAACAGGCACCAACGGCGCCTCGGCCAGGCTCGTCCCGACCAATTGCTCGCGGATTTCCTCCTGAACCAGTTCAAGGAGTTCTTCATCAACAAGATCCATTTTGGTTACCGCCACAACCCCATATTTGACCTGAAGGATATCAATGATATCCAGGTGTTCTCTGGTTTGCGGCATTACTCCCTCATCAGCAGCCACCACCAGGATCACGACATCGATACTGCTAACCCCGGCTAGCATATTCTTAATGAAGCGCTCATGACCGGGAACATCAATGATCGCCGCGCGTTTTCCGCTAGGCAGAATAAAAGGGGCGAACCCCAAATCTATCGTTAGTCCGCGTTTCTGTTCCTCGGCCCATCTATCGGTGTTGATGCCGGTTATCGCCTTGACCAGGGTAGTCTTGCCATGATCAACGTGGCCGGCGGTACCGATAATAATCCTACGCATCTACTTACTTACCTCCCGGCTCTTACTGAGCAGACTTGCGATCACGGGAATTTCTTCATCAAAGATCGTCCGTGCACTAATTAGCAAGCGCTCCTGATTAAGCCGCCCGATGAGCGGCGGTGTTTGTTGACGTAACCATCTTTCAAGATGCAGCGGTGTTATCCAGGGCAAGGCCACGGAAACCGCTTTGCTCGGTATTTCGGTGCCAGGCAAAGACCCGCCGCCAGCCTCGGAAATGTCGTCAATTACTTCGACCATCGCATCTTGACCACAGTGTTGCCTGATCACCTCGGCCAATTTTTGCGCCCGTAACTCGACCACTTTTATGGGTTCGGTCAGCATCCGTAAGGTCGGGATCTGCTGGAGCGCTAGGCTGGGGACCAAATACAATTTAAGGGTTGCCTCCAGCGCCGCAAGGGTCATTTTGTCAATCCGCAATGCCCGAGTCAGTTGGTTTTGCTTAATTCGCTGAATCAAGTCGCGTTTACCGACGATAATCCCGGCTTGCGGTCCTCCCAAGAGCTTGTCTCCACTAAAAGTGACAATATCTACACCCGCCTGAACACTCTGCTGTACCGTAGGTTCAGCTGGAAGCCCGTAAGCCGCAAGGTCTACCAATACGCCGCTTCCTAGGTCTTCGATCAGCAATTTTCCCTGATTATGAGCAAGCTCTGCCAATTGCGCCAGATCAACCGAAGCAGTAAAACCTTGAATGCGGAAATTGCTCGTATGAACCTTTAAAATCACTTTGGTCTCAGGTGATATCGCCTCGGCATAATCCCTGAGGTGCGTCTTATTGGTAGTTCCAACTTCGCGCAAAATGGCTCCGCTGCGCGCCATTACCTCTGGAACCCTAAAGGATCCACCGATTTCAACTAGCTCACCCCGGGATACGATCGCCTCTCCGCCTTTGGCGAAGGTATCTAAGGCTAGCATAATGGCTGCGGCATTGTTGTTTACTACTAAGCCGGCCTCGGCTCCAGTAACCTGAACAAGTAACTTTTCAACATGGGAATACCGCGATCCCCTCTCGCCTTCTGCTAGATCATACTCCAAATTAGAAAAAGATGCGGCGATTCGGCTTACTGCCGCCTGGGCTGTAGGAGCTAGCGGCGACCGGCCAAGATTGGTATGGATAATGACCCCTGTCCCATTAATCGCTGGTCGTAGATGCAAATCCTGCTCCCAGTTTGCAAAAAATTCGGCCAGCCGACCATCCCAGCCCGTACTGTCATCCGGGACCTGGGCCAGTCCGGAAAGAACCTGCTGCCGCAGTTCACCAATGTATAGGCGGATCAGGTCCACCACCGCGTCGCGCTGCCAACGCTCGGCTTGTCTAACAGCAGAAGGCAATTCGAGCAGCTCATTAACTGGGGGAATACGTCGCAGTTGTACATTTGGCTCTTGTTCCACTTCCTTATCCCTCCAAGAACAGGGTCTTTGACTCTTGTTCGCAAAATTCGCCTACTACCGCAGCCGGAATGCCCTGATGTTGCAATGCCTGCAGCAGCGGTTGTTCCTGGTCAGCCGGGATGGCAAAGAGCAACCCACCTGAGGTCTGCGGGTCAGCGGCTAACTCGACATAAACTGGATCTACTGAGGAGGCAATCTCCATCCGCTCCTCAAAAAAATGAAGGTTGGCCATCAATCCGCCAGGCAAATAACCTTGCTTAG
>Ga0265293_10012655_pt1 | contig 11135 bp, 9 predicted proteins | sample Munlanlewell138R_FD_192505 | JGI IMG/M metagenome (GOLD analysis project Ga0265293, IMG submission 192505) | Leachate microbial communities from a municipal landfill in Southern Ontario, Canada - Leachate well 138R | ecosystem: Engineered > Solid waste > Landfill > Unclassified | place: Canada... | reverse complement strand
AATAGCATTTTGATAGTCTTTTTCTATATCATAGCTTTTAAGTCTAGATATTATTTCTTCTAATTCCAAAAGATTTGTATCGTTTATTCTTTCAACTGCAAGTCTAGCCGCAAATGGGTCTAGCTCCCTAGTTACTTCAAAAATATATTTCATTTGCTTAAAATCAATGGCAGCAACCTGAGCCCCAAATCTTGGTACAATGTTTAGAAGTTTGTCACTATGTAGCTGTTGAAAAACCCTTCTAATAGGTGTTCTACTGGTATTAAACTCCTCTGCCACATCCACTTCATTTAAAACTTGACTTGGTTCATACTCTAGGTGGATAATCCTCTTTTTTAAAATTTCATATATGGTATCTGTATCTAATTTGTTTTCATTCATAGTCATACCCCTTACTTAAAGTTGTTATTAAACTATATTATTTCTATCCTAATTTTGCAACCACATTCTTAAGCATCTTTCTGATTGGAAGGTTATAGGGACATTTTGTTTCACATATTCCACATTGTATACAATGTACAGCTCTAGTTTCCATGGCATCATATCTAGTTTGAGCCCACTCCTTAAGATTATATCTAGTATAGTATCCTTCCATCAGAAATTGGGTTGGTATATCTATTCCCTGAGGACAGGGTAGACAATATCCACATCTTCTGCAAAATTCAGCACCCAATGAATTTGCTTCTTCTAATAAGGTTTTTTCTTCTTCCTCTGTTAATTTTCTCCTGTTAATTCCTACAGTAGCATTGATTGTAATCTGTTCTAAATCATCCATACCTGGGATTGCAACAGTAATATTTGGGTTGTCTACTATAAATCTTAGAGATAGCTCTCCATTTCTAATGGCACCACCTGCCAAGGGCTTCATGACTATTACTCCTATGTTCATTTCCTTTGCCTTTTTAAACACTTCTTCAGCCTGGCGTTCAACAGGATTGTATGGACATTGGATAGTAGCAAACTCCCCTGTATCTATTGCTTTAGATAGTATCTCTGGACTATGGGATGTTATGCCTATTTCTTTTATTAAACCCTTTGCCTTTACTTCTTTTAATGCCTTAAGGGCTCCATTTTCTCCCATAATAATATCTAACTCATCAAAACTTCTAACATTGTGAAATTGATATAAGTCTATATAATCTGTCCTTAGTTGTTCTAAAGATGTATTTACTTCCTCAAGCATTCCACTGTAATCTCTCTTCATGGACTTTGTAGCTAGATAAAACTTATCTCTTCCTATTAACTCTAATGCTTCACCTATTAGGTTTTCAGACTCATTATATCCTCTTGCAGTATCTATAAAGTTAATACCCTTATTGTTGGCTTCTCTTATTAGCTCTATTGCCATTTCTTTACTGACTCTTTGTATTGGAATGCCTCCAAATCCTATAACAGATGCTTCTATCTTTGTTTTTCCTAACCCTCTTTTTTCCAAAGTAATCTCCCTCCAATTATAGAACTCTTGCTTCGCCCTTATATACCCGTCCAGTAGTGCTATCCACTGTTACCATTTCTCCATCTTGTAGTAAGGTTGTTGCATCTTCTGCTCCTACTATAGTTGGTTTATGAAGATTTAAACCTACAATTGCAGCATGGGATGTTAGTCCACCTTGCTCTGTTATTATGGCAGATGCTCTTTCCATAAACTTTACCATATCCTTGTCTGTATCTTTACTAACTAGAATATCTCCGTCTCTAAATTTGGCCATAAGCTCTTCTAAGTTATTGGCAATACAAACTCTACCTAATGTGGAATCTTTACCTATTCCCATTCCCTTCACCAATACTTTACCTATTGTATGAACCTTTATTAGGTTGGTAGAACCTGCTGTTCCCACTGGTATTCCAGCAGTAATAACTACTAAATCCCCTTCTTTTACATAGTTGTTATCAATAGCAGATTGAATGGATAGCTCTATTACATCGTCTGTGGAGTTACTATAAGGTGATAATACTGGATATACACCCCATACTAATGCCAGCCTTCTCATTACAGACTCAGTTGTGGTAGCTGCTATTATAGGTGATTTTGGTCTAAACTTTGATATGGCCTTTGAAGTATAGCCTGAAGATGTGGCTGTGATTATGGCTGATGCGCCTAAGTCCATGGCAGTTGTACAGGTTGCTTTTCCTATGGCGTTTGTAGTAGATACTTCAGCAATAACAGCCTTCGAATGGATTAAAGCGGCATAATCTAAGGATTCTTCAGTTCTTATAGCTATATTGTACATGGTTTTTACAGATTCAATAGGATACTTTCCTGCTGCAGTTTCTCCAGATAACATTATGGCGCTACTTCCATCAAGTATTGCATTTGCAACATCTGTTACTTCGGCTCTTGTTGGCCTTGGGTTTCTCATCATAGAGTCAAGCATTTGGGTTGCTGTAATAACAGGTTTTCCTGCTAAATTAGACTTTTTAATGAGTTGTTTTTGTACTAATGGCATATCCTCAGTCTGTATTTCAACTCCTAAGTCTCCCCTAGCCACCATTATCCCATCAGAGGCAGCAAGTATTTCATCGATATTATCTACACCCTCTTGATTTTCTATTTTAGAGATTATTTCTATAAATTCACCATTGTTTTCCTCTAGAATCTTTCTAATTTCTAATACATCTGAAGCCTTTCTAACAAAGGAAGCCGCAATAAAATCTATACCATTTTCGATGCCAAACAGTATATCATCTACATCTTTTTTCGTAATGGCTGGCAGATTGATTTTTACATTGGGGACATTGACTCCTTTGTGGTTTTTTAATGTTCCATTATTTAGTGCTATACATTTTATATCTGCGTCATCAACAATCTCTAATACCTTTAACTCTACTAATCCATCATCTATAAGAATCCTGCTATCCTTATTCACATCTTTTGGTAGTCCCTTATATGAAATAGATACAATACTTTTATCTCCTAATATATCTCTTGTAGTTAAAGTAAAAACATCACCTTCTTCTATTTCTATGATACCTTCTTTAAAATCTCCTAATCTTATTTCTGGCCCCTTTGTATCTAACATAATCCCTATAGGCATTTTTAATTGTTCTCTTACTTTTTTTATATTATCTATTCTTTTTTTATGTTCTTCATGGGTTCCGTGGGAGAAGTTTAGTCTACAAACATTTAATCCACTTAAAAACAGTTCTTTTAAGACATTCTCGGACTCTGAGGCTGGACCAATGGTACATACTATTTTTGTTTTTTTCATTTATTTTCTCTCCTTCATCAAATTTGTTATATAGACAATACTTTTGCGGTGTTGTACATTTGAATATCGAATTTTTTCTTTATTTTAAGTGCTTCATTAATATCTAAATCGATTATTTGATTGCATTTTAGTCCTAGAACTCTGGCAGTCTTTCCTTCCTTTAATAGTTCAATTGCCCTATTGCCCATATTGCTACCCATGATCCTATCAAAGGATGTAGGTGTACCACCTCTTTGAATATATCCTAAAATTGTTACTCTAGTATCTATCCCTGTTTTTTCTATAATAGACTTAGATACATCGTAGGCATTACCTACTCCCTCTGCCAAAACAATTATATGATGTAGTTTACCCCTGTTTTTTCCTTGCAATGCCCTTTTACATACTTCATCTATGTCAAAACCCACTTCAGGTATAATAATACTTTCTGCACCACCAGCTAATCCTGCATATAGAGCAATATCACCACAGTCCCTTCCCATTACTTCAATGACATTTGCTCTTCCGTGGGAGGTAGAGGTGTCTCTAATCTTAGAAATTGCATCTACCACAGTTTCTACAGCTGTGAAAAATCCGATTGTATAATCCGAATACCCACAATCGTTATCTATGGTACAGGGTATTCCAATAGTAGGTATTCCTGCATTTGATAGTTCTTTAGCTCCTTTTAGGGTCCCATCTCCCCCTAATACTACTAAACCATCTATACCAAATATTTTTAAGACATTTAAAGCTTTCTTAAATCCTTCTTCTGTCTTAAACTCCTCAGATCTAGCAGATCTAAGCATGGTTCCTCCCCTATGTATAATATCTGCCACAGAAGAAAGATTCATATCATCTATATCTCCATTGATCAGTCCACTATAGCCTTGCCTTATTCCCATCATCCTATAGCCGTTATATATACCCGATCTAACTACAGCTCTAATGGCTGCATTCATACCAGGGGCATCTCCCCCACTAGTCAATACACCTATGGTCTTCATCTTACTCCCCCTATTTATTAGTTACTTACACTATACAATTCCTAACTCTATCATGGCCATTTGAACATCCTCAGCTTCAAACTCTGGAGCCAATATCTCATATAGTTCTTCTTCTCCCTCCTTGGAAAAAAATCTAACTTTTATTAAAAACCCTTCGGCCTTAAGTTTTTTTTCTATTTTTAATGCATTCTCATGTCCTGAAGCCATATAAACAGTTGTCCACATTTTAAAGCACCTCTCTTTGGAAATTAGCAGTTTCCCAACATTAATGATTATTAAGCTAATTTTACATTATCTTCTCCAAGAAAATTTTTTAGCTGTGTTATTATATCTAAATTATTTCCATCAATCCACAAAGATCTATCAGCCACTACAGTTTTCTTTTCTTTTTCAAAGTATACATAAACAGGCACATCTCCGTTACTCTTTTCTAATATTCTTTTAAGTTTTTCCATTGTATTAGATGGGCTATCAGTAGATATTTTCAAATATATCTTTTCCCGTTTATACATATTTAGCTCAGAAATTTTCTCAACTATTATCTTAGGTTCTTCTACTTCTGACACACTTATTTTACCCTCAATAACTATTAATCCATCTTCTTTCAAATATTTATTATATCTTTCAAAAGTAGTAGGAAAAACTATACATTCAATAGTCCCATACAAGTCTTCTAAGGTGATAAAAGCCATCATATTATTATTTTTTGTAATCTTGTTCTTTTTCTCAATCAAAATTCCGCCTAGAGCTACTCTATCTCCATCCTTCGGCCCATCTAAATTATCTCCAATTTCCTCTCCAATATTTAGTAAGTCAAAGGTTGTTATGGTAGAAATCCTATCTATTTCTTCCTTATAGGGCTCCAAGGGATGACCTGATATATATATACCCACCATTTCCTTTTCCATAGTAAGTAAAATGTTTTGTGGGAACTCCTTCAAGTCAGGTAAGTGGTCATTTGTTGCAGTTTCTTCTATGGTATCAAATATGGAAAACTGTCCTTCCAGATTTCTTTTTCGATCAGCATGTATCCCATCTATAGTCTTTTCGTATACGGCCAAAAGCTGGGCCCTATTAGCTCCTAAACTATCCATAGCTCCACATTTGATCAAGGATTCAACGGCTCTTTTATTCATTACAGAGGAATCTATTTTTTCTATTCTTTCAATAAAATCTGTAAATCCTTTAAATCTCCCTGTTTCCCTAGCATTAACTACTGCTTTTATAAAGTTTTCTCCCACATTTTTAACTGCAGAAAGTCCAAATCTTATTTTACCTTGGGAAACAGTAAATTTATTGTAGGATTCATTTATATCTGGTGCTAGTATTTCTATCCCAAGTCTTTTGCATTCCTGAATATATAAAGATACTTGGTTTGTACTACCCATGACAGAAGATATGAGAGCTGCCATAAACTCTACTGGATAGTAGTATTTAAGCCAAGCTGTTCTATAGGCCACTACTGCATAGGCAGCAGAGTGGCTTTTGTTGAAAGCATAATTAGCAAAATCTATCATCAAATCATATATCTTTGATGCAGACCTTTCATCTACACCATTTCTTATGGCTCCTGCCAAAACTACTTCTCCATTTTCATCTACTCGCCCATAAATGAAATTTCTTCTTTCTTCCTCCATTACATCCATTTTCTTTTTACCCATGGCTCGTCTCACTAAATCAGCCCTGCCCATGGAATATCCTCCAATATCTCGAACTATTTGCATTACTTGTTCTTGATATACTATACATCCGTATGTAACATCTAGGATGTTTTCTAGATTTGGGTGAATATACTCTATCTTTGTAGGATCGTGTTTACAGGCTACAAAGGTTGGTATCTGATTCATAGGTCCAGGTCTAAAAAGTGAGTTGGCAGCTATAAGGTTTTCAAATACATTTGGCTTTAGCTCCTTTAAAAATGCTCTCATGCCTGGAGACTCAAATTGAAATATACCTAAGGTTTCAGCTCTAGCAAACATTTCTAAAACATGAGGATCTTCATAGTTAAAATCATTGAAATCAATCTTAATTCCATGGTTGATTTTTATTAAATTTACAGCATCCCTAATCACTGTTAATGTTCTAAGACCCAAAAAATCCATCTTCAATAGCCCTAGTTCTTCTAGCTCTATCATATTAAACTGTGTAGTTAAGGCATCACCATTTCTTAAAAGAGGTACATAATTTGTTACTGGTTCCTTGGATATGACCACACCTGCAGCATGGGTAGATGTGTGTCTAGGCAGTCCTTCCACTGCTTTGGCCAAGTTTATAAGGTTTTCAATTTTTTCATCATCTTCAAAGGCATCTCTTAATGTCTTATTTACTTCAAGGGCCTTAGTTATTGTCATACCCAATTCCATGGGGATTTGCTTTGCTATATAATCAACTTCTCCATAAGGCATGTTTATTGCTCTACCTACATCTCTAATTGCACCACGGGCCGCCATAGTACCAAAGGTGGCTATTTGTGCAACATGGTCAACTCCATATTTCTCAACTACATATTGAATAACTTCTTCCCGTCTTTCATAGCAAAAATCTATATCTATATCAGGCATTGAAACCCTTTCAGGGTTTAAAAATCTTTCAAATAACAGTCCATATTCTAAAGGATCAATATCGATAATTCCTAAGGCGTAGGATACAATACTACCTGCTGCTGAACCTCTTCCAGGCCCTACCATTATACCATTATCTTTTGCAAACTTTATGAAGTCCCAAACAATTAGAAAATAATCTGTATAGCCCATTTGAACAATAGTATTAAACTCATAATCAAACCTATCTTGAATTTCCTGGGTAATAGTTTTATATCTTTCCTTTAATCCTTCTGAAGTGAGGTGCTTTAAATATTCTTCGTTGGTAAACTTTTCTGGCACCTTGTATTCAGGCAAATGTAAAGTATCAAAATCCAACTCTACATTACATCTGTCTCCAATCCTTGCAGTATTTTCCAATGCTTCCAAATATTGACTAAATATTTTTCTCATCTCTTCTGGAGATTTTAGATAAAATTCATTTGTAGGAAATTTCATCCTATCTTCATCATCTATTGTTTTAGCCGTTTGAATGCACAGTAACACATCATGAACTACTGCATCCTCTTTTTTCAAATAATGGACATCATTTGTGGCTACTAAAGGAATCCCTGTCTCCTTTGATATTTCAATTAACTGACGGTTCACCATTCTTTGCTCTTCCATGCCATAATCCTGTAGTTCAAGGAAAAAATTGTTTTCACCAAATATATCTTTATAGATTAAAGCTATTTCCTTAGCCTTATGTGTATTATTATCTAGTATATGTTGAGCTACTTCACCACCTAAGCAAGCAGAAAGGGCTATAATCCCCTTACTATATTTTCTAAGTATATTGTGGTCTACTCTAGGTTTATAATAAAATCCATTTACATAGCCTTCAGAGACTATTTTCATTAAGTTTTGATAGCCTTCTGTGGTTTCTGCCAATAAAACTAAATGGTATTGGTTCTTATCTTTCGGATCTCTGTCAGTGTATTTATCAATTGCTACATAGACCTCAGAACCTAGTATAGGTTTTATACCTTGTTTTCTAGCTTCTTTATAAAATTGGATAACTCCAAACATTGCACCATGGTCTGTTATGGCAATAGCCTCCATACCAAGTTCTTTTGTCTGTCTTATTAAATCCTTTATTTTTATGGAACCATCCAAAAGACTATACTCAGTATGAACATGTAAGTGAACGAACTTGTTTTCATAATTCATAAAATATCCCTCTTTATCATAAACCAAAAGATTTCCTTTAAATACGGAAATCTTTGATGTTTTAATTGTAAATTGTGCATTGCTAATCGTATTATCTGTGTCCTAGTTTGTCAATCACATTTTCTATTAAAGAAAGATCTATTACTCTAAAGTCATCTAGTACCCTTTCTACCCAGTTTGGAGTAGGTTTATTTGACATGAATTTTTTTGCAGTAGCTATACTTTCTTCAACTATTATAAGTCCATTTTCATCTAAATTTCCCTTTTCCTTCGATATCATGATTGTCTTATAAGGTGTTTCGTTGGGTTTGATGCTTCCTGACAATGGATGAGTAAGTAATTCATGTCCTTCATGGATTTTATCTCTTACAAATTCTAAAATTTGTAAATAATTAAAATCCTCTTTGTAAATCACTTCCGTTTTTTCCTTGTATTTTTCATGTACATAACCATTATTTGTAATTATTATACTAGCCATTTTTCCTATCTCCTTTCAGCTCATCTGCCAATTCTTCTATTTTTCTAAATCTATGATTTACTCCTGATTTTCCAACAGTTGGATTAAGCATCATTCCAAGCTCCTTTAAGCTGGCATCACTATATTCTAATCTAAGCTCTGCCAACTCTCTTAAGCCTTCCGGCAATTTATCTAAACCAATAGTACTCTCAATATATTTTATATTTTCAACTTGTCTCATGGAAGCGTCTATGGTCTTACTTAGATTTGCAGTTTCACAATTAACTATTCTGTTAATATTATTTCTTACATTTTTTAAAACCCGAATATCTTCCAATTTTAAAAGGGCCTGATGTGCTCCAATAATGTTTAATAAATCTACTATCTGCTCTCCTTCTTTAATATAAACTACATAATTATCTTTTCTAACTACTATTTTAGAATTTAGTTCAAAGGAGTTTATAACACCGGATAAGTCCTCTGCATGTTCTTTGCTGCTTGTAACAAACTCTAAATGATAGGTCTTTTCTGGGTTGCTGATAGACCCTCCACCTAAAAATGCCCCCCTAATATAAGACCTCTTGCAACATCTGTTTTTAATAATTTCTTGTGGAATTGTGTAGTTAGGATTAAAAAAACTTGAATCTCCCCTAATAAAGCCTACATCTTCTAAAATTTGTTTTGATATTTCCTTATCGTTAATGACAATTAAATAATTGTTGTTTTTCTTAAGTTGTTTATTTCTCCGAACCATTACCTCTACTGAAGTATTGTATATTGTTTTTAATAGTGAAAATATTCTTCTAGCAATGGCTGCATTCTCAGTTGTAAACTTTAAATGTATCTTTTTCATTCCAGATATTTGTATGGTTCCATTCATTCTAACTAAAGCCGCAAGCTCCGCCATAGCGCAACAGTCTTCTATCAAAGGTATTCTGGACAATTCATTCTTAGTTGTAGCGGAAAATGACATAAGCTCACCCCATTTTCTATGGTCTCAATATCTTTAATCCCTTAATAATCATATTTTTTTCATCTTCATATCTTACTAAGTCTGTAGCCTTGTCAACATGAACAAATACGGCATCAATAAAGCCTTCTTTCTTTTGTGGAGTACAATCCATATTATTGGCCCTCATCAAATACCAGTGAACAGTTTTATAAACCATTTCATCTTCCTTAAGATTTTTAAATTTATAATGAACCATACCAATGTATTTAACTATTTCAGCCTTTACTCCACTTTCTTCTAATACTTCCCTTAGGGCAGCATCCTTAATACTTTCGTTTTTTTCTACTCTACCCTTGGGTAGTACCCAGTCTCCATTAAATTTTTTTAATAATAAAATGGTATTGCCAAAGATTACAACACCTCCAGAGCTTATCTCTTCAATCATTGAAACCAACTCCCAAATATATTAATTCAATTATTCCCTAAAACATATTAATCTTATTATACTATATTATACTCATATTTGCTAAATGATTTTGACTTATAAATTTATTCCCCATATAATATATACATAGATATGTAAATGAAGGAGGTACAATAATATGAAATACTTAATTGAAAATTTAGAAAAACTGTTGAAAATCCCAAGTCCTACAGGTAATACTGAAAAAGCTATAGAATTTGTAGAAGAGAAATTCCTAGAACTTGGAATATCAACAAGAAAAACTACAAAGGGTGCTCTAATTGCTACAGTAGAAGGAGTAAATAAGGACAGAGAAGTCACATTATCTGCCCATGTGGATACTTTAGGTGCCATGATAAAAGAAATAAAAGGAAATGGAAGACTTAAAATCACTCAACTTGGTGGATATGTATGGAATACAGTAGAAGGTGAACATGTCATTATTGAAACCCTAGAGGGAAAAACCTATACTGGTACTATGATGACTACAAAGGCTTCCTCCCATGTTCATGGTGAAATGACTAAATCTATAGAAAGAAACGCCGATAATATGGAAATAAGAATAGATGAAAGAGTTTCATCAAAGGATGATACATTAAAACTAGGTATAAATGTTGGAGACTTTGTTTTTTTTGAGCCTAGGATAGTTGTTACAGAGTCGGGATTTATAAAATCAAGACATTTAGATGACAAAGCAGGAGTTATATCTTTGCTTGGAATTGCTAAGCATTTAGTGGATAGTAATATAACACCTAATTATACTACTAATTTCTTTATATCCACTTACGAAGAAGTAGGCCATGGAGCTAGTACCTCTATCCCTGAAAAGACCTTTGAATTTATAGCAGTAGATATGGCCGCCCCTGGAGATGGACAAACATCAGATGAATTCTCTGTTACTATCTGTGCTAAGGATAGCTCTGGGCCCTATGACTATGAGTTAAGAAAGAGACTTATCAATCTGGCTCAAGAAGAAAGCTTAAATTACAAGATAGATATTTATCCATACTATGGTTCTGATGGCTCAGCAGCTCTTAGGGCTGGATATGATTTTAAAGTTGGATTAATAGGACCTGGAGTGGATGCTTCACATAGTTTTGAAAGAACTCATATTGAAGCTATTGAAAATACAATAAAGCTTGGAATAGCATATTTAACTAAGTAATCAGCCAGCAGGGACAGTTATTTTTATTTGATGCTCCCACTTTTATCCAATGGTAAAAAATTATTATTTGGAGATATATATAGTACGAGGTGATTTTGTGACTGTGAATGAAAAATTTATCATAAATTTACAAGGAAAATCTTTTGTAACCTAT
>Ga0265293_10012654_pt1 | contig 11135 bp, 7 predicted proteins | sample Munlanlewell138R_FD_192505 | JGI IMG/M metagenome (GOLD analysis project Ga0265293, IMG submission 192505) | Leachate microbial communities from a municipal landfill in Southern Ontario, Canada - Leachate well 138R | ecosystem: Engineered > Solid waste > Landfill > Unclassified | place: Canada... | reverse complement strand
AATAAAATTCAGGATAAACATGACCAAAGGATCAACACCAGTGATAGGAGGGTTTGAGTTAAGTTACTCGGCATATGTAACAGAGGACGATAGAGAGCTAGTAGATTTAGCGATCAAAGATGAGCCAGAGGAGGTATACACAGCAGAGCCATTTAGGTTCAAAGTAGAAGCGTTGGATCAACTGGAGAATCCGTATGAGAATGAGCCGGTGCCTGTAGAGATAGAGTTGAGGGACGCAGAGGATGACAGTGTAGTAGAAGACTTCAATATAGATAGTGCAGTGATAGAGGACGGGGAAGTAGAGATAGAAGATGCACAGGCCTCAGTGCTTGGATTATATTATATACATGCACAGACAGATGGGATAGAAGGGAATTCAAATACAATACAGTTTATAGAGGAGCCAGAGGAACCGGAAGAGCCAGAAGAACCTGGACCAGGAGGACCAGGGGAAACAGAGACTCCAGATGAAGATGAGGATACAGAAGAGGATACGGAAGAAGCAGTGATAATACCACAGTTAAGTTTCTATGCAAGTAAGTATGAAGTAGAGAGAGGAGAAGTAGTAAGGATATACTGGAATTCATCCAGATTTGAGAGACTGACATTATCATCATTGATAGAGGATTATGGGGAAGTAGAGTTAGGTGGATACATGGATGTAGAGATAGAGGATGATACAACATTCATATTGAGAGGGACAGGGAAGTATGGTAGCCTAACAAGGACACTAACAGTAAGGATCAAGGGAGAGGAGAGACAAGGGCCACCAGAGATAATAGAATATAAATACACACAGCAGGAGGAAGGAGATAAAGATAAAGTAACAATAAGTTGGATAGTAGAAGGAGCAGAAGAGGTAGAGATAAGTGGGATAGGGACAAATCTACCATTGGAAGGGAGTGCAGAGGTATATATAAGAGAGGATACGAAATTCATATTAACAGCAAGGAATGAATATGGAGAAGTAAGTGAAACACTAGAGGTAGAGTTCAGAAGAGGAATAGAAGAGTTACCAGAGACAGCAGAGGGAGGGGAGGAAGAAGATAGGACAAACACGTTAGTACCAGCAGCAATAGCAATAGCGATAGCAACAGCAGTAGCGATTACAAGTAGTTTAATGACAGGAGTAATGACATTAGGGAGCTTAGCAAACAAGTTTGGGGTCATATTTGGGATAGTAATAAGGAGGAAGAAGAAGTATTGGGGAATAGTGTTTGACAGAGAGGAGAGCAAACCAATACCATTTGCAGTGATACGGTTATACAGAGGAGGAGAGTTACTGGAGCAGGGACTAAGTGATCTAAACGGGAGGTATGGATTACTACTTGAGGAGGCAGGAGAGTACGCACTGGAAGTGCAGGCAGCAGGGTACAAGGTCGAGAGTCAGCAGATAAGCGTAAGCAGGAGAGGAGATAATCTGGAGATAGTAAAGGACATAGGGATGATAAAGACAGGAGAGAGCAGAGGAATAAAAGGCATGTTCTACTATAATACAAAGAGGTTAATAACAGCAGTAAAGGTAGTGTTAGTGATATTAACCTTCGTAGGATTTATATATAGTGTGAAGGTAACAGTGGAGTATCCAAACACAGTAAACTACCTGATATTAGGATTTTATGGGATAGTGTTCTTATTGAATGTAATAGGGATAGTAACAGGGATGAAAGGGGGGAGAGGAAGAGTGGTAGATAGCATGACAGGAGAAGGGGTAGGAGGAGCAAGTATAAGATTATATGATGATAAGGCACAGGTAGGGGTATACTTAACGAACAGGAGAGGAGAGGCAAGGATAGAGGCAGCGGAGGGGGAGTATGGAGTGATAGTGAGTAAGGAGGGGTATGAGACGAGTGAGATGGGAAGGATAGAGATAGGAAGAGGAGGAGAGATGAGAGGAGACATAAGGATAGAGAGGAGAGAAGGAGGAGGAGGAAGAATAGAATATCCTAACCCTTTTGGTAAATAAGTATTAATTGTTGTGTTGGTTGCGATAGGTTTTCCCGCCTGCCTATTCAGACAGGCGGTTTAAAGAATATGAAGCTTCATATTTCCATTTCCCATTGATATTTTTCATCTATTTTTTAATTATAGTCTCTGCGGGTTTTATTGTGATAGCTGGAGAAGGGGAGAGGTATCCTATAGTTTTATTTGCAGTTATAATTATGTTACGTAAATTTGTGGATAACTTAATTTGTTTAATTAAAGTATTAATAAATAGTAATAAGAGGATAAGTATAAGAGGTGAAAGATGTATTGTTATTTTGATATTCTTATATTTTGTGTATAGTTCATAGTTCGCTTTCTCTTTTGCAAAAATGACTATATTTTATTATAATTGATTACTGGGTATAATCATCCTTATACTCAATAAACAATAGAAAAGTAAGGGGGATAGGTCTTTTATGATTAATTTATTAATTATTATTTTTATTCAGTTTTCATTAATTTTTTAAAATATTTATTAAGAAATTATATACTTTAATCCTTTATTTATGTTGTTTGACGGTATTATGCTATTATTGCTCCGATGTCTCCCCTATTGATGTTCTAGAAAACTAAGGAGGCCCCTTATATTGAGCATTTAAACTATGTACAATAGAAGAGTGTATTTAGCTGTAAGCAGTTTTTAAAGTGAAGATAATTGAATTGCCTTATAAAAAAGAGTTTTTACTAAGTTTAGTAAATAATAACTACAGTGAGCAAACAGTTAGTAATTACCGTAGGGATTTGTTTATTTTTCAGTTATTTTTATCAAGTAAAGGAAAGTCTTTTCAGAGTATAGACAAGTTACTAGTTATAGAATATAAGGGGTTTTTGCGTTCAGGACAGCACCATAATGCCATAGATAAATATGAAGCAGCCAAAAATAGTGCAGAAAAGCCTAAAGATAAGTTAGAAGAGGCTGTGAATAGTGGCCAGGATGTTGAAATGGAAAAATCGTGCTCTAAGGGCTCTAAAAAACGTCCTAATAGTAAAACTGAGTTATCAGCCAGGTCAATTAACCGTATGCTGTCCTCTTTAAGGGCTTATATTACATTTTTAATAGATATTGACCAGAAGGTCCCTATTTCTCCTACGGCAATAAAAATGCTGAAGACAATTAAACGTGAATCTCAGGTTGCTGACTTTAAAGAATTAGTTAAACTAATTGAGGCACCAGAAGTCTTTGAGTCTAAAAAGGAAGTGAGGTTAAGAAATCGAGCAATTCTAGAGCTGTTATTTTCGACAGGGATGCGTATAAGCGAACTAGTAAGCTTGGACAGGGATCAGGTAAGTTTATCAGGTACTGAGGAGGATATCCAACCCAAAATATACATATTAGGAAAAGGTAAAAAGCAACGATTTGTCTACTTAACCGATAGATGTGTATATTATATTAAGAGATATATGAAAATTAGGAATGATGAATTGCCTGCATTATTCATACCTTATAGAGGTATCCGCAGGAATGATGGAGATGATAATATGGTACGTGTGTCTCAAAACTATGTTCAAAGTATAATGAAAAGTTATCGTAAAAGACTTGGAATTGTTATCCCCACAACACCACACAGCCTTCGCCATGGTTTTGCTACTTACTTAGCGGAGCAGGGGGCGAATCCCGCTGCTATTCAAAAGTTACTTGGACACGAGTCCTTGCAAACAACAACTCGGTATGTTCATGCAAGCGATAAGTTTGCTCAAAAGACGCATAAGAAATATCATCCACTAAAAACGTAATACTCTTCCCTTCCCATATCAATTCTATTATAATTTTGAATATTTTAAGAATAGTGTTTATCTGATGTCTGAAGTTCCGCAATTATTAGTATCTGATATAGTCATCGGCTGGCCATGTGATAGCGAGTTAGTCCCTTCAGCCTATCAGCCTTTAGTGAGTAAAGTACGTATGACATTTGGGGCTGCCTCACCAATGTGGAAGATCCTTCCTAGAATAGATAGAAACAAGGTTAGCGGAGTGCTTGATGAAGATGGTTTTCCTTTTGAGAAAGTTGTGGGAAGTCAAATGTTATCTTTAAGTGTAGAGGAACCTATAAGGGTAATCAGTGATGTAGAATACATGCTATCTCATGCACTAAATAAGCAAGCTCGGCCTTCGCTGGGAATGATCGGATTTATTAAGCGACCTTGCCAATATGAATATGTACAAGGTGTAGTTTTGTCATTAAATGAGAAAGGACGAATAGCATTTCAAATTACTCCACGAATTGAAGGGGCGTTGGGTCTTACCAGGAAATCTTTGGCGTATTGGGTTGAAGCTGCTAATCTGGCTGCTCCATTCGAAGGTGGCTTGCCTGGTCAGGAAGTCTGATGCGTTACTTGGATGCTTCAACCCGCGGTTTTATTGCTGCATTTTCTCTTAAAAAATAAAATCGCGCTCTATATACGCTAGAAAGTGTTGTCGGTAAATATAACGACTTAGGTCCATTCTATTTTTGTTAAGTTCTTCAATATACTTTATTTGCGATAAGGGTTGGGATGAAAAAGTATGTTTATTCCATGAACAATTTTTCTCTCTATTCGACCCTCTTGAACTGAAGTAATTAGGGGAAGAATATTTAAAAATTTGGCATTATCTCCTAAAAATTACTCAAATAAATGATGATCTTTTCTGAACTTATGCATATAGTGTTCGGCAGTTTGTATATTAAAAGTAAACAGTTATGGTGCCCTACCCGTCTCTTGTGTAGTGAGTGTTAACCTCAATATTGCTCTAGTGTGTTACGTTTTAAAAATCACAGAATAGTTTCACGAAATAGTAAGTTTGGAGCTATTTATACTAACAAAAGTTAAAAGTTTAAGGTTAAAACCCACTCTCTCCCCTGTTCAGGTTAATATTATGTGATTACAGCACAAGTTTCACGGCTAAGGGCTATTAGAGTTGAAAATTATAATTGAGTTTTGTATCGGCGGATTTTAAACTATGGCTATAGCAGCTACTTTATCATTTTTTCCCACATCCATAAGACGCACGCCTGCTGTTTGTCTGTTTCTTGTAGGAAGTTCTTTTGTAGGAATCTTAACTGCTTGACCGGATTCGGCCATGATTAGAAGCTCCATTTCAGGATGATCGAGTATGCGTGCTGCAACCAGCTTTCCTGTTTTATTATTTATTCTGGCAGCATAGATTCCCTGCCCCCCTCTACCTTGCAAACTGTATTGATCCAGTTTGGTAATTTTCCCGTACCCCAAATCTGATACTGTGAGCATATAATCTTCACTGGCTCTTATAACATCCATGGCGATAACTCTATCTTCTGCATCTTTCATTTTTATTCCTCTCACTCCCATAGTAGAGCGACCAGTTGGCCGTACGTCATTTTCATGAAAGTGAATTGATCTAGCGTTTCTAGTGACTAGGATTATCTCATTGTTGCCAGTTGTTGGCTTTACCCATACTAGTTCGTCATTTTTTGCTAACCTGATTGATATTAAACCATTACTTTTGATATTCTGAAATTCTGATAGGTCTGTCTTCTTGACCGTGCCAAGCTTTGTAGCAAAAAACAGGTGCTTGTAGTCCTTCGCCTCTTTCTTGGCTGGCTTTAGCTCTTCTTGTATCGTATCTTCGTCAAGGATGCCGCCGGATTTACTCTTGGTTAAAATACTAGTTACTAATTCATCCTGTTCTATGTTGATCAGGTTTACTACTGCCTGTCCTCTGGCCGTTCTGCTAAATTCTGGAATTTCATATACCTTTTGTAGGAAAACCCTTCCTTTATTGGTGAAGAAAAGTATGTCGTCGTGAGTGCTGCAGCTGAAAACGTGGGCTACTACATCTCCTTCTTTTGTGGTCATTCCTCTTTTCCCCTTTCCTCCTCTATGTTGCTGTGCATATACATTTTGATTCATTCTCTTAATATAGCCTTGCTCGCTAATGGTTACAATCACTTCTTCCTGTGCAACCAAGTCTTCTTCACTGAACTCGTCTACTTTGCCTTTGATTACTTTAGTCTTTCTCTTATCTCCAAACTGCTGTTTAAGTTCTATTAGTTCATTATTAATAATATCCAGGACACGTTGGGGGGTTCCCAGGATTGATAATAAGTCTGTGATTATAACCTTGATTCCTTTGTATTCGTCCTCAATTTTCTGTCTTTCTAAGGCGGCCAGCTTTCTTAACTGCATATCCAGTATCGCTATCGCCTGCCTTTCAGACAATTCAAATTTATCCATAAGTGCTGTTTTAGCGAGGTCAGCATCTTTACTGTTTCTGATTGTGTTGATGACTTCATCAAGGTTATCTAAAGCTATCATCAAACCTTCTAAAATATGTTCCCTCTCTCGAGCTTTGGCTAGTCTAAATTCTGTCCGTCTAATTACAACTTCCTGCCTGAATTGTATGTATAATTCCAGAATCCTTTGGAGATTCAATAGTTGGGGTTCCCCATCTACCAGTGCAATCATATTGGCATTGAATGCCTTTTGCATTTCTGTGAATTTGTATAGTTTGTTTAATACTGTTTTAGGTTTTCCGTCTCTTTTAATTTCGACTACTATTCTCATTCCTTCTCTATTGGATTCGTCCCGTAGATCTCCAATTCCTTTTATTTTTTTATCTTTAACCAGCTCTGCGATTTTGGAGACTAACCTTGCTTTATTCACCTGATAGGGGATTTCAGTTATGACGATCTGATATTTTCCGCCTCGAGTTTCTTGGATGTCAGCTATTGCTCTCATTATGATACGTCCGCGTCCTGTTGCATAAGCATTGAGAATCTCATCTCTATCGTATATTGTCCCTCCTGTAGGGAAATCGGGGCCAGGTATATACTTTATTAAATCCTGTGCAGTAAGATCAGTTCTGAATTGTGGGAATCTATTGACAGGAAGATTATCCAGATCTTCGATTGTCCTGATATCTGCAAAATAATTATTTTGCTTTGTCTCCTCTTCTTCTGTCGCTTGATACTTGTTGCCTTCCTTTATCATTTGCTGAAGAGCATCTACAATCTCAACAAGATTGTGAGGAGGAATTTTTGTTGCCATACCAACGGCGATTCCTTCGGCTCCATTTAAAAGAAGTGTTGGTAGGCTTGAGGGTAAAATTTTAGGCTCTTTTGTGCTACCATCGTAATTATCTTCGTAATCTACAGTATTTTCATTAATTTCATTCAAAATTTGCATTGAGATTTTTTGCAAACGGGCTTCTGTGTACCTCATAGCCGCGGCGCTATCTCCGTCAATGGAGCCAAAGTTGCCTTGCCCATCTATCAACGGATATCTTAAGTTGAAGTCTTGCGCCATACGAACCATTGCATCGTATATAGCGACATCTCCGTGAGGATGATATTTAGCAATTACGTCTCCAACTGTCCTTGCTGACTTTTTATAGGCTTTGTGTGGAAAAATTCCAAGCTTGTACATAGAATATAGAATTCTTCGTTGTACTGGCTTGAGTCCGTCTTTGACATCAGGTAGGGCCCTGGCTACAATAACACTCATTGCGTAGTTAATGTAGCTGGTTTTCATCTCAGTTACGATATCTCTCTGTCTGAGTCTGTCAAAATTCTGTTTACTATCTGTTTCGATATTTATTTGATCCGTCATTATCTATATTAATTAAAATTTATTTGATTTCTTTTTGCGATTTTAAAGTTAACTTTTTATATTCTTTATTACTATGTTGCTTGATTAGTGTATAAGTTGCAATAATTACTAATCCACAAATGGTTAACATACAAAATAAGAAAATACATATTAAAACTAATAATTCCTCCATATCATTATTGTGCTATTGTCGACGTAAGGATACTAACTGTCATACATAAAAAGACCAGCAAAAAGATAAAAATACTCAGAATACAACCTATTGGATTATTCTTATTTTGTGTTTGATAAGTATTCGTATAGCTAGCCTGTAAATTAGTTTTACGGGTTTGTAGCCATACTTTGCCTGGTCCCCTAAGCATTCCTAGAAATATACCTTCTCCGCCAAAGACCCAATTGAACATTCCTCCTGATACTGTCTGTATGTCAAAATCTACACTGGTCTCATAAGCAACGAGATTTCCCTGATCTACTAATATTTCCTGCCCCTTTTTCAATTCATACATGACAACTTCCCCGTCGGCTATGAGATGTGCTAGACCATGACCAGTTATTTTTTGAAGAATAAAACCTTTCCCTCCAAAAAGCGCTGTACCTAATCTTTTAACAATGGCTATACTTAGGTCAATCGTCTCTTCTGCACACAAAAAAGCTCCTCTCTGGAATATCACTTCTGGGCTATCTTTTGAGAGTTCAATAGGGATAATTTTTCCTGCCTGGTCAGTGGAAAATGTAACAACTCCAGTATTGACCTCTGCTTTAAATACATTAATGAAAAGGGTTTCCCCTGTAATTATACGAGATAGAGCTTTTGATATTCCCTTGCTTTTTGTTTCCATTTTTATATTCTGGGTCATCCAGCTCATCTTCCCTGCTTCAGAATAGATACTTTCTCCTTTATCCAGTTGTACATTTAAGGCCTGTAAGGTAGTTCCTATGGTATCGTAGCTTATCCCTTTGCTTTTTTCTTCTTGCTTGTCTATTAATTCTGATTTACTTACTTTTTCGATTTTTTCTGCAGTTTTCATATTTTAAGTTGATAAAGAGTTAAACATCCAATTCAGCGGTTTTGCTGTAAGTTTGTATGAACTTCTTTCTTGGTCCTACCTCGGTGCCCATTAACATATCAAACACCTTGTCTGCTTCTTCTGCTTCGTCAATATTGATTCTTTTAAGAACTCTTGTTGCAGGGTCCATAGTTGTGTTCCATAATTGTTCAGGTTGCATTTCTCCTAGGCCCTTGAATCTTTGTATAGTTTTGATTTCTTTGCCTGCAGCCTTAATTTCTGCAAGTTTTTTGTCACGAGCCTCCTCATCTATCACCCAGTACGATTCGTTATTACTTACCTCTATCCTAAACAAAGGTGGCTGAGCTACGTAAAGAAAACCTTTCTGTATAATGTCTTTCATGTGTCTGAAGAATAGTGTCAACATAAGTGTTGTAATGTGCTCTCCATCCACATCGGCATCGTTCATGAGGATAATTTTGTGATAGCGGATTTTAGACTCGTCAAATGTTTCTCCTACCCCTGCACCTATAGCAACTATCAGATCTTTGATTTCCTGATTGCTAAATACCCTGTCCAGCCTGTACTTCTCCGAGTTAAGAGGTTTACCCCTCAATGGGAAAATAGCCTGTGTTCGTCTATCTCGGGCTTGCTTGGCTGATCCGCCTGCAGAATCTCCCTCTACTATATATAACTCGGATTCTTCTGGTTTTTTTGTGCTGCAGTCGGCTAATTTGCCGGGAAGAGTCCCTCCTTCTAGTGCTCCTTTCCTGATTACAGCCTCTCGGGCCGCTTTAGCTGCTCTTCTTGCTTTATTTGCTATAACAGCTCTGTTAATTATTGCTCTTGCCTCGTTTGGCTGCTCTTCTAAGTGTGTTTTTAGTGCTTCCTCAACTACCTTTCTTACTATTTGAGTTACCTCTGGGTTGTTTAATTTAATCTTGGTTTGACCTTCGTATTGAGGATCTGGTACCTTCACGGAAATAATCGCAGTTAGCCCCTCTCTTGTATCGTCGCCAGAAAATTTAAAACTTTTTTCTTTTTCTGTGGCTATCGCTTCCAGATAGTCATTTAAGCTTTTGGTAAGGGCAATTCTAAATCCAGCAAGGTGAGTCCCTCCTTCTGAGTTAATAATATTGTTGGCGAAGCATAGAACTCTTTCTTGCAGGTCTTTTGTATACTGTAAGGCAACTTCAACATTAACATTGTCTTCCTCTTTATTTACATAAAAGATATTTTGATTAATGGCTTTTTGTCTTCTGTTCAGACTTTTGACATATGACTTAATCCCACCTTCAAAGTGATAATTAAAAGTTACAGGGCTATCCATGTCCGCCTGGGGCCTAGGGTCTCGAAGGTCTTTCAGGTTAAATGTTAGCCCTGCCGTTAAGTATGCCTGTTGTTTGTACTTTTGTAGAATTTTTTTGAAGCTAAATTCAACTGTATCAAATATTTCGGGATCTGGGGTAAATGTTATGATGGTTCCTGTATCGTTGGCCGTTCCAGCTTCTTTTACGCTATAAAGGGGATGTCCTTTTTCATATTCTTGCATCCAAATTTTTCCCTCGCGTCTAATCTCGACCCTGACATGTGTACTCAGAGCATTTACTACAGAGATTCCTACCCCATGAAGCCCTCCTGAAACTTTATAGCTTGAATTATCAAATTTACCTCCCGAGTGCAGGCTGGTCATAATTACCTCAAGAGCGCTGATTTTTTTGATGGGATGAATATCAACTGGGATACCACGACCATTGTCACTTACTGTGGCGGATCCGTCTTTGTTTAATGTAAGCTCTATTCTATCGCAGTACCCTCCCAACGCCTCATCAATGGCGTTGTCAACTATTTCCTTCAGCAGGTGGTGAAGACCTTCTATTCCACTATCTCCGATATACATAGCCGGTCTTTTACGAATTGCCTCCAATCCTTCCAGAATCGTAATTTTACTTGCATCATAATTTGTCGTATCAGCTTGTTTTGCCATCTTCAGTATGGTTAATAATTGTAATTCAAAGTTAATGCTTGAGAATAAGAAATCCTTTTTTGACAGTAATTGTTTATAGAAACCTAAAGCAGATTTACACTAAATAAGTAAAAGGACTAATTAGTATAGCATATTTATAAATTAAGTATAAGCTCCATTACTTTATGGATCTGGGCCTTGAGATATTGAATATAGGCCATGAATAGCTCATCAATGCAGCGATAAAAACACCCAGCATCGATGTGAGTATTGTATAAACCCCTGCCTCTCTTCCCGGTGTACTTCTTAGAATATAGTCGTTCACTAGTACTATGATTGTGGATATTAATATAGAATTGGTCATAATTAGTGTTTCAACTATCAGACGGAATTCTCTATCTTCTGTCTGTTCCTTTTTATTCCGGGCAAAAGATAATTTGTCAATTGTTATTTTAAAAGTTCCAATCAGCGCCCTAAATATTAAAATTTGTAGGAAAGCAAATGCTATACAATAAGTGGCTCGTTCCAGGGCCAAGGACAAGCCCGGGGAGTATATTGTTAAGTTATTCAAAGTCGAAAACCAGAAGATAACTACAATGCCTATAAACGCT
>Ga0265293_10012653_pt1 | contig 11136 bp, 5 predicted proteins | sample Munlanlewell138R_FD_192505 | JGI IMG/M metagenome (GOLD analysis project Ga0265293, IMG submission 192505) | Leachate microbial communities from a municipal landfill in Southern Ontario, Canada - Leachate well 138R | ecosystem: Engineered > Solid waste > Landfill > Unclassified | place: Canada... | reverse complement strand
AGTGGTTGTTCGAGTTGCTGGCGGGGTGACGAGCAGGTTCCGCAGCATGCGCTCCCGGGGGACCGGCCCGTGTGGCCGCGCGATCGCGTCGTCGATGTGCGGCATATCGCGCTCGACCTTTCGCTCGATATCGAGGGCAAGCGGGTGTCGGGGACAGCGACCCATACCGTGTGCCCGTTGAACGACGGCCTGGGTAGCGTGCCGTTTGACGCGGTTGAGATGACCATCGAGGCAGTGCGGCTGAATGGCGAACCGGCGAAGTTCACGCACGATGGCCGTGAGCTGTGCGTTGACCTTCGCAGCGAACAGGGTCGCGGGACCGAGCTCGAGATCGCGGTCGATTACTCTGCCACGCCGCGACTCGGGCTGTATTTCGTGGGGCCCGACCAGGAGTACCCCGAGAAGCCCGTCCAGGTGTGGTCACAGAGCCAGGACGAGGACTCGCGGTACTGGTTTCCTTGCTACGACCATCCGAGCCAGAAGCAGACGAGCGAGGTGCGGGTGCGCGTGCCGGGAAGCTGGTTCGCACTTTCCAACGGGACGTTGGTGGAGGAGCGCGACAACGAAGACGGCACGAAGACGTTTCACTGGAAGCAGGAGCGGCCGCATTCGACCTACCTGATGACGGTCGCCGCGGGCGAGTTCACGCGCATCGACGCCAGCCGGGAGGGGCTCACCATCGACTACTTCGTCGAGGCGAAGGATGTGGAAGATGGCGAACGGACGTTTAAGAACACGCCCGCGATGATCGAGATGTTCGAGCGGGTAACAGGCGTCGCGTACCCGTGGGCAAAGTACAGCCAGGTTGTGGTCCGTGATTTCGTCTTCGGGGGCATGGAGAACACGAGCGCGACCACGATGACGGAGAACATCCTGGTCGACCGCAAAGCGGGGAAGGACTACACGAGCGACCCCCTGATTTCGCACGAACTGGCGCACCAGTGGTTTGGCGACCTGCTGACCTGCCGGGACTGGTCGCATGGCTGGCTGAACGAAAGCTTCGCGACGTATTCGGAGGTCCTCTGGTACGAGGAGCAGTACGGCGCTGATGAAACGCGCCAGTACATCATCGACACGATGAACGACTATGTGGACGAGCAATATCGCCGTCCCATCGTCACGAACGTCTTTCGCGACCCCATCGACATCTTCGACCGGCACTTGTACGAGAAGGGCGCGATGGTGCTTCACACGCTGCGGGGCGTGCTGGGCGACGACGCCTTTTTCCGGTCGGTCCGACGTTACTGCAGCGAGAACCTCGACCGGAACGTGGTGACGCAGGACCTGATTGATGCGATCGCAAGCGAGACCGGCCGGAACCTGGAGTGGTTTTTCGACCAGTGGGTGTTCCGGCCCGGCCACCCGGAATTGAAGGTGAGCTGGAGCTGGGACGACGATGCGAAACTCGCGACCGTCCGCGTGAAGCAGACCCAGGACACCAAGGACGGCGTGCCGCTCTACCGTGTACCGGTGACCATCGACTTTCGCACGGGCCGGGGGCGCCCCCAGGCCTTCCGGGTCGAGGTCGCGGAGGCGGAGCACACGTTCGTCTTTCCGCTCGCGGCGAAGCCGGATCTCTGCCGCTTCGATCCGTACAACCGGGTGCTGAAAGAACTCGAGTTCGACAAGTCCACCGCAGAGCTGCGGCTCCAGTTGGGCGATGACGACGACGTCTGGGGGAGGGCCACGGCAGCGAAGGCACTTGGCAAGAAGGGCGGCCGGGAAGCCACCGAGGTGCTGGCGGAAGCCGTGCTGCGCGACCGCTTCTGGGGCGTACAGGCAGCAGCTGCGAAGGCACTGGGCGAAATCCGGGGGAGCAGCGCCCGTGATGCGCTGGTGAGCGCGCTCCAGGTGCGCCACCCGAAAGCCCGGCGGGCAGTCGTCGCGGCGCTGGGCGAGTTCCGCGGCGACGAGTCGGTGTTGACTTCGCTCGTACCGCTTTCACGGCGGGACGCATCGTGGTTCGTGGAGGCGGAGGCGAACCGCAGCATCGGTAAGCTGCGGCTGCCGGGATCGTTCGACGCGATCCTGGTGAATTTCGACCGCCGGTCGTTCCGCGAAGTGGTGCGCGTGGGCTGCATCGACGGCCTGGTCGAGCTGCGCGACGAGCATGGGTTCGAGGCACTCACGCGGGCAGCCCGGTACGGCGAGCCATTCCAGGCACGGGGTCCGGCCGTGTCGGCGCTCGCGAAGCTCGGCGAGTTCTTCCCCGAGCGGAAGCGGCAACTTGGCGAGCAGATCGCGGCGTTTACACGAGACCCCGACTTCCGTGTGCGCGTGGCGGCCGCGAATGCGCTCAAGACGTTGAAGGATGCGACGCAAATCCCCGCGCTCGAGCGGATGGCGGAGGCCGAACTCGATGGGCGTGCGGTCCGAACAGCGCGGTCGGCGGTACTGGAACTTCGCAAGGGCGCACAAACGGATGAGGAGGTGAAGCAGCTTCGCCAGGACCTGGAAAAGCTGCGTGACGAGAACACGCGGCTGCGCGAACGGCTCGACCGTGTGGAGGCACAGGCCGACTCGTCGCCGCGATGAGCCCTGCTGCCTATACTCGCCGAATGGCCGCCACATACATCCTGGCGCTGGACCAGGGGACGACCAGTTCCCGCGCGCTCGTTGTCGATGCACGCGGACAGGTCGTTGGCCGGGGACAGGAGGAGTTCGCGCAGCACTACCCGGAACCCGGGCGCGTCGAACACGACCCCGCGGACCTGTGGCAGTCGACGCTGAATGCGGCCCGCAAAGCGCTCCGGGCGGCGGGCATAGGCGCGCGGGAACTGGCGGCTATTGGCATCACGAACCAAAGGGAGACGCTCGTCGCCTGGGACCGGCGCACCGGCGAGCCAGTAGCGCCAGCCATCGTGTGGCAGGACCGCCGGACGGCACCAATCTGTGAAGAGCTCCGGGAAGCCGGCCATGAACCGGCGGTGCAAGCCGCGAGCGGCCTGATTCTCGATCCGTACTTCACCGGCACGAAAGTTACCTGGCTCCTCCGCGAACGGCCTGATCTACGACGCCTCGCGGCGGAGGGGAACCTCGCCTTCGGCACAGTCGACTCGTGGTTGGTGTGGAAGCTCACTGGCGGCGAGCGGCACGTCACCGACTACACGAACGCGAGCCGCACCCTGCTGTTCAACATCGACAGCGGCGCCTGGGATGACGGCCTGATCGAGCTTCTCGACGTGCCCCGCGGCAGCCTGCCGGAGGTGCTTCCTTCCCGGGGCGAGTTCGGCACGACGGCCGAAGAGGTGCTCGGTGCGGAAGTCCCGATTCTCGCGGTCGCGGGCGACCAGCAGGCGGCACTCTTCGGCCAGGCATGTTTCGCCGAAGGGCAAGCAAAGAACACGTACGGGACCGGGTGCTTCCTGCTGGCCCACGGAGGCGGGAAGTCTGTCCGGTCGGCGAACCGGCTACTCACGAGCCTCGGCGCGGGCAGTGCGCCGGGCCAGCTGGAGTATGTGCTCGAAGGGTCGGTGTTCGTGGCCGGTTCGCTTGTGCAGTGGCTCCGCGATGGGCTCGGACTGATCGAGGCGAGTTCGGACGTAGAGGAACTGGCGCGCTCCGTGGCGGACGCGGGGGGCGTGACGATCGTGCCGGCGTTCACGGGCCTCGGCGCGCCCCACTGGGACCCGCACGCCCGGGGCGCGGTACTGGGGATCACCCGAGGCGTTGAGCGCGGGCATGTTGCCCGGGCGGCCCTCGAAGCGATCGCACTCTCCAGCGCCGAACTCGCCCTTGCGATGGCAAGCGACCTGGGCGAGCCCATTCGCGAGTTGCGGGCGGACGGTGGTGCGGCACGGAACGACCTGCTGATGCAGCTCCAGGCGGACTACTTGGGCTGCCCCGTCGTGCGGCCACGGCACACGGAGAGCACAGCCGTGGGTGCCGCCTACCTGGCTGGCCTGGAAGCCGGAGTGTGGGCGGGTCAGGACGAGGTCGAGGCCCTGTGGGCCGTCGACCGGGTCTTCGAACCTGTTATCGGGGAGGACGAGCGGGGCGGGAAGCTCGCGAACTGGCGGCGGGCGGTCGCGCGCACCCTGCGCTGGGCAGCAGAGGAATGATCGACGAACAGATAACGCGCCTCGTGGAGGGGCCGCCCCTCGACGTTGCGATCATTGGCGGCGGCATCAACGGCTGTGCGATCGCGCTCGAAGGGGCGCGGCGCGGGCTGCGGGTTGCGCTCTTCGAAGCCGACGACTTCGGGTTCGGGACGACCTGGCGTTCGACGAAGCTCATCCATGGTGGGCTGCGCTACCTGGAACATGGCGACATGCGGCTCGTTTTCGAGTCGCTGCGAGAGCGGGCGTGGCTGCTGAAGACGCGGCCACACCTCGTTTCGCCGCAGCGCTTCCTTCTGCCGCTGCTGCCGTGGACGCGTCGTCCCGCGTGGCAATTGCGTGCCGGGCTGACGCTCTACGACGTCCTCTCCCTCTATCGCGGTGTGCCGCGGCATCGGCGGCTTTCGCGCAACAAAGCGATGGCGCGAGCGCCATTCCTGCCGATTGAAACCACCGGCGCCTTCTCGTTCTTCGACGCGCGCATCCACTCCCCGGAACGGCTCGCGCTGGAGTTGACCCTCGAGGCGCGCAGCCGGGGTGCAACCGTGCTGAACCACACGGCGGTGACGCGCATCGTCGCGAACGGTTCGCGCGTGACGGCGGTTGGTTTCGAGCACCGCGGCGAACCGCACGTTGTTGGCGCGCGAACAGTCATCAATGCGGCGGGCCCCTGGGTGGACGTGGTCAACCAGCTCACCGGGGAGCCGCCACCACCCTTGCTCGGCGTGACCCGCGGGAGCCACATCGTCCTCGATGTCGGCGACCGGCTTCCGCGTGATGCCGTGTTTTCGACCGCGAAGAGCGACGGGCGCGTGTTCTTCGCCGTACCGCAAGACGAACTGTTGCTGGTGGGGACCACCGACGACCGCTTCAACGGTGACCCGAACCTCGTGCAGCCGCGGGAGGCGGATGTCGAGTACCTGCTGGAAGAAGCGCGGCTGCTGCTCCCCGGGTTGGAGCCGGCACGCGAAGAGGTGCGGTACGCGTACGCCGGGCTCCGCCCGTTGCCGCGGGTGCGCGGCGGCCCAGAGGCGGCGATCACGCGGCGCCACGAAATCGTCGACCACAGCGCCACGGGCGGACCGGAGGGGCTGTACAGCGTCATCGGCGGGAAATTGAGCACCTTCCGGCCCCTGGCGCGCGAGGCGATCGACCATGTTGGAGATGGCGTCCCCGTGCCAAGGTCGAAGGATGAACGGCGTGAGCAGTGGCGATGGACCCTGAGTGCGAGCGGGCTCGACTTGCGGACGCGCCGGCACCTGCGGATGTACGGCGACGCCGTGAGCCAGGTCATCGCCGGCGGGCGTGACGAGATCTGCGCGCATACGGGGGCGATCCGGGGCGAGATCGGGTATGTCGTGAAGAACGAACTCGTGACTTCGCTGTCAGATGTGCTGCTCCGTCGAACGGGTATCGCATGGGGGAGTTGCCGCGGCCTTTGCTGCCACAGAGAGGTAGCCGCGCTCGCCGGGGCGGAGTTGGGTTGGGACCACGTGGAGCAGGAGCGGCAAGTTCGCCAATACGAGGCGGACGTGGACTTCCACCTTCCTGCCGTACACTGTGGGGGAGGGGAAAGGTTATGACGACTATCGACACTTCCGTCCAGCACGCTATTGAGGACGCGGCCAAGCTGCTGCGGCGAAGCAACCACGCCGTCGCGCTTTCAGGCGCTGGCCTCTCGGCGGAAAGCGGCATCCCCACCTATCGCGGTACGGGCGGCATCTGGACGCGCTTTGGGGAGCCGACGATCGACGGATGGGAGCTGTTCGCATCGGACCCGAAGGCCTGGTGGGAGGAGGCGATTGCGCACGGAGCAAGCGAGTTCAGCGTGGCAATCGAACGGTCGGAACCGAATGCGGGGCACATCGCCATGGCGCAGCTGGAGGAGATGGGCCGGCTGGCACACACGATTACGCAGAACATCGACAATCTGCACCGGCGGGCGGGCTCCAGGCGGCTGACTGAGATCCACGGTAACCGCTACCTGGTGCGGTGCATGAATTGCGGTGCGCGCGAACGGCTCGAGACCGTTTCGCTGGACCGTCTGCCGCCCCTTTGCTGCGAATGTGGTGGGATCCTGAAGAACGACATCGTGATGTTCGGCGAGCCGATTCCCGACGATGCGTTGCGGGAGAGCTACAAGCAGGCGGGCGCGAGCGACCTCTTCCTCTCGGTCGGGACGTCGGCGGTGGTATATCCGGCGGCAGATTTCCCGCTAATGGCGAAGCGCCGCGGTTCACCGCTCATCGAGGTGAACCCGGAGGAGACAGCACTGAGCGAGTTCGCGGACGTGATCGTCCGGGCGCCCGCGGGTGTTGCGCTGCCCGCGATCGTGGAGCTGCTCGCGCAGGAGCTGTAGGGTCAGCCAACCTGTGCAAGTGCGCACTGCCGTGCGGCCCTGAGCCGGAAATCACATAGACGACGATGCCGAAAAATCGGCTTACTTCTGGCATCAGTCCCGGAGCACGCGCTCGAACCAGATGCCACCGTCGGGCCTGGCGCCAAAGAGTGGCCGCAGACCCATGCGGCTCCAGAAGTAGGTTGCCAGGCCGAGATCCGCAGGGGCCCACGCGCGAAGGGTACTCCAGCCCCCGCCTTCCGCGGCGGCACGAAGGAGCCGGGCAGATTCTGACCCCAGGCCGAATCCCCGGTGCGGAGGGTCGATGCAGAGTTCCCGGACGAACAGGGCGTCCCCGCGGTCTTCGTAGCTGACATGGCCCGTCGCCTCACCATCGCGGAGGCGGATGATGCGGGCGCGCCCTTCGGCCTCGGCCTCGATTCGCGCGCGGGCACCTTCCAGCGGGAGGTCGAGCGTCACAGTTCGAGCCACTCGGCGGCGCGCAGTGCCACGACATCGGAGCTCGTCTTGATTCGCGTGCAGGCAGGGAGCGCGGAGACGAACTCGTCGCCGTAGCGGCGGGAGTAAATCCGGCGGTCGAGCACAGCCACGACCCCGCGGTCGGTGCGGTCGCGGATGAGGCGGCCGAAGCCCTGGCGGAACTTCAGGATGGCCGCGGGCAGTGAGTACTGGCCGAAGGGATTCGCATACTGTTCGGAGCGCGCCCGGTGGACCGGATCGGTCGGAGGGGAGAACGGAAGACGGGTGATGATGAGCATCGAGAGCGCGTCGCCGCGAATATCGACCCCCTCCCAGAAGCCCTGGTTGCCCAGCACGAGTGTCCGCGGCGTGCGGCGCAGGTTCTCCGTGAGCTGGCGGGCACTGCCATCGATGTCCTGGGCCTGCACAGCGATGCCGGCATCTTCGAGCTTTGGGCGTACGAGCTCGGTGACGCGGTTGAGGGCGGCTGTCGAGGTGAAGAGCGCCAGGGCACGGCCTTCGGAGGCAAGCGTGAGCCGGATGATCGCCTGGGCGACCGCTTGGTGGTAGCCGGGCTCGTTCGGTTCGGGCACGTCGGTAAGCGCGGCCAGCAGCGTCGACTGCTGGTAGTCGAACGGCGACCCGAGCTGGAGCGTGCGGGGCGATTCGAGGCCAAGGCGCCGGGCCGCGTACTCCATGCTCCCCGCGGCCGAGAGCGTGGCGCTGGTGGCGACTACCGTCCGGCGCCTGGAGAAGAGCTCCTCCCAGAGCGTCGGGCCAACATCGAGCGGTGCAGCACTCACCGCAGCGGTGCTCTTCCCATCGCGCGAAAGCCAGACAATCGTGTCGTCGTCGAGGTTTGTCAGGTAGTCGCGGAGACGGTCGCGGACATCCTCCACCTTGCGGGCAGCGGACTCGATCTCGCCGGCCAGCGCGTCGGGTTCCTCCACGGGGCGGGTGTCGTTCACAATGCGGGCGGCCGTGAGCGCGCTGTTGTGTACCGCGCGAAGGGCGCGATCGAGCGTGTCCCAGGCGGCCTGTGCGGTGAGCCAGGACGGCTGGCTGCGAAGTTCGGGACCGAGCAGCACGCGGTCGTCGTCTGGCCCGCGCGGCACGTGCGCTGCGAGCGCTTCGAAGCAGGGATTGACGGCGCTGAGTGCTTTTGCGACAGCGGCCTCGAGCTCGTCGCCGGCGGCCTTCGCGGTCCCTTCGGGGAAGGCGCGGAGGATGGCGGCGACACCGGACTCGCGCTGGTCGCGCCCGGCGCGGCGATAGATGCCTTCGAGCGCTTCGAAAACGATGCGGGCAGCGACGGTGCCGCCGAACTGCTTGGTCGCCTGGTCTTCCAGGTTGTGGGCTTCGTCGAGGACCAGATGGTCGTAGGGCGGAAGCGCGCTACCCCCCGAGGCGAGGTCCGCGAGCAGCAGGGCGTGGTTCACGATGAGAAGGTGGGCACTTTCGGCGGCTTTTCGCGCGCGCTGCAGGAAGCAGGTGCCATCGCGCACCCACGGGTTCTGGCGCTGGAGACAGTCGGTGTCCTGCGCGGAGAAGCGCTGCCACGTGCGGTAGTCGTAGGAGTCGAAGTTCAGCTCAGAGCGATCGCCCGTCTCGGTCTCCGGGAGCCAGAGCAGCATCGCCGCACCAAGATGGGCGAAATCCGGGTCGGCCATGCTCATGGCGTATCCCGCCGTCCACCGCTTGAGGCAGAGGTAATTGCCACGACCTTTCAGGAGCGATGCACGAAGGCCGGCCTCATCTTCGATGACCCCGGCAGCCACGAGGATGCGACGAAGCGCCGGGATGTCCTTCGAGAGCAACTGCTCCTGGAGCGCAATTGTGTTCGTGGAGATGACCACGCGCTCGCCGTTGCGAAGAGCGTGGAGCGCGGCCGGGACGAGGTAGGCGAGCGACTTGCCGACGCCGGTGCCCGCCTCCATCAGCCAGTGGCCGCCGGCGCTGAGCGACTCCCGGACCGCCTCCGCCATTCGCAACTGCTCGGGGCGCTTCTCGAAGTCGCGGAGGGTACGGATTGCGGCAGCGAAGACGTCCCGGACCTGTGCCGCAGGGACGGGCTCCCGGGGTTCGCGCCGTACGAGCTGTGGAAGCTGTGGCGGGGGCTTGAGCACCGGCATGAGCCGCTCGCCCGGGGGCAGGTCCTGCCACTCTGTCCCGGCGATGACTTCGGCCAGCGCCTCGTTATGCAGCGAGATGAGACGCGCGAGCTGCAGCCGCTGGGCTGGCGCCAGGGCATCGGCACGGCCGCGGAGCGCGACGAAGATCGCAGCGGCGGTGTGCGCATCGGGCAGCGCCCGGTGGTGCTCTCCCGCCTCCACACCAAGGGTCTGGGCCAGTTCCATGAGGCCGCGCGCCTGGGCGAGGGGCAGGAGCAGCCGCGAGAGTTCGGCGGTATCGATCGCTGGGACGTGCAGTTCGATGCCACCACGGCGCAAGTGAGCGAGGTCGAAGCCGATGTTCTGCCCAACGAGCGGCCCGTTGCCCACAAACGCCCGCAGGCGTTCGGCGACGAGGTCGAGCGGTGGCGCGTGGCGCACCAGGTCATCGGTGACGCCGGTGAGCTGCTGCACGAACTGCGGAATGGGGCGGCCGGGATTTACGAACGTCTCGAAAGATTCGAGGACATCGCCGTTTTCGGTGAAGCGCACGGCGCCGATTTCGGTAACGCGATCCTGCTCCGGGTCGAGACCCGTCGTTTCGATGTCGAGAGCGACGTAGGTACGAGCAGTCACAGTGCGAACATTCGTGCGGATTCGAAACGAAGTCTAGCTGCCGCCATGGCTTACCGCGAGCTTCGGCCCGTTTGCAGCAATGGTCGGCTCCTATTGCGCCATCCGCTGACGGCGTGGCGCCAGCCCGCCCGGGAAAGGATGTGGGCGCACCATTGAGAGGGCTGGTTCGACACGGGTAGAATCGGCCGACACCCCTCACCATGGCCATAGGAAGGGAGCGTCTCGTCTATGAGAGTCTACGAAACCGAAGAGATCCGAAACGTCGTTCTGATGGGTCACGGGAGCGTCGGGAAGACGACACTGGGCGAGGCGGCGCTGTTTGAGAGTGGCGCCATCACCCGGATGGGGAGCATCACCGACCAGAACACCGTTGGCGACTACGACGAAGACGAGCACAAGCGAAAGTTCAGCCTGAACCTGTCGCTCCTGCCCGTGGAATGGGAAGGGCGCAAGATCAACCTCATCGACACTCCAGGCTACGCCGACTTCGTCTGCGAAGTGACGTGTGGTGCGGAAGCGGCAGACCTTGCCTTGCTGGTCGTGGACGCCGTATCCGGCCCGGAGGTCGGCACCGACCGTGCGTTCAATATCGCCGAGCGGCTCGAACTGCCGCGCATGGCTGTGGTGAACCGCATGGACCGCGAGAACGCGGACTTCGACTCCGTGGTGCAGATGTTGACAGAGCGGTGGGGACCGAAGGTCGTGCCGCTACAGGTCCCTATCGGTGCTTACGAGACGTTCGAGGGTGTCATCGATCTCTTGCACTTCAAAGCGTATTGCCCGGACGAGAAGCCAGTCCCGGCGGAGCTCGAGGCACATGCGCAGGACCTGCGGTCGAAGCTCATTGAAGCGATCGTCGAGACGGACGAAGCGCTGATGGAAAAGTATTTCGCGGACGAGGAGCTGACCGAGGACGAGCTCCGGCGGGTCCTGCACAACGGGCTCAGCGGTAACCTCATCATCCCGGTGCTTGCGTCGTCGGCAACGAAGCAGATCGGGGTACGGCAGCTCCTGCACAATATCGCATTCAGTGGCCCATCGCCGGCCGACCGTGCCCCCATTCGTGGCGATGGTGAGCTGACAGCCGATTCGGACGGCCCAGTCGCGGTCCGCGTCTTCAAAACTTCCGCGGACCCGTACGTCGGGAAGCTGACGTACTTGCGGGTCGTGAGCGGGACGGTGAAGTCGGACAGCCACCTTTGGAACGCGAACAAGGGGATGGACGAACGGCTCGGGACCCTGTACGTGGCGCGGGGCAAAGAACAGATCGCGGTACCGGAGCTGAAGGCGGGAGATATCGGTGTCGTGGCGAAGCTTGCGCACACGCAGACTGGCGACACGCTCTGCGCGAAGGAGAACCCGTTCACACTCCCGGAGATTGTGTTCCCGAACCCGGTGTACAGCATGGCCGTGCACCCGGCTTCGAAAGCGAGCGTCGACAAGTTGGGGCCGAGCCTGCAGCGGCTCGTCGAGGAGGACCCGGGCCTGCGGCTGAGCCGCGACAGCACTGGAG
>Ga0265293_10012651_pt1 | contig 11137 bp, 7 predicted proteins | sample Munlanlewell138R_FD_192505 | JGI IMG/M metagenome (GOLD analysis project Ga0265293, IMG submission 192505) | Leachate microbial communities from a municipal landfill in Southern Ontario, Canada - Leachate well 138R | ecosystem: Engineered > Solid waste > Landfill > Unclassified | place: Canada... | reverse complement strand
GACGGCGTCGGACGCGAACTCGATTTCGGCCGTGCCATCGGCGCCTTCACCCGCGAGCTCGAACACGTCCGCGATGAGGAGGCAGTCATCACCCGCCTCCGGACCGAGCACGACCTCGACGAACGCTCTGCCCGCAACCTGCTCGCCTACCTCCAGGAGGAGAAGCAGGCCACCGGTGCTCTGCCCACCGACCGGACCATCGTCGTCCAACGTTTCCGCGACGAGCTTGGCGACTGGCGCATGGTCCTCCTCACGCCCTTCGGTGGGCGCGTCCACGCCCCCTGGGCCCAGGCCATCGAAGCCGTCCTCACCGAGCGCACCGGCTTCGATATCCAGACCATCTGGAGCGACGACGGCATCGCCATCCGCTTCGCCGGCGGCGATGACCTCCCGGCGGAAGACTTGCTCTTCCCCTCCCCCGAAGAGGTCGAAGAGCTGGTGGTAAACCGTCTCGCCGACACTCCGCTCTTCGCCTCGCACTTCCGCGAGAACGCCGGCCGGGCACTCCTGCTGCCACGCCGCCGCCCCGGCGCCCGCACGCCGCTCTGGCAGCAGCGCCTCCGCTCCGCCAACCTCCTTGCCGTCGCCAGCCGCTACGGCTCCTTCCCGGTCATCCTCGAGACCTACCGCGAATGCCTCCGCGATGTGTTTGACCTCCCCGGCCTCCAGGAGATCCTCGCCGCCATCCGCAGCCGCGAGATCAAAGTACGCAGCGTCGAAACGCAGGAAGCCTCCCCCTTCGCACGGAGCCTCCTCTTCGATTACATCGCCGCCTACATGTACGAAGGCGACGCCCCCCTCGCCGAGCGGCGCGCCCAGGCCCTCGCGCTCGACCGCAACCTGTTGCGCGACCTCCTCGGCGACGACGAACTGCGCGAACTCCTTGACCCCGAAGCGCTCGACCAACTCGAACTCGAGCTGCAGGCCCTGGTCGAGAACCGCAAGGCGCGTAACGTCGACCAACTCCACGACCTGCTTCGCCGCCTGGGTGACCTCACGACCTTCGAAGTCGAAGCACGCGTAACCCACCCGGAACAGGCAGGCAGCTGGCTCAAACAGCTTGAAGCGGAACGCCGCGCCTGCCTCGTGCGGATCGGCGGCGAAGAGCGTTGGATCCCGATCGAAGACGCCGGCCGCTTCCGCGACGCGCTCGGTGTCGCGCCCCCGCTCGGTGTGCCCGAGGTGTTCCTCCAGTACTCGGTGCGTCCGCTCGAGGGCCTGGTCGCCCGCTACGCCCGCACCCACGCGCCCTTCCTCGCCCGCGATGTTGCGACTCGCTGGACCGTCCCCGAATCGCTGGTGCGCACCGCACTTGACGCGCTCGAACGGGAGGGCACGCTGGTCCACGGCGACTTCCGTCCCCGCGGTCACGAGCGCGAATGGTGCGACGCCGATGTCCTGCGCCAGCTTCGGAAGCGCTCCCTCGCCCGGCTCCGCAAGGAGGTCGAACCCGTTCCCCAGGACGCCTTTGCCCGCTTCCTCTCGAAGTGGCAGGGACTTGGCAGTACCCATGCCGGCATCGACCGCTTGCGTGAGGTCCTGGGCCAGCTCGAAGCGCTGCCCCTGCCCGCCTCCGTCCTCGAACGCGACGTCCTCCCGGTGCGCGTCGCCGACTACCAGCCCCGCCTCCTCGATGAGCTCGGAGCCGCCGGCGAAGTCGCATGGATCGGTCGTGGTCAGCTCGGGCGCGACGATGGCCGTGTGGCCCTTTTCCGCCGCGACCACCTCGCCGACCTCGCGCCACCACCCTCCGTCGACGAGCCGGGCGAACTTGCCGCCGCGATCCTCGACTACCTCCGGGACAACGGCGCCTCCTTCTTCACGGAGCTCGTGCGGGCCGCGAAGACCGCTCATCCGCGGGACGCCCTCGATGCCCTCTGGGAGCTCGCCTGGAGCGGCCGCATCACCAACGACACGTTCGCACCGCTGCGTGCGCTCGCCTGGCCGCGCCGCGGCGCGCCGTCGCCGCGCGCGAGCCGCTCGCTCGTTCCTCCAGAGGCCGCCGGCCGCTGGTCGGTCGTGCGCTCTCCCGGCCTCGTGAATCCAACTGCGCGCGCCCACGCCCTCGCGACTGCCCTCCTCGAGCGGTACGGCGTGGTCACCCGCGAAGCTGTCGCCGCTGAAGGTATCGCAGGCGGCTTCGGCGCCGTCTATCCGGTCCTCAAGGCGATGGAGGAGTCGGGGCGCGTGCGCCGTGGCTACTTCGTCGAAGGGCTGGGCGCTGCCCAGTTCGCACTCCCCGGCGCCGTCGACCGCCTTCGCGCAGAACGCGACCGCCCGGAGGAACCGCAGGTCTACGTTCTTGCGGCGACCGACCCCGCAAACCCATACGGCGCAGCGCTACCCTGGCCGCGTCGTGAGGGCGAGCGCCGCCCGCTTCAGCGGAGTGCCGGCTCCCGCGTCGTGCTCGTCGCCGGCGTCCCGGTGCTCTACCTCGACCGCGGTGGCCGCAGCCTGGTCACGCTCCCCGCCTTCGACGACCCCGAGTACGCCGCCCCCGCGCTTGAGCGACTCGTCGACCTCGCAGCTTCCGCTGGAGGTCGCCCGTTCGCACTCGAGCGGATCGATGGGGAGCCCGCGGACCAATCGCCACAGGCACAGCGCTTCATCGATGCAGGCTTCGCGCCCACCTACCGCGGCCTCGCCTACCGGCCCACCCGAAAGGAGCCCGCGATTGCCGGAAGGGGATAGCCTCTATCGCTTCGCCGATCGGCTCCGGCCCGTCCTCGAGGGCCAGGTGGTCCAGGCCGCGCGCAGCCACGGCCCCGGACCGGTCCCAAAGGTCCACCTTATCGTCGGCGCGACCTGCACCGCCGTTCGCGCCCAGGGCAAGAACATGCTCATCAGCTTCGATAACGGCCTTGCCCTCCGCGGCCACCTGCGTATGTACGGCACCTGGCACATCTACACAACCGGTGAACCGTGGACGAAGCCCGAGCGCGAGGCCCGGCTCGTGCTCGAAGTCCCCGGCGCCACCGTCGTCAACTTCAGCGCGCCAGTGATCGAACTCATCGAAGAGCGCGCAATCGACCACTACCAACCGATCGCAGGTCTCGGGCCGAACCTGCTCGACGACGATTTTGATGCCGACGAGGTCTTTCGCCGTCTCCGCGATCCCGCGCGCGCAGCGCTCACCATCGGTGACGCGATCATGGACCAGCGCGCCATGGCGGGCGTCGGGAACATCTGGAAGCACGAGACGCTCTTTCGCTGCGGCATCAACCCGTGGCGCACCGTCGGCGAACTCAGCGATGACGAAGTTCGCACGCTCGTTGCGAAGGCCCGCGAACTCCTTCGCGCCAGTGTGGGGAATTCGGACGGCACGGTCGTTCGCCCGCGCCGCCCGGCAATGTACGTCTATAAGCGCAGCGGCCAGCCCTGCCGCCGCTGCTTTACCCGCCTCCGCAGCGCGCCGCAGGGCGAAGATATCCGCTACACGACCTGGTGTCCGAACTGCCAGCCGATGACCGACGGCCAGCGCGTGCAGCCTTCCATGCGACGACGCAACGCCCGCCCCGGGCTCGGAGCTTAGCCCCCGAGCGAACGCACCGCCGGGATCGGACGGCTGCTCGTTCGATACTCTTTCTTCCCGGCCTCCAGCAGGTCGCCGCCGCGGCAGTCGTTCACCACGATCGCGGGGAAGCCTTCGACTTCCAGCCGCCGGATCGCCTCCGTACCGAGGTCTTCGAACGCAACCACTTCCGCCGACTTGATGTGCCGGTTGAGCAGCGCTCCGGTGCCGCCCACCGCGATGCAATACACAGCGTGGTGCTTCGCGATCGCCTCGCGTACCGCCGGCCCACGCCCTCCCTTCCCGATGATGCCCTTCACGCCGAGTGCGAGCATCGGCTCGGTGTATGGGTCGAGCCGCATCGCCGTGGTCGGTCCCGCCGACCCGATGACCGCGCCCGGCCGCGGCGGCGTCGGCCCCACGTAGTAGATCACCTGCCCGCGCAGGTCGATTGGCAGCTCCTCGCCCTTCTGTACCAGCTCGATGAGCCGCTTATGCGCAGCGTCCCGCGCGGTATAGATGATCCCCGTGAAGGTCACGTGCGTCCCGATTTCCAGCCCATCCACCGCCTCGTCGGTAAGCGGGGTGGTTAATGCCATACTCTTGGCCATGTCACTGTTCTCCTCGTGCAGCGGCTTCGACATCGTCACAAGATGGGCCGGCTGCTTCAGCTTCCAGGGGTGTGGAAACGGCGCGGTGCCAGTTTCCCGGTAGCCGAACTTCCGGTACAGCACCGGCAGTTCGGGTCGTAAGTGAACGTAACTCAGGTCCATCTCCCGGCACCCGTACGCGCGGGCCAACGTCTCGGCTGCCGCGACGACGCGCCGGCCGACACCGCTCCCCTGCAGGGTTGGGTGGACGGAAAGCATCCCGAAGTAGCCGCGATCTCCGGCTATCGACACGTGCACCGAGGCGATGAGTTCGCCGTCATCGCCCTCCGCGACAAGGAAGGTGTCTGCCGCGAGCAGCTCGCCTACCTCGCCTTCATGTGTCCGGTTGCCATCGATAAAGAAGTCCTCCACGCGGTACGCGAGGTTAACCAGCGAGACAATTGCCGGGATGTCGTCGGTTCGCGCGGTGCGGAAGCGCAGCTCCACAGTTCTCACCTTCTTCGACGGCGGTCGCCCTGCGGGTGCCTTAGAGAATCGCTTCCTTGGTGCGGGCACTGTGGCACTGGATATTTACGGCCACCGGCAGCGCCGTGATGTGCGTCGGGTACGTCTCGACGAACACATCGAGCGCCGTGGTCGTTCCGCCCACAGCCTGTGGCCCCACCCCAAGCGCATTCACCGCTTCGAGCAGCTCATCCTCGAGCTCCGCGACCTCCGGGTCGTCGTGCCGCGACCCGATCTTGCGGAAGAGCGTGTGCTTCGCCATCGTCATCGCCTTCTCGGCGGTCCCGCCGATACCGACGCCGATGACCAACGGCGGGCATGGGTTCCCGCCGGACATATCCACCGTCTCGCAGACGAAGTCGATGACCGCCTGCTTGCCCATGCCGGGCAGGAAGTTGTGGTAGCGCGACATGTTCTCGCACCCGCCGCCCTTCGGCATGAACTGGATGCGAAGCTTGTCCCCCGGGACGATCTCCGTGTGGATGATGCCGGGAGTGTTGTCCTGCGTGTTCGTCCGCGCGCTAAATGGCCGCGCCGCGATCGACTTGCGCAGGTAGCCCTCGCCGTAGCCGCGCCGGATGCCCTCATTGATCGCGTCGATCAGGTATCCGCCGCTGACATGGACGTCCTGCCCCAGTTCAACGTGGACCACGGCCGACCCGGTGTCCTGGCAGAGCGGCAGCATGCGCGTCCGCGCAACCTCAGCATTCTCCAGGATCTCGTCGATGATCTGGATCGCCAGGGGCGACCGCTCCGCCTCGCGGGCGCCGCGTATCGCGCCCTCCACATCTTCGGGTAGGAAGTGTGTGGCCTCCACCGCGAGGCGAGCGACTGTATCGGTGATTGTGGCGGCGTCGAGCTCTCTGACCATCATTCCTCTCGCGCCGGCGCAGGCCGGCGGCTGCGTTGTCATGCAGCAGCGAGCGTATCGCGCGAGGGAGTCAGCCGCACGTACCGTCCCCGGGCGTCAGGCCTTGACGTTGAGGTTCTGGCCGACCTGCGGGTCCAGCAGGCGTACAACCTCGGCCCCGGCCGTCTCCTGGATGTCGAGCACTTTCGCCGCGATAGCCATCGCGACCTGGGCCTGGACAGGCGTCGCAGGTTCGAGCGGGTCCACCGGGACTGACGCCGGTGCAAGGGCACTGAGCATGTTCATGGCTCTAGTCTCGCCGAACCAAGGACCTCCGCCGAGAGGCCAGCAGGTAGTGTTTTGGTGGCTACACCGACTGTGACTCGCGCCACAGTGGCAATCAGCACGGTTGGTATCATCGGAGTGACGGCCGTTGCCGCCCGGTGCATGCTGTGACTCAGCCTCTCGCCCTGCCCGCGCGCCCCCTCCTCCGCATCAACGTGAAGGCTGGAGACGTGATCGTGCGCTGCGAAAAACGCAGCGACATCCTCGTCGAACGGGGCGTACACAAGACCTCGGATGCCGCCCTTACGGACCAGGACGTCACGCTGAAAGTCCGCGCCTCAACGGTCGAAGTGCGCTGCCCCATGGGCACCAACCTCAACATCGGCAGCATCGCCGGCAAAGTCGTTGTGTCGGGCGATGCTGGCGACGTCCGTGTCGCCACCGCCAGCGGCAACATCAGCGTCGAGCGCGCGAAGCGTGTCGACCTCCGCAGCATCTCCGGCCGGCTTGAAGTCGGCGGCTGCGGCGATTGCCGTCTTGCCACGAAAAGCGGCCGTGTCGCTATCGGCTCAGCCCGCAGCGTCGACGTCGCCACCGTCTCCGGCCGGGTCGCCCTCAGGAGGGCGGCGGGCGCTGTGAAAGTGAAGAGCGTGAGTGGCGTGGTCGAAGTGGGTGGGGCTGGTGCCGAAGATATCCAGGTCCACACCCTCTCCGGCTCGGTCACCGTTCGCCTCCCCGCCGGGACCCGCCCGGAGCTGCGCCTCCGAAGCCTCACCTCCCGCGCCACGAACCCCTTCACCGCTGGCGAAGACTGCTCCGTCGCCGTCTCCACCCTCAGCGGCAAAGTCGAGTTGGTGGCCGATTGATGAGCGTCGCACCGCCAGCGCTCGAAGTAGTCACCGGTGCGGTCGTCTTCACCGACATCGTCGGCTTCACCGAGTACAACGCACTGTGCGGTGATGCTGAGGCGCTCGAGCTGCTGGCCACACAGGAGCGCATTGTCACGGCTGCGCTCCCCGGTGGTGCGCGCATCGTGAAGGAGCTCGGCGATGGCTTGCTGCTCTGGTTCCCCGGGGCCTGCGACGCGCTCGAAACCACCCTGGCTCTACAGGAGCGGTTCGAAGCCGTCTCGACTGATACCGGCATTCCGCTCTGGGTCCGCATCGGCGTCCACTGGGGTCAGCCTTCGCGGCGCCGCGACGACATCGTCGGGCACGATGTGAACGTCGCTTCTCGCATCGTCCACATCGCCGGGCCCGGCGAGGTGATCGCCTCTGAATCGCTCCTGCACGCGCTCGAACACCCGTTGCCCGAGATCGACTTCTCCGAACTCGGGCCGGTCGTCATGAAGGGCCTCCCGGACGCCGTCCGACTCTACCGCGCCACGCGCACCTGGTGAACACCTTTGCTGTCCATGGACGGCCAGTGGTTGGCTGGCTGGGGCGGCAGCCGCTGGCCTAGCCGGCCGCTGCCGCCACTTCCCGCGGCGCTACCGAATCCGCCATGGTACGAAGCACCTTCACAATCGCCGGCATCCAGTTCCGGGCGTGCGTCACCCGGTCCAGCCGCACCTGGTTTGGCCCCACCAGCACACCCTTCATGCCCAGGGCCTCCACCCGCGCCTTCATTTCTGGGGGCACACCGCGCCGGACTCGGATGTGGAACATCGCGTCGTCCGTCTTGATGCTCTCCACGTTCGAACGCCGCGCAATCGACTTCAGGAGCGATACGTAGAGCAGGTTTTCGACGGCCGGCGGGACTTCCCCGAAGCGGTCGCGCAGCTCCGCCTGCATCTCGGCCACATCCTCCACACTCTGCAGGGTCGCGACCCGCTGATAGAGCGCCAGCCGGTCGTGGATGTCCTCCACATAATTCGGTGGGATGTGTGCCGAAAGCGGCAGGTCGATGACCGGTGGCGGCGGCATGGGTGGTGGCAGGGACGCCCCGTCCTTCGACAGCCGCTTGAGCGCATCGACCGCCTCCGCGACAAGCCGCGAATACATCTCGAACCCCACCGCCGCGATGTGACCGCTCTGCTCCGTCCCGAGCACGTTGCCGGCCCCGCGGATCTCCAGGTCCCGAAGCGCGATCTGGAAGCCTGCGCCAAGTTCGCTCGCCTCGAAGATCGCCTCCAGCCGCTTCTGCGCCTGCTCGCTGATGCTCCGGTCCTTCTCGTAGAGCAGGTAGGCATATGCGCGGTTCGCCCCGCGTCCCACCCGTCCCCTGAGCTGGTAGAGCTGGCCAAGCCCGAACCGGTCCGCGTTGTTGATCACGATCGTGTTCACGTTCGGGATGTCGAGGCCGCTCTCGATGATCGTGGTACACACAAGGATGTCGTGGTCGCCCGCGGCGAACTCCGTCATCACCCGCTCGAGCTGGTCCTCCGGCATCTGCCCGTGACCGACCACCACCCGCGCCGTCGGTGCGATCTCCCGCAGCCGCGCCACGATCCGCTCGATTCCCTGGATCCGGTTGTGCACGAAGTAGATCTGCCCGCCGCGCTGCAGCTCCCGGTCGATCGCCTCCCGCAGGATCTCGTCGTCCCACTGCATCACGTACGTCCGCACGGGTAGCCGCTCCTCGGGCGGAGTCATAATCGTGCTCATATCCCGGATCCCCACCAGCGACATCTGCAATGTTCGCGGGATCGGCGTCGCCGACATCACGAGCGTGTCGACCTCCTCGCGAAGCTGCCGCAGCCGCTCCTTATGGCTCACACCGAAGCGCTGCTCTTCGTCGATGATCACCAGCCCAAGATCTTTGAACACCACGTCGCGCTGCAGCAGCCGATGGGTGCCCACCACGATGTCGACCTCGCCCGAAGCAAGCTCCGCGACGATCTGGCGCTGTTGCTGCTCACTGCGGAAGCGCGACAGCACCTCTACCCGCACCGGGAACCCCGCCGTGCGTTCGCGGAACGTGTGGCCGTGCTGTTCGGCAAGCACTGTCGTCGGTACGAGCACGGCAACCTGCTTCCCATCTGCCACCGCCTTGAACGCCGCTCGCACCGCCACCTCCGTTTTTCCATACCCCACATCGCCGCAGATGAGCCGGTCCATCGGCTGTGAGCGCTCCATGTCAGTCTTCACCTGCGCGATTGCCTCAAGCTGGTCCTGCGTTTCCACGAACGGGAAGGCCGCTTCCATCTCCATCTGCCACGCGCCGTCCGGACCGAACGCGTGTCCACGCGCCAGCTCGCGCCGTGCGTACAGCTCGAGCAGCTCCTGCGCCATCTCCACCACGGCGGCCTTCACGCGCCGCTTCGTGCGCACCCATTCGCCGGACCCCAGCCGTGTCAGCGTCGGTGGGTGGTCCGCTGGCCCCACATAACGCGTCACCGAATCCAGCTGGTCCGAGGGCACGTACAGCCGGTCGCCCTCCGCGTACTGGAGCTCCAGGTACTCCTTCTCGATGCCGTCGACGCCGCGGTGAATCAGGCCGCCGTAACGCGCGATGCCGTGGTCCGCGTGCACAAGGTAGTCGCCAACCTCCAGCGTCGACACCAGGTCCGGGCGCACACCCGGCCGCGATCGCGTCGGCCGGCGCCGCTTGCGAAACCCGAAAATCTCGGCATCAGTGACGAGCACCAGTTGCTCGTCGAGGGTCCATCCGCCACTCACCGCAAGGGGTACCAGCGTGATGCTGCCACTCTCGGGCGCGGCGCCCAGCTTCCGGTGCAGGTCGACCGGGACGCCCTCCTCGTCCATCAGGTCCGCCAGCCGCAGCGCCTGCTGCGACGCGATGACCACCGTTCGCCCGTCGCGCGCCCAGCGGCCTACCTGCTGTGCGAGCGGCTTGAGCTTCCCCGCGAAGCTCGGCGTCGCCTTGAGGGGTAGCCGTCTCGCCCCCAGCTCCTCCGTGCCGAACCGCTGCAGATGGACGACCAGTGGATGAGCCGCCAGCCACTCGTCGATCGCTTCAGGCGCGATGTTCAGGCCGGGAAGCCCCGCCGGAATGTCCCCGCGGCGCTCCAACTCAGCCTGTGTCCGGCCCTGGTGTTCAAGGAGCCCGGCCAGCGCCTCGCGGCCCTCCTCCTCGTCGTCCAGCAACACGGCTGTAGCTGCCGACACGTGGTCCAGCGCCGTCGATTCGTAGAGCAGCGGCTCGAAGAACGCTTCGTAATCCGTCCGCTGGCCCCCTGCGAGCAGTTCCAACTCCTGGAGAATCGCCTCTGACTGGTCCCCATTGGCATCCAGGTGTCGTAGCAGCGCTGCGGCCGCATCACGTGCCTGCCGGGTCCCCGTGGCCGCCGGCGCGAGGTGCAGGTGGTCCAGCCGCCGCACACTCCGTTGCGTGGCCACGCTCACTTCGCGGATGCTTTCCACTTCGTTGCCAAAAAACTCGATGCGGTACGCGCTTTCGTCCCCCGCGGGAAACACGTCGACGATGCCGCCGCGCCGCGCCAGCGTTCCCGGCTGATCGGCGATGCTCGCGACTTCATAGCCGTTCGCTTCCAGCGCCGTCGCCAGCTCATCCGGCGAGAACGTCCCCCCGACGGTCACTTCGAGCCCTGCCGCCTCGATGTCGGGCCCCGCGCACCGCTCGGAGAGTGCCGACCACGACGCCACCACGAGGCCCCGCTCGTCCCGCCGCAGCAGCGCGAGCGCACGGGCGCGTTCCACCGCGATCGCCGGGTCATCCCGTGCCCACTCGTATGGCAGCCCTTCGCGCTCGGGCAGGCGCGCAAGCGGTACATCCTCGAGGAACAGGGCGAGTTCTTCGGCGAGTGCCTGCGCCCGTGCCGGTGTCGCGGTCAAAAGGAGCGTGGGGCCGTCGTGCCGGGCCGCCAGCGCCGCAGACACCGGAGCCTTCCCCTGGTCCGGGACTCCAAGGCGCGCGCCGGGGCGCAGTGCTCCTTCGAGCACCGGCGCCAGGGCATCCGTCACGCCGACGAGTTCACTTGCCATCCAACAGTCACAGGCCCACGCCGGGCGACGGGGGCCGTCCCTCCACTGTATCGAACCAACGTCCCCTGCGCTGCTGAGACCTCGGCTCAGGATCGGCACCTGCCTCTGCTAGCATCGACATATGGCCCTGGCGCAGGACCACCAGCACGATTCCCCCCGGCGGGCCCTCATTATTGGTCTCGCACTTTCACTCCTCTTCGTCATCATCGAAGGGGTCACCGGTGTGCTGGCCGGCTCCCTCGCCCTGCTCTCCGATGCCGGGCACGCACTCACCGACTCGGCCGGGCTACTCCTCGCGCTTGCCGCTGGGACGCTCTCGCGGCGCCCCGCCGATGCCCGCCGCACCTACGGCTATGCCCGCTTCGAAGTGCTCGCCGTCCCCGTGCATGTCACTCTCCTCGTGGGCATCGCCGCCTACATCCTCTACGAGTCAGTTTCGCGCATTGGACACAGTCACCACGTCGACACC